>Ga0180300_10000466_pt1 | contig 17721 bp, 21 predicted proteins | sample GuaBasSediGuay15_FD_121798 | JGI IMG/M metagenome (GOLD analysis project Ga0180300, IMG submission 121798) | Subseafloor sediment microbial communities from Guaymas Basin, Gulf of California, Mexico - Guay15, Core 4569-2, 21-24 cm | ecosystem: Environmental > Aquatic > Marine > Hydrothermal... | reverse complement strand
TTACCCTGATCAAAGAAAATCCACCCTCTCCCTTCGATCTCTATTTTGTATTTGCGGTCCAGGCCGAAGTGGGACTGCGGGGAGAGAAAACTTCTGCCTACTCCATCCAACCCGACTATGCCATATCCATTAGCCCAATCCAATCGGGGGATATCCCTAAGGGTCCACCAGTTCCGGTAAAACTGAACCACGGAGTGGCGGTGACGGTAAAGGATGAGCGTATGATCACAATGCCAGTCATCAGAGATCGTCTAATTGAGTTGTGCCAAGAAGAAGGAATTAAGTATCAAATGGGAATCAGAGAGAGTGGTAGCAGTGGTGGTGCTTCTGCTCAGCTATCCAGATTCGGGGTTCCTACCGGTGCAATTTCAATTCCCACTCGTTACCTCCACACCGGATGTGAGATGAGCTCCGAAGCCGATATCGAGGCCGCACTCAATTTACTTCGTTGCTTAGTTAGGAAAGGGATATGAGTATCTGGCAAAATGGTATTACGATAATCATCTCCCCCCATGGTCCAGGGCGCGACCGCTCAATCCATATCTCAGCACTCGGGTTGAGAGTCATAACCCTTCTCCTCTTATTACTTCTGGCAACAGTGCTCTATCTCGGTTTGATTTATGGGCGGGTGTATTATCTGGCAATTCAGTCCGCCCGTTATCGTCGAATGAATGAAGAGATGAAAAGATCGATTGCCAGGCTGGAAGAAATCCGAATTCATCTTCGGGAAAGTGATGCCTATCGGAGGAAGCTCTTCGATCTTCTTGGCATAAAAAAGACTCCCCCACCGATCAACCTCGATGAGATATTGGGAGTGGGTTCCAGTAGCAAGGAAGCTTTGGTATTTGTAAACCGAAGTAATGTCCCCTCAATACTTCCAGTTCGAGGATTCATATCGAGAGGGTATACTCCCGACCACCCGGCAATTGACATTGCCGCCTCGGAGGGAACCCCGGTGGTCGCTCCCGCTGATGGATTTGTCCGCGATGTTGGCTGGGATAGCATCTACGGCAATTACATCATCATCGATCACGGTAAATACTCAACTTTCTTTGGACATCTTTATCAAAGTAATGCGGCAATAGGAGAAAAGGTAGCTACTGGCAAGGTAATTGGTTATGTGGGATCGACCGGGATATCATCCTCACCTCACCTACACTATGAGGTAAGACTTAATGGTCGTCCGGTCGACCCCCGAACTTACTTCATTAGATAGGAGGTGCTGTGGATCAAGAAAAGCTCGATAGTGTAATTGGGAAGGGATCGAAAATAAAAGGGGAAATAAATGCACAAGGTGGAGTAAAATTGGATGGGAAGGTGGTTGGAAACATCAACATTACCGGTCAATTCATTGCGGGAAAGGATGCCGAAGTAAAAGGAAATGTCAACTGTCTGGAAGCTATCATCGGTGGCCGAATCAGCGGTAATGTTACCGCCCAGAGGAAGGTAGAATTGAAGAAGGGGGCACGGGTTATCGGCGATATCATCTGTCGGGGTCTGATTATCGAAGACGGTGTTTTCTTCGAGGGAAGCTGTAAAATGGGAGAGAAGAAAGGTCAGTAAGCGCCTTTACCAATAAGGATCGAAGGGATGGTCATAAAGAGGAGTTCCAAATCGAAGAGCGGCGACCAATGCTCCACATAATATAAATCGAGGATAACCATCTCTTCCAAGGTGAAGGACTTCCTCCCACTCACCTGAACCAGACCGGTCAAACCAGCCTTGATTGACAATCTTCTCTTTTGGATAAACCGATAGCGATAAATCTCTTTCTTTATTAGTGGACGAGGGCCGACCAGATTCATATCGAGCCTTAAGACATTGAAGAGTTGAGGGAGCTCATCAAGCGACGTCCTGCGCAAAAAGGAACCGAATCTTGTCACTCGAGGATCCTCATCGGTTCGTGCTTTGACCTTGATCCGTTCCGCACCCTCCACCATGGTTCGGAACTTGTAGAGGACGAAGGATTTGACTCCAGCACCATAACGTCTCTGACGGAAGAAAACCGGGCCTTGGGAATCCCTCTTGATCAACCAGGCGAAGATTGGGAAGAGCGGCAATGAGAGAATGGTGAGGATTAGTGCAATTGGATAGCTGAAGATGATATCCCAGAGTGGTTTATATCTCAATCGATAACTCTGCTCACCCGTGATCCACATTCCGGGCAGATCATAGAGTGGGGCATCCCTCATAAGTCTCAAAAAATTTTTGGGCACAAATCTTATCCTTCTCTTATCATCTATGTAACGACGGCAATCGTCAAGATGACCGATGAGAATGTAGGCATCGGGGTCATCCTCAACAATCCTATAGCCGAGGAGCGGATGGGCCTTAATAAAATGCTCCAACTTATCTTTATCCCCGCCTTCACTCAGAATCTTCACCTTGATGCTGGGGAAGAAGGTATAGATGCGACTGATAAAGTAATAAATCAATATCCGACTCAACAGTAAGAAGGAGAAAAGGACCAAGAGATGGAGGATGATAAGGGTTCGGGTAAAGTATCCAAGTTGGAGGAGATAGATGAGTAACATAAGGATAAAGGAACCGGAGATAAAGGCCCTCATCCCGTTATGGAGATGACCACGGAGCGGAATCCTGATATACTCCCGATAGCAACCGGCGGATAGAAAGGCAACCAGGTACGAGAAAAAATCAACCAGAATTAGGGGACGATAAAGCTGAAAGTCGAAATGGAAATGTCCCATCCTAATACCAAAAGCAACAATTAGACTAACCACCACCAAGATCAAATCGATAAGGAATTGGAAAATTGCCGGTAGGGCGCGACGCAAAATTATTGGAAGGATTTGAGGGGTATTGGTTTGATCGGAGGACGTATGGTGGGGTGGGGAAGGTCCTCGATCCTTCGATTCAGGTGTTGAGCGAGAAGTTTCATAATCAGGTCACGGCAGGTCCGCCCCTGACACATTCCAGCCCCGCAACGGATGACCCGCTTCAACTCATCGAAGGTATGATAGCCCTCCTTAATCTTCTTTATGATTTCCGCAGCGGTTAGATCCTCACATCGACAGACGATCTTCTTTTCTTCGGAAAAATCGGACTTCATTTACCAACTCCTTCCTTACTTTCAAGGTTATCACCGCACAACGATTAAACTTTGGGGGATCAATAACCCTAACTACTGTCGCATTTCCCAGGGGTTCACCACTACGACTCAGAGCGATAACCTCCTCCCCTTTTTGTGGTCGAGGGATGAATTCGTAAGGGATGGAAACCAGCCCCTCGTTTTCATCAACGACGAATATGGCCAGCCCCGGACAGAGGGCAATGCAAGAAAGACAACCATTACAAAGATTATAGTCGACCTTGGGCAGCTCGACAATGCTGCCCTCGATCCTTATCGCACCTCTTGGGCAGGCGGCAACACAGGGATCGCAGGGGATCCGCTCCAAACACTCAACCACAACATAGGGACCTTTTCCTCTCCTTTCTCGATCCGGAAGAAGAGGGGTGATATCTTTGATATAACCCACCTTACGGTCGATCATAAAGCCGCCTTAATCCCCTGCTTACGACCTGTGAGAAATCTCCACTGCGGAGGTCATCTAATTCCCGGATGATCTCCCTCTGCATTGCCGACAACTCATCGCTGGGCCCAAGGAGATGAGAAACAGCTGATATTGCGGCTACTTTCCCCTCTAACATCGCCGTCGTTGCCTCCTCAATCCCAGCAACATCTCCGGCGACATAGAGCCCGGGGACTGTGGTCTCCATCCGTTCATTATGCCAGGCAAGATAACCACCAAGCTCCGGGATGAACTCCATTCGACAGCCAACCTGCCAGAGAAGATCGGAAAGGGGTGATAGACCCACCGCGAGACAGATAAGATCAACATCGATGGTGACCTCACTGCCGGAAACCGGATGGAACTGGTCGTCAACCTTGGCGATGACTGCCCCCTCCACTTCCTCTTCTCCCAGAGCAGAGATGATCGTATGGGAAGTGAGGATTCTGGTTCCGGCCCGGGCGATCTTGGCCGCGTGGACAAACCAACCTCCAATTTCAGGTAAGATCTCAACCAGAAAAGGAACCTCGACTCCAGCCTGGAGTAGTTGATAAGTCACAATAAGCCCTATGTTCCCGGAGCCGATCATCAATGCCCTTCTTCCTGGAAAGACGCCGTAGACATTCATTAGTGTCTGAACAGCACCAGCACCATAAACACCTGGAAGGTCATTGTTTTCAAAGATGAGAAATTTCTCTTTGGCCCCAGTCGCAACGATGACCGCATCGCATCCAACCTCTTGGTAGCGTTCCTTGTGGTGAAGGCCAAGTATAAATCCGGGATAGATTCCAGTAACTGTCGCGGAGGTGATCACCTCTACTTTACTCTTAGCAATCTCCTCCCTTAGGATTGAGCCAATCTGAAAACCACGATATCCGCAATAATGATCTTTTGATCCAAAGAATTTATGAGTCTGTTTGATGAGCTGACCACCGAGGGCGGGATTGTCATCGATGAGAATGGTCTTGATCCCGAAGCGATCGCCGATCAGGGCCGCCATCATCCCAGCCGGTCCACCACCAACGATCCCCAGCTGGTATCTCATCGTCTCTGCCTCCTGACCCTCATCCCCTCTCTTAGCGGTTCCATGCATACCATGACATTCTCTCGACCATCAACCTCCATAAGACAGGAAGCACACTTACCAACAGCACAGAAGAAGCCACGGGGCCTTTGGTAGCGCACCGAATAGCTAAGGACCTTAATGCCATTGGCATGAAGTGCAGCGGCAATCGGCTCGCCTTCATATCCTTCCAAAACTTGCCCTTCGAAGAAGAATTTGACCTTCTTCCCACGTTTGAACTCAATGATCGGGTGGTGAGTTATATATCCTTTAGAGATTCTTGCGGACATAATCTACCCCCCGTTTCAGAATCTCATAGCCAGCCAGAAAACCTATCATTTCCCTGGTATGGCGGGGATGATGAAAAGGATCGATGAATCTCTCTGGATGGGGCATAAGCCCAAGAATCTGTCCAGTGGGATCGGTGATACCGGCAATATCATCGATGGAACCATTGGGATTCCCGGGATATCCGGGTGGGCTACCATCGGAATTTGTATAGCGGAGGGCCACCATCCCCTCTTCCCTCATCTTATGTATCACCGCATCTGGGGCTAAGAACCTTCCTTCGGCATGAGCTACGGGAAGTTCAAAAACGGAATCAATCCCTTTTAAGAAAATGCAGTTGGTTTTCTCCGGCCTGAGATAGACCCAGCGATCTTCGAACCTTCCGGACTCGTTCTCGACCAAGGTTGCCTCAACCCGGAAATATCCGGAGAGGCCGGGAAGGAGACCGGTTTTCACCAAAACCTGAAACCCATTACAGACGCCGAGGATCAGCCCCCCCTTATCGATGAAGGATAGAATCTCCTCCTGAAATCTGGTCCGTAATTCATGGGCCAGGATCGTTCCCGCACCGAGATAATCCCCATAGGTAAAACCACCGGGCAGAACCAAGATCTGGTAGTTTCTCAACTCCTCGGGTGCCATCGTCCAAATGTGGCGAAATGTCACCTCAGCACCACACTTTTCAAATGCGAATCCGGTCTCGAGATCGCAGTTGGTTCCGGCAGCTCTCAGGATCAGAACCTTAACTCTCATACGTCAAAAATAATCCTTCCTTCCCAGCGGCCTGAATCTTCCTTTATTGAGAACCGATGATAAGTTGGAACTTTGATCTCAAGATGGGCGGTATGACGATGGGGATCAAATTGGTCCCCGACTATTCTGGCTTTGAGTCTATTGTCCATTATGTTAAGCTCATACTTGATGGGGATAAAACCATCGCGCTCAAAAAGAAAGAGGAGCTCCTTCAACCAGTCGAGCAGAAGTTCACCCTCATCATTTGCTTCGAGCTCAAGGGTCTGGGTGATCCTCTCTTCTAACCGCCCTCCCACCATCGTATCAAACATCGCCCGGGCATAGGTAATAAATAGATCCTCGAGGCTTTCAGCTTCAACCCGAATTGCAAGATCTGCGGTATGGTTCAATTTCCAGTATCGACCCATATCACCACCGCAACTGCATCGTGGCTGGAGTGGGAAAGGGAAATAGAAAATCCTTCCCCCTTTCTTCCATTAATAAATACCTGAGGAGGACGGCCGAGAATTTCAATCCGGTGGTAAGGAAGCCTTAAACCAGACGCTTTGAGGATCGCTTCCTTGGCGGCAAAACGGACCGCCAGAGAGGGAAAGGGGTCGATCCGGGAGAAGGCGTAGTCTATCTCAGCATCGGAATATACCCGCTTCAAGAATCGATCACGATATTTCTCATAAGCCTTCCTGATCCGTGGGATATCAACGATGTCAACTCCGATCCGCACCATTTTCCTTATCGATGATTGGGATAAGGTCCATAATGTCATCGATCTCATAGTCGGCTCCGGAATCCTCTGTCCCGGTCACATCACCATAGCGTGCGAAAACGGTCTTGATCCCAATTTGACGTGCTCCCTCGATATCACGTTCTACCCAATCACCCACCATAATTGTCTCCTCAGGCCGTGTATTCAATTGGGTCAAGGCCTTAAGAAATGGAGCTGGATCGGGCTTCCTTCTACCGGTATCCTCAAATGTGACCACCACATCGAAATGGTGGTGGAGATTGAGGGCACAGAGGCGGAGCCAGGCCTGAAGTCGAGGGGCATCTGAGACCACCCCCAGTTTGAGACCACGTTTGAGAAGTTCGGTCAGGGCCAGATTTACGTGGGGGTAGGTAACCAGCCTCGCTTCCCGGGCCCTCCGATAACCGGTAATTCCGGCGGCATGGATCTTATAGTCGATCTCACCGAGAACCTCCTCCAAGAACCGATCGAATACCTGCTGGTATTCTATCCCTTTGGTCTCATAGATGGCGTAAATCTTCTCCTTAGCGACCTTCCGATCGATCTTCAATCCGGCATCGATCATCGCCTCAATCGCGGCCTCGATCGCCTCCTCTTTCATACGCATAAAATCCAGGAGGGTGTTATCGAGATCGAAGATCACCGCCCGAATCATACCTGGATCTCCTTGGCATGATGATGGGCAAAGCGGATCGGTTGAGGAACCCGATAGCCGGTGGTAAGATGGAGAATCCAGAACAGGGCATCCGGGAAGTCAGTCCGGTGACCGGGGGAGGCAAAGAGGCAACGGACATTATCCTTGGTCCTCACCACATATCCCAGTAGTTCTGATCCATCAAGGAGAGGAGCATAAGAGCCCCGGGTTGAGGGGGGCTCCCGATAATCTCCGATCAGCTTAGACTTGGCACAACCAATGGTAGGTTGATCGATAACGACTCCAAAATGGGAGGCGAGGCCGATCCGTCGGGGGTGGGCGATACCCTGGCCATCGATGAGGAATAGATCGGGCCGATTCTTCAACTTCCGATAGGCACCAACCAGAAGTGGCACTTCCCGGAAGCCGAGATATCCGGATCGGTAGGGTAGGGCAATTGTCCCAACCCAATAGCTCCATTCAATCTCCCTCAGTCCAGGTAATTCTACCACCGTAATCACCCCGATCCCCTTATCCTTCCTTATTCCGCAGTCACAACCTCCTATCAATCTAACCTCTCTCGAAAGAGGTTCAATCTTCACCTTCTTGCTGAGTTTCTGCTGAAGAAGGGAAAGATCAGCCCAGATTTCGGATGATCTTTGAGATCCGCTGGATAGCATCTTCAACTACCCCCTCATCTTTTGCCTCTATGATGAGTCGAATGACCGGCTCGGTCCGAGAAGGGCGGAGATGGAGCCAAAAATCCCCCTTCCCGATCCAGATACCATCAGTAGCATCATGCTCACCAACAAACTCAGCCGCAATCATCTGTTTCAATCGCTTCCACTTTTTAAGGTTAACCGTCAACCTCTCCTTCCTCATCACCAGCCGGGGAAAACGGGCCACAAGTTCTGACGGTCTACTATCCTCTCGTTTGAGAATCGAGACAACCAGAGCAGCAGCGAGGATCCCGTCTCGGGTCATGTTAAGCTCGGGAATGATTATCCCACCATTTCCTTCCCCACCGATTGCAGCGGAAACCCCAACAATCTTCTCAACCACATTCGCCTCACCGACCCTGGTGCGATATAAGGGGACACAAAAGTCATCAGCTACCGTATCGATCATCCGGGAGGTGGAGCGGTTAACCACTATTGGACCCTTTTTATAACGAAGATAGTCCTGAGCAATAATGGGTAGGGTATACTCCTCACCTAAGGGTATCCCATCCTCAGCTACGATCGAGAGCCGATCTCCATCGGGATCCAAGGCCAGCCCCAGATTGAGCTGTTTCGAGCGAACCAACTCAGAAAGCTGATTTAAGGCATCCTTGGTGGGTTCTGGTGGACGATTGAAGTAGCCACTCGGTTGATCATTGATTGCATAGACTTCGCAACCCATCTTCAACAGTAGACTCTTGATCATCTGACAGGCAGCACCATTGACCGGATCCACTCCGATCCGGAATCCGCAGTCCTTCTCAACTAAAGGATGATCGAGTATTGCCTCCAGATGGAGTTCAACCCCTTTGGCCGAGATGATCCGACCTGGGCCATAGTTGATTTTAAATGTCTTATTGAGTTCTCTGATCTCATGATAGAAGAGGAACCTCCCACCACGAGTCACAAATTTAAGACCATTATAGGGATAGGGATTGTGGCTGGCGGTGACAACTATTCCCCCGTCCAATCCCAACTTCCTTACCGTATAAAGAACGGTTGGCGTGGGAGCGACACCGATGTCTATAACCTCACCCCCATAGGAGGAGAGTGTCTCCTTTACCAGTTCAGCCAGATCCCCGCTATCCCTTCTTGAATCCCGACCAACACAGATCCTCCCCCCACCCACCAGGTGGTAGAACCCGCTCAGATATCTCTTTACCACCTCATCGGTGAGATCTTTACCAACCACGCCTCTTAGTCCGGAAACAGAAAAGAACATCCTTGAAGGTATCTTAGTCAATTTGGACCGTTAGTCAATCTACTTAAATATCACCTTCCCCTTGCCAATTATCTCATTAAGTGCCTCCTTAAAATAATCGTGTTCGGCCCGGATCTCAGCTGGTATCTGCTGACAGTAATACTGCCAGGATTTCCGGATCTCACCGCCCAGGAGCTGGGCAAGGGTTCCTTCCTTGAGACCCTTCTCCACCTTATCCCCATGGTAGAGAAGGAGATCCTTGGCCAGGGCACGAGCCAATCTTCTCGCTCGAACTCTCAACTCTTCCTTATCCCTCCGTTCTTCTTTCGGCGCCGCTTCCTTCTTGATGAAGATTATATTGCCACACTGAGCACATCGGACCTTTATCCCCTGCTCTGGGATTTTGGACTCATCAACATTATATTTCTTTTGACATTTCTCACAGACAACGATCATATCCAACCTCGCTCATGATCCGACCGCATTCTTTTTTAAGTTTCTCGATGCCGGCATCATTGTCAATAATGAAGTGAAAGGGACCCCGATACTCATCCTGGCTGCCAATTCTTGCCTCGGCTTCAGCCTCGCTCAACCCCTTCTCAATCAATCGTTTCTTCCGCAATTCCACTGGTGCCCGGACTAAGATGATATAATCGAGCTCATCACTCAGCGAGAACTGAGCTAATAGAGCACAATCGAGAACAAGGTCATTATCCCGTTTTAGTTCCTGCTTAAGTCGTTCGATCAAACGGGGATGAACAATCTGATTGAGCCGATCGAGTTTGCTCTTATCAGCAAAGACAATTTTTCCCAGCACTTTACGGTCGATTCGACCACTTTTTAAAATCCCTTCCCCAAACTCCGCGACCAACCTATCCTTTATCCCTGGCTCCTCAATCACTTCCCATCCAATCCTATCGGCATCAATAATTTGGAATCCATAGGTAGCCAGAATCTGCGCAACTGTCATTTTTCCGGATCCAGTGCCTCCCACGATACCGATCTTCATCCCTCCAGCTTTCGAAATAGAAGAGTGGCGTTATGGCCACCGAATCCAAGTGAGTTGGAGATTGCAGCCCGGATATTCAACTGCCGGGCACCTTCGGGACAGTAGTCAAGATCACACTCGGGATCGGGATTTTCCAAGTTGATCGTGGGATGGATCCGCCCCTCATAGATAGAGAGGACGGTTGCCACCGCCTCGACACCACCGGCCGCACCCAGAAGGTGGCCGATCATCGACTTGGTGGAGCTGATCGGCACCTTCTTTGCCCGTTCGCCAAGAAGTTTCTTAATCGCCAGGGTTTCGATCTTATCATTGAGTGGTGTTGAAGTGCCATGGGCATTGATATAGTCGATGCTACCAGAATCGACACCAGCATCATCAAGGGCCATCACCATTCCTCGGTATCCACCATCACCTTCAGGGTCGGGAGCGGTCATATGGTAGCCATCACCAGTAGCTCCATATCCGGCCAGCTCACAGTAGATCCGAGCTTTCCTTCGCCGAGCGTGCTCCAGTTCTTCGAGGATGAGAATCCCACACCCTTCACCCATCACAAAACCGTCCCGTTCTTTATCGAAGGGGCGTGAAGCCTTTTCAGGCTCATCGTTCCGGGTCGAAAGTGCTCGCATCTGGGCAAAACCTGCAATGGCAAAGCGGGTAAGGGGGGCCTCAGTGCCGCCGGTAATCATAATATCAGCAGCCCCCTTGCGGATCATCTCTAAAGCATCACCGATTGCATGGGCCCCAGAGGCACAGGCGGAGACGGTGCAGTAGTTTGGCCCACCCAAGCGATAATAGATCGAAACCTGACCCGAGGGCATATCAGCAATCATCATCGGGATGAGCAGAGGAGAAACCCGTCTCGGACCCTGGCTGAGAAATTTCTCGTGTTCCCTTTCCAAGGTAATGAGCCCTCCAATACCAGAGCCGATAATTACACCAACCCTCTTACGATCGATCCCATCAAAATCGATCTTGGCATCTTCTACCGCTTCCATCGTTGCCCAGAGTGCAAACTGAGTGCATCGATCTATCCGCTTGATCAGTTTGAATGGAATCCGTTTCTCGGGATTAAAGTTGGTAATTTCGGCTGCGATCTGGACAGAAAGGTCAGAAACATCGAAATTTTCGATCCGCTTGATTCCGCTTTTTCCCTCCAGAAGTTTCTGCCAGGTCGTCCGGGCATCAAACCCTAAGGAGGTGATGGCACCGACACCAGTGACAACGACCCTTCTCATCTATCCGGTCTCTTTAAGCTTTGTCTCCAAGTATTCTAATGCCTTACCCACCGTCTCCAGTTTCTGGGCATCCTCCTCCGGGATCTGGATATGAAACTTCTCCTCAAAGGCCATTACCAGTTCCACCGTATCGAGTGAATCGGCGCCAAGATCCTCGATAAATCTTGCCTCCTTGGTGATTTTCTCCGGTGGGACATGGAGCTGGTCAATGATAATCTTTTTGACTTCATCAAAGAGATCAGCCATAACTCCTCCTTTCACATAACCAGGCCACCATCAATAGTGATGACCTGTCCCGTAATATAATGGGCATCCTCGCTTAGAAGGAACTTGACCACCCCGGCAACTTCTGCCGGCTCACCAAAACGACGCATCGGGATCAGCTCCAGATATCGACTCTTCACCTCCTCACCAAGAACCTCGGTCATCGGGGTCTTGATGAATCCAGGGGCAATGGCATTGACAGTAATGCCTCGAGGTGCAAGCTCTTTGGCCAGAGATTTTGTGAAAGCAATAAGTCCTGCTTTGGATGCGGCATAGTTGGTCTGACCCGGATTTCCGATCAGACCGATTACCGAAGCAATGTTGATGATCCTACCGAACCGGTTTTTGATCATGAGCCGGGCGGCAAGGCGAGTAAGATAAAATGGACCATAGAGGTTAACCCTGATCACATCGTCCCAGGATTGGTCGTCCATACGGATTAGAAGCCGATCCCTGGTTATACCAGCATTATTGATGAGGGCATCGATACCCTGAAGATGTTCGATTGCCTGATTAAAGGCAAGCTCAACTTCCTCTCTTTTGCTAATATCGACCTTTAAGGCAAGAGCTCCGGTTGCCTCGGCAACCCTTTGGGCTGAATCTTGATCGACATCGAAGATAGCGATCTTCATCCCCTCCCGAGAAAGGCATTCCACAATAGCCTTACCGATTCCCGAGCCACCGCCGGTGACAATTACTCGCTCAACCTTAGCCACCAGAAATTCTATTCAGCTTCCCGATGGTGTCAACTGGGGGCTACCTTAGGATGACGACCTTTCTGGTAATCTCCTCCTCCCGCCACCGAAACCTGAGAAAATAGATACCGGCGGCAAGATCGAGACGATATCTTCCTCGCCCGATCAGCGTTTCCGACTCAATGCGTCGGCCAAGGACATCAAAGACCGAGAGAGAAATTGGAGCATCAGTATTATAACTGAAGGCAAGGGGGGCAAGGCATGGAACCGGGATGACTCCGATTCGTCGCTTAAGATTAGCTCCTGACTCACCCACCTCGATCTGGGGAGGATGGTAGCAACCGGTATTATATAGGTCGGATCGGAAGCAGGGCCAGATGAGTCGATCCGGCGCTGCCGGACCTTCGAGATCAAAGAGATAGAGTTTCCAATCCAAGGCGGCGATCGCCAACTCCAGCCTCCCATCTTCATCAACATCTGCAATCGCGGGTGTAGTGTAGATTGTATGACCGATCTGGATCGGAAATCCGGGGCAATAACTCCCATCGGGATGGAAAGCATAGATCTTGCGATCGGCCGAACCACAGACAACCTCGGGTCTCCTATCGCCATCAATGTCAACCACAACCGTATTGGAACTCCCCTCTCCGCGGAGCTGAGGCCATCCTTTTAAGACATTTCCATTAGGGTTGATAACGGTGATCCCCCCAGTCCAAGTGTAGAGCTCGTAGTCGAGGATAAGCTCAGGAGCACCGTCGTGATCGAGATCACCGAAAGAAACATAATCATCAACATTCCTCTGGTTATAAGTTTGCGGCCAGCCGGGAAGAATCGTTCCATCATCGTCAAGGATCACTATCTTGTCCTCATTGGAGATACTGAGGCCGAGCACGATTTCAAGCCTTCGATCCCGATCGAGATCAGCAATTGTTGGACCATAGAAGAATTTACCCGGGATTGGAACCGGGAATGGTTCCATCGATGACCCATCCGCCTCAAAAACATAAACGGTATCGTTTCCCGAAGGGGGAACAACCTCAAGCTCCCCATCATCATCAAGATCGCCGATTGCTGGCGCACCCCAGTGGTAGCCGCCCAGCTTTCGGGAAAAGGCTATCACGCCATCATCATCAATGATGTAAAAGATACCACTGGTAGTCACCAGCGTGAGTTCAAGTTTCTGATCGGAGTCGAGATCGGCGATTGCTACCGAGGAGAGGATGCTGCCTTCCAGTGTAACCGGAAATCCCGGCTTGGGATTGCCATTCCGGTCAAGGACATATAGCTTAGCAGGATTGGTCCTTGTCCCGCAAACGATATCAAGTTCGCCATCGTGATCGACATCACCAATGGCCGGCGTGGCCCAGATCGGCCCATCTAAGCTGGTGAAGTAACCACCGGTACCATTTTCATGGTAAAGAAATAATTTACCATCCCAGCAACCCTGAATGATCTCTAAACCGGGATAGTCGGGATCGAGATCGGCGATCTTTGGTGAGGCAAAGCAATAATAGGAGAGTGGAGCGGGGAAGCCGGGATGGGAGGGGAAGCGGCTGACGAGTATAGAATCAGAAAGTGCACTCTCACTTACTGATGTGTCGACGGCGGTAATATGATAACAGCAACCACCAATAATTGTGTCGGTGTAACGGGTAATTTTAATCGGCCGTGGATTGATAGAGATGAGTTTTCCATTTTCATGTCGATAGATGAAGTAGCCGGCCAGATCGGCTTCCGGAGGGGATTGCCAGAAGATGGTATTGCCGCTGTCGGTGGGGAAGGCATATGCTGAGGTTGGAGGAGAGGGGGGGTCGAGTTCGAAGTGATAGCTGATGGTATCAAGATCGAGTGTAAAGCTTACCTCGGGATACCAGTAGTTGGTCGCACGGCCGGAAAATGGACCCAAGGTTTCTTGTTCCCCCGGTGAAATTGGGAGAAGTAGTGCCGAGTCGGATTCCAATATGACATAATGGGTATCGGCCTTTAAACAGGCGATCAGGGAGTCGCTTTCCTCCTCTCCGTAATTACCAAAGAGGATCTGGAGCGAGAACCTTTCATTCGGTTCGATCCGGCCATTGCCACTCTCATCACGAATCAGATTCTTCAGTCTTGTGATTACCGGAGTGGCAATTGTAAGGGTAAGGGTATCAAAGAACTCAGGTTCAGTGGTAATGATGGTAATGGCGGTCCTCACTTCTTCCCGATCTTTCAGATCATAGAAATGGAGAACGAAAGGTTGAGTCCAGAGGTTCTCCTGTGGTGAGAGTGGTGGTATCGTAACTGAACCATTTATAATCTCGACCTTGGGATTTTCCGTAGTTATGGTCCCGATTGCCATCGGAGATGGAACCAGGCCGGTATTTCTAAGGAGGATCCTCAGGCTCCCCCTCTCAAATGGGTTGGGCTTACCTGGAGAATAGCGGTGATCGACAATTTTGAGATGATAGTCCGGTTCCAATATAACTATCGTATCCAAAACGATCGGCTCTCCAGGACGGGAGAGGGTGAGGATACCCGTCCCGGGTGAATCACAATAGGTCTCTAACCAACCACTACCCCATGCAATCTTGGTCTTATGGCTTTCGCCGCTTAGAATGGAGATACGAGCCAATTCAGGTGGTGAATAGGAGAAGTCGATCCGATCGAGCCCGGTCAAGATGGTGTCCGAATAAGTAAAATTAGTGATCGGATGATGGCTACGGAGGGGATAGGAGATGGTGGGATCCCCCAAGGTATTTATCTCAAAGGCGATGAGCCGGTAGATGGGGTCGGTTTCAAGCTGGGGAATGAACTTAATGAAGGAAAGGGGGACGGAAATTCCGATCGGAAAAGAGGCGAGATGCTGCACCAGCTCCTGGGCTAAATAGGTATGGGGATAAAGGAAACTGACCCAGGCCGGACCGATGAAGTTGAGACCTCCACCGTGCTGATTGATAAGATGCTCCCCTACACATTCGGTTTCAAAAGAACAATTGGAGCACGTAATATGGTAGAAGAGATTGGTTCTGGTCTCATTCTTAAGGGTATCAAAATCGGGTAGTTCTCCATACTCCCCATCATACTGAAATCTGGTTGGGTTGCCATGGCCGAAGCCGAAGATGATCCGGTAACCAGAGCGGATGGAATCGAAGGCGATCCTCTTGTTTAAAAGGTTGGGGATCGTGTCATGAAGGACGGAGATAAAGGGTTGGAGGGTATCTGGTATCTTAGCAATTATCGACTCTGCCGCCATCAGGGCATCGCCTTTACTAAAAAGACTGGAACAGAGGAAGATAATTTTATCTCCGATAGTGGTATCCGGACCGAAGTTCATCCTCTCAAGTTTATCAAGATAAGCCATGCCCTCCCGCTCGTTAGCCACCGGTATCCTCCCCACAAAGATGTCGGGATAGAGGTCGACCGAGTCCTCGAATTCACCAAAGTAAGAATCACGGTCGAAATTCCAATCGCCATCCAGGCAGGAATAATAGAGATCGGTGGGGATATCTCGACCGAGCAGGCAGTTCTCATAAACCCAGTGGAATTTTCGAGCTGGGATGAGAGGATGATCTCCAATCAGGGCAAGGAAGGAAAAGCCATATTTCTTATAGAGATCCCGTATTCCGCAACGGATCGAAGCTGCATTATCACACTGGGGGTAGCAGCGGATCAGATCCTCGACATAGACCAATTCCGTGAGGAAACCATGCTTTCTTTTCATCTCAACATAACGTTCGGCGACTGGAGCAAGGATGTGAGGGGCAACCACCAAGAGATCCTTACCCGGTAAGGGCGGTAGACTGGGATATTCACCGGTTAATCGATGGTAGATTTCTCGAGTAAGATGTTGACTGTAGGCGCCCATTCGTTCGGGCAAATGGCTTGAGGCTGGTCGATATCTGGGATGAATTATGATCTTGGGATAGAGGATCAAAGAGTGGCGGCGGTAGCGGATGGGAAAAATGAGCAGATTGAGAATACCAAGTCCCCGGAAGAATCCGGATCTAAATGTCACAATCCTTTCTGGATAGAGATCGGGCGGGGGATCGGGCATCGGTAGTTCGATCGGCCCCTTGGGGGGTTCTACCCGGACCGGATCGAAATTCTCGGCCAGCACTATCGAATCTGGAATAAGAATGTCAACTTTGGCGATCTCCATTCCATAAGGGATGGGATAGATCTTCCTGACAATGGGAAGGGGTGGAGCACCGATCCGCCCATAGTTGGGAAGGTGACCGTAATAAACATGCCCATCGATAATTTTGACCAAACCGGGATCGAAATTGATAATATATGAGAATAGAAGGAGCAGCACCAGTATATTATACCCTCCGATTCCGAAAAATCAAGAATTTTGACAGGCGGTCTTTTTCTATTATAATTATGTATGGATCCGCTCCCACTAATGGAATCGGTTGCAACCTATTTTGCCCGACTTCTTCGGGAGAATTTGAAAGAGGGGATCGTCTCCGTTGTTCTCTACGGTTCTACCGCCCGGGGCAGAGTCGGACCCGATAGTGATATAGATATCTTGATTGTCGCCCGCAATCTACCCGAGGAGTATCACCGTCGAATTAACCTTATCTTTCCCCTTCTCATTCAGACCTATCGTTCCCCAGCGTATCAGAAATTGGGTCAATGGGGTCTTCATCCAAAAATTGAGTATCTTCTTCTGGATGAGGAGGAGGCCCAATCTATCTCTGGTATCGATCTTGATCTTCTCACCGATCACAGAATCCTCTACGATTCCGGTTTCTTCGCCAAGAAGATGGCTCGATTATTGAAGAGGCTTAAGCGGCTCGGGGCAAAGAAGGTCGTCGTCAATCGGAACGCCTGGTATTGGGATTTAAAACCGGATCTCAAACCCGGTGAGGAGATTGAATTATGAAAAATATTGAGCAGGCCAAATTATACTTTAATGATGCCAATGCAGTCCTTGAGGAAGCAAAACAGGCCTTAGAACATAAGAATCTCAACCTTACCATCCGGAGATGCCAGGAGGCGGTGGAGTTAGCTATCAAAGGCCTCCTTATCCTCAGGGGTATCGATACCCCTCCCTCCCGTGATCTCAGTGAAATCCTCCTCGCCCTCGACCCCGATCGTCTCCTGCTCACCAGGAAAGATCTTATCCATCTGGCCAAGATCAATCACACCCTAAGTCAGGAGAGCAAGACCGCTTACTATGGGTTACGAGATGATAAGAAAGAACTATTCACCGAGGCAAGGGCCCAAGAGGCGGTTGAGGAGGCAAAGGAGGTCTTGAATCTCACCCTCAAGGCCTCACTCAAATGATCGATAAGGTCTTAGTTGCCAACCGCGGTGAGATTGCGATCCGGGTGCTCAGGGCCTGTCGGGAGCTGGGACTTTTAACCGCAACGATCTATTCCGAGGCGGATCGAGAATCTCTTCATCTCACTTATGCCGATGAGGCCTACGAGATCGGACCTCCTCAACCGACCGAGAGCTATCTGGCGATCGAGAAGATAATCAGGGCTGCTAAATCGTCTGGCTGCGACGCAATCCATCCCGGCTACGGATTCCTGGCCGAAAATGCCGACTTTGCCCGCGCCTGCGAGGAGAACGGGATTATCTTTATCGGACCATCATCC
>Ga0180300_10000465_pt1 | contig 17729 bp, 17 predicted proteins | sample GuaBasSediGuay15_FD_121798 | JGI IMG/M metagenome (GOLD analysis project Ga0180300, IMG submission 121798) | Subseafloor sediment microbial communities from Guaymas Basin, Gulf of California, Mexico - Guay15, Core 4569-2, 21-24 cm | ecosystem: Environmental > Aquatic > Marine > Hydrothermal... | reverse complement strand
GGAGGGGGGGTTAGCCGCGTCCTACCACGCCGTCTTCGTAAGGGGAGCTGAGGAGCCGGAGGAGCTGACTGTAGTGATCGAGTACTGGCGGGAGATCCTAAAGGAGAGGGGGGTTGGAGTCTCAGAGCTCAAGTCCAGCGGGGGTGGCCGCCTCTCCGAGTACCTGGAGCTGATGGTGCTGGTGGACTTCACCTCCTACATCCTGGCGCTCATGAGAGGCGTCGATCCGACGCCTGTCGCCACAATATCGAGGATGAAGAAGGTCTTAGAGGACCGCCTCCATGTGAGTGCACGCCTCAGGAGGGAAATGGAGGAGCTACTGGGCCGCCATTGAGGCCACGCTGCTCAGGGGCGCCCTCTCCTCCTTCCACTTCTCTAAGTCCCTCACCGTGAGCAGGCCGCTCTCCACCTCACGGCCCCCGACTATCACGGCGTACCTGAACCCTCGTTTATCTGCGGCCTCTAGGGCCGTTGAGAGCCTCCTACCAGTGAGCTCCACTACCGCTGATACCCCTCTCCTCCTAAGCTCCTCCGCCACCCTTATCGCGTCCCTCCTGTACTGCGCGTTAACAGGTATCACTATTACCCCCCTCCTCCCCCTCCCGCGGGATAACGCGCCCTGAGCGCGTAGAGCCTCAACGAGCCTCTCAACGCCTATGGCCATCCCGGTGGCTGGCAGCGGTGGCCCGCCCACGAGCTCTATGAGGTCATCGTACCTGCCGCCACCAGCTACGCTGCCCAGTCCCTCAGCTCCGCTAACCTTTACCTCGTAGACGAGGCTTGTGTAGTAGTCCAGTCCCCTGACTACGCTGAGGTCAACCTTAATGTAATCTGCCAAGCCATACCCCTCCTCAAGCTCCTCCATCAGCTGCTCCAGGCTCTTCACCCCCTCCCTAGCCTCGCTTCCCAGATCCATCTCAGCTAGCTCGGCCAGCTCGCTCCTAGTGAGGATGTCCATCAGCTGCTCAATCTTCCCCGGCTCAGCTCCAAGCTCTCTTAGCCTCTCCCTCACGTACTCAGCGCCCCTCCTCTCCAGCTTATCGACTGCCCTGAGCGCATCCCCAAGCGCGTGCCGAGGAATGCCCGCCCAGCTCAACAGGCCCTCCGCCACTCTCCTATCATTGACGTGAACCTTAAACGACGATAGCCCCACTCTCCTGAGGGCGTTCACCAGGAGTGCTACCACCTCCGCATCTCCCCACACTTCCTTCACGCCTATCAGCTCCACGCCAGCCTGCCAGAACTCCCTGAGCCTTCCCCTCTGCGGCTCCTCGTACCTCCACACGGGCTGGATGTAGTAGAACCTGATGGGCTTGGGGAGTGTTGGCCTCTCAGCCACGATTCTAGCTATCGGAGTAGTCAGCTCGAACCTTAAGCCCAGCTTCCGACCAGCCTTATCCTCAAACCAGTAGATCTGCTCCTTCACCTCCTCCCCGGCCTTAGCCACTAGCAGCTCCAGGTGCTCAAATGCCGGCGTCACCACCTCCCCATACCCGTACAGCTCGAACACCTCCCTGAGCCCCTCCAGCACTGCCCTCCGCTCCTCGCACTCCTCAGGCAGGTAGTCCCTAGTGCCCCTAGGCCTCCTGTAGGCCACGAGATAGCCTGTGCTTCAGACACTTAAAACTCCCGTCAGGCGAGCTCCGCGACGTATATGTTGTGCTTCACCCTCAGGATCCTGACGGGCACCCTCCTCATGAGCGGGGGGTCGCCCTCAGCACCCACCACGGTTATAACCCGGTTCCTCGCGACGCCCAGCCACTGGCCCCTGAGCCAGCCGGGCCCCACCACCCTAACGCTTACCCGCTCGAAGCGCCTAAACGCGAGAGGGATGCTCTTGGCCCTTTTTATGCCGAAGTCCTCGGGCCGCAGCACAAGCTTAACCCCGTACTCCCGCTCCCACTTCCTGAGCGCCTCGTAGAACTCCCTCCAGCGCAGGGGCCTCACGCCCCTCGGGCGGCGCCCGTACTTGTGCGCCTCGTATTTCTGTATGCCGAGCGGCGGCCACCTCTTCCCAGCACCTATCCTCAGGGCGTATTCCACGATCTTAGGGATCTCTGAGTCGTTGAGCCCCGGGACCCAGACTGGCGCGATCAGGAGGTCCATCCTCAAGCTCGATGCAATGTACTCGGCTACTCTCATGACCCTGCGCACGTCAAACCAAGGGGCTCCTGCGAGCGTGCGGGCTAGCTCGGGATTCAGCGCGTCGAGGGAGAGGTTAAGCCGGTCCAGCCCCGCGTCGTCGAGTGCCTCGGCCAGCTTCTCGGTGAGCATCGCGCCGTGAGTCTCCATCGCCACTGTCTCGACGAAGGGGAGCGACTTGAGAGCCCTCACGAGCTCCACGATCCTCGGGTAAGCCAGGGGGTCCCCGACGGCGTCTATGTACGCGTGCGCCTTGTCCAGGGATTTGGCCTTTACGGCCCACCTGAACCACTCGACTAAGTAGTTGGGGTCGACGATGTACTCGGTAGCCCTGTGCCTAGAGTGGGGGCCTGCATCCACAGAGCAGAATATGCATGAGAGAGGGCACGATGTAGTGGGTCTCAGCTGCAGGAGATTCGTACCCCTATCTATGACTCCAAAGGCTATGTGGCCTATGAGAGGAATTGGCTCAGCTATCCTGAGGACCTTCCTAACGATTGGGCACCTCCCGAGCCCCACGTCCATGCCTAATTCTCCAGCCCCCTGGGGCGACGACTTGTGGTCACAGCTCCTCAAAGAACTCTCCCTCCTCCTCTTCCTCCTCGCCCCCCAGCATGGCTCTGATGCTAGCTCTCAGCCTATCCCAGAAGCTGCTGGGGGCGGCCTCCCACTCCAGCCTGTACTCTGAGAGAACTTTCCTGGCTGCTAGCCGGGTGCGGAGCGCCCTGTAGACCAGGGCCACAGCGGCTATGGAGAGTGCAGCGGCGGCCACCAGGGCGATGAACTCGCCAACTCTAAGCTGTAGCCACCCGTAATCCATCAGCAAATCCAGCCTAGCCTCCACCACTCCCTCCTCTAGGTCAGCTAGTGTGAGCGGCCTGGCCAGCTCCACCCTCCCCTTAATTACTCTCAGTATGAGGGTCGAGCCTGGGGGGGCTGGTAGCCACTTAACCTCCGCCAAGCCGTCACTCCCCGCCGTCGCGTTAACCTCTAGCGAGAAGTTGGGGCCGGAGATGCTCACCCCCACTAAAGCCCCAGCCACCGGCTGGCCTAGGGCCCCCCTGACCACCACCTCCAAGTTGTACACATAGGTTTTCAGCGTTAACTCCTCCTCGGAGGCGGCTACCGACTTCCTCGCCACTGGTACGCCCCTCCACGTCACTTCAACCTCGAACCTCTCCCCGTACAGGTGCTTGAGCAGCACGCGCCCATACTGGTCTGTTACTGCCTCGCGCACCCCTAGTGCATCCTCAATCCTCAGTGCCGCGCCGGGCAGGGGATGTCCAGTGGCGTCTACTACCTCCACCCCCAGGTCGACGAATGAGAGGTTCACGTACCTAACTCGCGAGTAAGGGTCCACAGCCTTTTCGACCAGTAGCCGGTCGCCCCAGTACACGACTAGCTTCAGAGCAGCCTTGATCGGGATGGGTATCTGTGGCGCTAGTGTGAGCCGAGGTGAGGGCGAGTCCAGCGACGACTGGGCCAGCACATAGCCTCCTGGCTCGTAGAGCAATTCCGCCCTTAAGCCTGAAGGCAGGTCGCTCGCCCTCTTAGGTGTTAATACCACCTTAAAGGTCCTCAGAGGCATCCTCACAGCGGCACTGCCGCTTCCCCCGATGTAGATGGGGGCGCTGATCGTCTCGTTCAGCCACTTGATCGACACGTTGTAGAAGCCGGGGAGCACGTCCCTAAGAGATGCCCACCCTCCCTCGTCAGTTAAGGCGGTCATCCTGAGCCCTGCCCCCTCAATGTATACCACCGTATTGGCTAGCGGGTAGCCATCCGCGTCTAGCAAGTGTAACTCTACTCTGGGCATCAAGCTTGTCGTGAGGGTTATCGTAGCTGAGGAGGGGCCTAACTCGATGCTCTCGCTCAATAGCCTCAGGCCGCTCCAGTAGACCTCAGCTAGATACTCGCCGTAGGGGAGGTCTCTGAGCTTCACGACGCCGCCCTCAATGGGCCCATCATACACTCTCACCAGCTCCTTCGATCCCAGGAATGTGAGCTTGAGCGTCCCATTAGCCAGGGGGCTGCCATCAGCCTTCACCACTCTCAGCGTGACGCTATTGGCTACTCCAAGCCGTATCTTCACCTCTCTGGAGTCGCTGGTAATTTCGAACTCATCATCCTCCACTTCAACGGGCACATAATGCTCAGCGACTAGCAGCTCGGCGCTCCTCACCTTATAGAGGCCGAAGGGGAGCGAGACTGTCGTGCCACACTCGAGGGTGAGCTTCACAGCCCCCTCTAGCTTGAGCCTACACGAGTCTACTCTGCCGCCGCCATCATCTATCCCCAGTAGCTTAACATTAGTGGCGTTGACCCTCACATCCACGGTCCTGGAGGAGCCATTATTGAGCGTCACCGCCCCCCTGTACACTTTCACGCCTAGCCAGTACACGGTGAGGTTAAAGCTGAGGGCAGTCTCGTTAGACGCTACCTGCACGTTAAAGCTACACTCATGCCCAGAGCACTCGCGAGCGTAGCCGTGCCCCTCGAGCTTAACGAGCGGCTTGTGCTCACTATACGTGAGCTTCCTGCCAGCTGCGTCAAATACCCTGATTCTGATCTGTGAGGTGAAGGTCCCAGCTGTGGTCGACGCTGCCAGCAGTGCTGCTATTAGCGTGAGCAAGAGCCCGCGCACAGCTCCCCTGCCTATATCGGGGAGGTTAGCTTAAGGTCTTCTCCTCCAGGAGGCGCTCGGCTAAGTCCCTCATCTTAGCCCTCCTCTCCTGATGGCGTTTAAGCCAGGCGCCTATCAGCTCCCAGGCCCTGGCCTTGCACTCGCCGCAGAGCATGCGGCCACTCTTGCACTCCCAGTACCACTCCTCCAGTTGCTTATCGTCCTCCAGGAAGTGTGTCGAGAGTAGCTCTACGAAAATGACGCACTTCTCAGGCTCGCCGCCCAGCCGCCTCTGCTCCTCAGCTGTAGCGCGGCCGCCCGTGAACGCATTCATTACCTTCCTCCTCGCGCTCTCCAGGCTCTCAGTCAGGTATAATATTCCCATAGGGTTCCTCTTGGACATCTTCTCCTGGCCAGTCAGATCCCTGAGCAGCTTGTGATAGGTGGCGGCCGGCGGCACGAAGCCGAACTCGCCCCTATACTTCCTTGCTAAATCGCGCGTGAGGCGTATGTGGGGATCCTGGTCAGCCCCCACTGGGACTACTGTCGGCTTAGGCCCGCCGTGGTGTGGGAGCTGGGGGTTGAGTATGTCGCCCGCCTGGACTAGGGCTGAGAGGTATAGGCCGAAGGGCCTGGGCCCGTATATGGCTTCAAGCGTGTTATACGTCACGGACCTGGAGAATATGAAGGCGAGCTGCATGACCGGCATCTCCTGCGACTGCCTGTAGACGTAGACGCGCCTGGGGTCAAGGCCTAGGGCCAGCATATCCATGAGGTTGCTCAGGGCTATCCTGTAGCTCTCCTCCAGGGGTATCTTGTTATCCGCGTAGGCCTCGAGGTCTGCTATGGCGAAGAAGCCCCTCGCCTTAGGCGATAGGGATAGGAAGTATATGAACTCCTCTGACGTGAGCTTAGTCCCGAGGTGGAACTCGCCGCTGGGCTTAATCCCCGTCATCACGGCGTACTCCTCGCCCTCCTCTATCGCCCTCAGTATCATCTCGAGGTCTCTATGGCCGAATATTATCCTCCGCCTAACCAGCCTATGCTTATAGGGTAGCCTCTCGATGAGCTCGCCCTCTAGCGGCTCTATCCCGAACTGTTCCATCAGCCTGCGGTAATCCTTGACGTGTGACGTTCCCCAGGGGTCGAGCACTATCCCCTCGCGGTCCATCACGACTAGACTCTGGGGCCTTGTGGATAAAATTTATCCATGCTGCACAAGTATTTTAAACATCTGCATCGATGGATACCTCGATGACGCCACGGCGTAGGGGCGCTCCTGGCCTAAAGGTGACCTCCCTCCCCTACGAGGTGAAGGTGTACCTTAACAATCAGGTGCTGATACCGGCCAGCCTAGTGCGGGCGCTAGGACTGAGGAACGCCAGGGCTGTGCGCGTCACGCTGGAGTACGGGGGAGAGGAGTTCTCCCTGGAGGCCAGGCTCCTGAGGACTAGGTACACTGACTCGAGGCAGTTCACGATACCGAGGAGCGTCCGGGAGAAGTACGGCGTGGTCCCCGGGGCTATAGTGAAGGTGAAGAAGATAGAGCCGCTAGAGGAGGACTGATGGCCTAGTCTGGCGCGAGGCTGCTTAGAAGCCAGCGCCGCCGGTGCTACTCCTTAAGCCGTGCTGAGGGCTGTGAGGACGCAGCGACCTGTAGCATAGGCCTGAGCTAGAGAGTGGTGTTAAAAAGCCAGCAACGAATATTCCCTCGGGATGAGGAAGGGCCAAAGCGCTGAGGAGTGAGGAGACCGCTACACCTGACCGCCCGATGCCCGGGGTCCTGGCCGAGGCATGCCTAAGGGCTACGCGCGTATTACGGGAGTTGCTGCGTTATCTCCATAATAGCCCTAGCCGTCCAGCTCAATGCGTGGAGGCCAGGGATGTGGATGGCAAGCTTAAGCAGCTCTATAACGAGTATAGGGAGGCCGTGAGCTCCGGCGACCTGGACAGGGCTGTGGATTCGGGAGTGAGGGTTCTGGAGGAGCTGCTGGAGGTGGCTAGGAGCTGGGTGGTGGCGAGGATTACGCACCCGCTGGTTAGGGAGGCGGCGTTAGACGTGCTCGCCCACTATGAGCGTGCTCTCTCCTTCGTGAAGGGGGCCCGCGAGGCTGTGAGCGGGCTACCCCCCATTTACTCGGCTGGGGTAAAGGAGGAGGCCCTCGAAGTCCTCATGAGCAGCGTCAATGGCCTCTTCAACTTTGTGGTGGGGGCACTCCTGGTAGTGGCGGACGTGCTGGCTGGCGTCAACTCCGTAGCCTAGCATGGGAACCGTTAAAGGCGCTGGCTTCACCTTAGGCTTGGTGGCTGGCTTGGACCCCCACTCCACCGGCCTCCTGGCCGTATGCCTAGCGGCTTACGCGTACGCACTCTGGAGGGGCCTAAGGGGAGATAAGAGGTTCAGGCTCTACGGCCCAGTCGTGCTAGTACGCTGCGAGAGGTGTGTCTCCCTCATAAGCCTCTTCGCTCGCGCCAGGATACCGCTGCTAGGCGTCGTGGCTATCGCGTCCTGGGCAGCAGCAATGGCTGCTGGCATGGCGATGCTCATCAGGAGTGCCGTCATATCAGTATCGCTCCCCCCCGAGCTAGCTCCACACCCCGCGATGCTCATCGGGCTACCAGTGGTGAACCCCCTAATACCACTGTGGTACGGGCTAGCCGGCCTAGTAGTCGCGGTGATCGTGCACGAGCTTGCGCATGGAGTCGCTCTGAGGGCTAACCAGCTACCCGTGAAGTCGGCTGGAGCTCTGCTACTCGCTCTCCCTCTTGGAGCGTTCGTGGAGCCAGGCGACGAGCTAAAGGCAGCGCGGCCCGCAGTCCAGCTCAAGGTGTTCTCCGCGGGCCCCTTCGCCAACCTGCTGGTAGCTGCCCTAGCCCTGCTGATCCTCTCACAGGCCCTCTCCTGCGTCCAGCCTGTGGGGCGAGGAGTGGGGATCGTGAATATCGTGCCCGGATCGCCAGCTGAGAAGGCCGGGATTAAGCCGGGGGACCTCATAGTGGCGGTTGACGGCGTCGAGGTCCGAGACTTGCAGCACTTCTTATCCCTAATGTCGAGCAGGAGAGCTGGGGAGGAGGTTGTGCTGGAGCTCCAGGGGGGGCGCAGGGTGATGATCAAGCTAGCTGATAAGTATATGTTCACCGGTAGGCCCGAGGACCGCGGCCGAGGCTTCATAGGCGTCGGCCTAGTGGACGTGGCGGCGCTTAAGGCCGCCATAGCCCCCCTCGCGAACCCGCTGCGGGATCCGTTGAGCGCGGTCATGGGGCTGCTCGCCGCCCCCCTCACCCTGCCCCTGGCCGCCCTGCCCTACCTCGAGCTCTTCTACACTCAGCCCCTAGGGGGCTGGCGGGCGGTCTACGCGCTCATCTGGGTAGCCTGGATGAATGCCGCCGTCGGCCTCACCAATGCGCTGCCGATAGTGCCCTTCGACGGCGGCAACTCGCTCAGAGTCGCTCTAGACGCCCTCCTCAGGGGGCTGCCCGAGGATAGGCGGAGGAGGGCTGTAGAGGCTGTGACGGCGGTGTTGACTGCGGCCACCATCGGCCTGATACTGGCCCCCGTGGTGGTCCCCCGCCTAAGGCTACTAGTGCCGGGCCCGGGCTAAACTTAAAAAGACTTAGCAGGCTAGCTTGAGTGGTCATGCTGCAGGCGCTGACGCTGGAGGACCTGACGAGCTTCTGTATAAGGAGGGGCTTCTTCTTCCCCAGCGGCAGGATCTACGGCGGGCTCAGGGGGTTCTTCGACTACGGGCCCCTGGGGGCGGAGCTGAGGAGGGAGATCCTCGACGACTGGTGGTACTACTTCGTGAGGAGGAGGGAGGACGTAGTCGGCATCCACGGCTGCATCATAACCCACCCGAGGACCTGGGAGGCGAGCGGCCACCTCGAGTCCTTCTTCGACTACCTAGTCACCTGCAGCAGGTGTGGGAGGGACTTCAGGGCTGACCACCTGCTAGAGGACGCAGGAGTGAAGGTCGTCGAGCTGACAGCTGAGGAGATATCGCGGCTCATCAGGGAGAAGGGGGTGAGGTGCCCCGAGTGCGGCGGCGAGCTCAGCGAGCCCGTGCCCTTCAACCTGATGTTCACGACATACGTGGGCCCGAAGAGGACTAGGGCGAGCGAAGCCTACCTCCGGCCCGAGACAGCCCAGCTCATATTCCTCAACTTCAAGGACGTCTACTACGCGTCCAGGCTCAAGCTGCCCTTCGGCATCGCGCAGGTGGGCAAGGTATTCAGGAACGAGATATCGCCGAGGAACTTCCTCTTCAGGCTCAGGGAGTTCGAGCAGATGGAGATAGAGTACTTCGTCAACCCCCGCAAGATGGATGACTGCCCCCTCTTCAAGGACGTGGCCGACATGGAGGTACAGCTGCTGACAGCTGAGAGGCAGGAGAAGGGGCTGGAGGAGCCCCTCAGGATCACGCTCGAGGAGGCGTGGGAGGAGGGCCTCATAAGCTGCAAGTGGCACGCTTACTGGATAGGCGAGTCCCTCAGGTGGCTGGAGAGGATAGGGATAAGCCTCGAGAGGATCAGGGTCAGGGAGCACGTGAAGACCGAGCTCGCCCACTACGCTATCCAGACCTTCGACATCGAGTACAACTTCCCCTTCATGGGCTGGAAGGAGATCGAGGGCGTATCCAACAGGGGCGATTACGACCTCAGGAGACACCAGCAGTACAGCGGCAAGGACCTAGCCGTGGAGGACGACGGCGAGAAAGTGCTGCCACACGTCATAGAGCCCTCATTCGGCCTCGAGAGGATAATACTCGCAGCACTAGCAGACGCCTACACCCTCATAAAAGGCAGGCCAGTCCTATCCCTCCACCCCAGGATCGCCCCAGTAAAAGTAGCGGTCTTCCCCATAGTCAACAAACCCGACTTCACGAGAAAAGCCAGGGAAGTATACCACATGGTAAAGGAGCACTACACGGCCATCTACGATGAGAAAGGCACCATAGGCAAGAGATACTTCAAGGCAGACGAAATAGGCGTACCACTAGCCATTACAATCGACGGCAAAACGCTAGAAGACGACACAGTCACCGTAAGATTCAGAGACACCAGAGAACAAATCAGAGTACACACAAGCCAACTAATACAGAAAATCAGAGAGATACTAGAGAACTGGCACCATCACACAACCCGGAAGACTTAAAGCCACCCAGCCTACCTCAATTGCTTGGAGCCGGGGTAGCTCAGCCTGGTTAGAGCGCCCGGCTGTTAAACCGGGGAGGACTATAATCGAACTCCCCGGTTGAGAGACCGGGAGACGAGGCCGGGGGCACCCCGGCCCGACCGAAGTCCCGGGTTCGAATCCCGGCCCCGGCGCCATTTAATTCCCATCTATTTGATGCCGACCATGAGGCTCAGTCCGTATTTAGCCTTAGTAGTTTTTCAAGGCTAGGATTTGTGTGCCTCGTGTTGTAGAGCTTGCTAATACCAGTTGCCTAGTAGCCAGGCGTTGCCTATGTGGACGTTGTTGAGGCCCTCCTCCTTAGCGGCTTTGAGGGCTTCCTCGGCGTGTTTCTTGCTGGTGGGTGGGAGGTCGTTCATCCTGTGGTCTGGGTGGAAGGCTAGGAGGCTGTAGGGCGTGTCGGGGTCTAGGGAGGCTAGGAACCTGGCTATCATGCGTACTTCCTCCTCGTCCACGTAGCCGGGGACTAGCAGTGTGCTGGCGGTGAAGAGGGGTACCTCGGGCCTTTCCCGCCCGGCTTCGATTACCCTGCGTACGTTCTCGTATAGGGAGCCTACGTCGACGCCTGTCAGGGCCTTGTAGAGGCTGGGGGTCCAGGCCTTGAGGTCGAACTTTATGATCCCCCCGGACTTGAGGGAGACCTCAATAACCCTCGTCAGTATCTGGGGGCTGAAGTGGCCGTTGGTCTCCCAGCATATCCTGAGTATCCTTCCCTCGGCCCTGGATAGCGCCTCCCTCGAGACGGTGAGGGCGTGTAGCACTTGTGGCGCTGGGTCGCCGCCGAAGAAACATATACACGTCACGCGGGGGTCCAGCGCTGCTCTCACTAGCTCCTCGGCGCTCACCCTGGGGGATAGGGCCTGCGTATTCCGCTTGTAGCTCCAGTTCTGGCAGAATGCGCAGTTGTGGTTGCACGCCCCGTAGAACACCGCCAGGTTAACGTACCCCCTCTCGCAGCCGGGCTTGGCTGCCCACCTGGGGTAGCCAGCGCCCGTAGCGGCGGGGCAGAACCAGCACGCAACACAGTTGGTCGGGTGGGGGTCGTAGTAGTACTCCAGCACGCCGTACCTGGGCTGGCCCGAGAGGCGCTTGAGCACACCCCCCTCGTTCCTCATCAACCCGCAGTAGCCCAGGCCACCCTCTGGTATCCTACAGTTCAGGTCGCAGAGGCCACAGGGGATGCCACTGGGGTCCCTGGGGGGCTCGGGCGGCAGCCCTAGCTTCGTCCTCTCGCGCCTATGCCCCTCCAACGCCACCTCGACAGCGCCCGGGTCGCTCCTGAGGCACTCTAGGCAAACGCCTATCGCCTCCGATATTAGGGGAGAGCGCCTGCCGCATATCCTACACTCCTTTGGCTTATCCCACCCGCCCCACGCCACCCTCCACATACTCAACAATACGTGCATCATTGAGTATTTGTGGGTTGTAGTGGGCTGAACCCGGATTGTAGCCTCTCAACGAGCCGTTCACCCCATCCGTAGCTTCATGTATTGCATCTTCCTGTATCCGCCGTGGATGGGGTTGCCACGCCCTCCCCCGGGCAAGCTGCGTCGGGGGGCACGGCCCCCGCAGCCCGCGGGCAGGGCTTTAAGCCTCCCCACACAGTCCAGAGAGACGTAGAAAGACACACGATACGGAAAGCCACAGTCTAACGTTACTGCCCCTTGATGAGGGAGCCGTACCTCCTATCGCGCGCCTTGAGCTGAGGTCAAGTATTTAAGTCCCCTCTCTCCAACCCCTCTGATGAAGGTAACTGTAAGCCTGATTAAGGCGGATATAGGCGGCTGGGTGGGCCACAGCACGGTCCACCCCAAGCTGATCGAGTATGCTAAGAAGAAGCTCGAGGAGGCCAAGGAGACCGGCCTCATAATCGACTACTACGTCTACCACTGTGGTGACGACCTCCAGCTCCTCATGACTCACACCAGGGGCGACGCCGACCCCGAGATCCACAAGCTAGCCTGGGACACGTTCGTCGAGGCTACTGAGAAGGTCAGCAAGCCTCTCAAGCTCTACGGCGCGGGCCAGGATCTGCTCAAAGACACGTTCAGCGGCAACATCAGGGGCATGGGGCCCGGAGTTGCCGAGATGACGTTTGAGGAGAGGAAGAGCGAGCCCATAGTCGTGTTCTCGGCTGATAAGACTGAGCCGGGTGCCTGGAACTTCCCGCTGTTCAAGATATTCGCTGACCCGTTCAACACTGCTGGCCTGGTCATCGACCCGAGCATGCACGACGGCTTCCGCTTCGAGGTCTACGACGTGCTCGAGCACAAGTACGTCGTGCTCAACGCGCCTGAGGAGCTTTACGACATCCTGGCTCTCATAGGCACGCCCGGCAGGTACGTCATCAGGAAGGTCTACAGGAAGAGTGATGGCGAGATAGCGGCCTCATCCAGCGTCACCAGGCTCAGCCTCATAGCTGGCAGGTACGTGGGCAAGGATGATCCAGTCCTGATAGTCAGGGCACAGCACGGCTTCCCTGCAGTCGGCGAGATACTCGAGGCCTTCGCCTTCCCGCACATGGTCGCTGGCTGGATGAGGGGCAGCCACCACGGCCCACTAATGCCCGTCCCGCTCAAGTACGCCAAGTGCACCAGGTTCGACGGCCCGCCGAGGGTAGTGGCGCTCGGCTTCCAGCTCCACGAGGGCCACCTCGAGGGGCCGAACGACCTCTTCGACGACCCAGCCTTCGAGTACACTAGGATGAAGGCGATGGAGATAGCCGACTACATAAGGAGGCACGGCCCCTTCATGCCGCACAGGCTCGGCCCAGAGGAGATGGAGTACACGACCCTGCCTCACGTCCTAGAGAAGATAAAAGACAGGTTCGTGAAGGAGGACTAAGCGCGGGGCGCGGGCCTCCACCTGCCGCCCTGCCTTTTTTCCCCGTATTAACGCCAGTTCACCTCTGCACCTAAGCTAGCGCGCACGCAGCCCGGGCGATTGCAAACAGGCTGGCTGCTGCGTTAGCTTTTATTCGTGGGGCCTGCACTCGAGTGCCGGTATGAGGAGGCTTGCTAAGCTGATGACGTTCACCGCCCTGGCGTACGTGCCAGCCTACCTCTTGGATCTCGCTCTCAAAGCCGTGGTCGAGGCGTGGGGGGCTAGCGGGCCTCTAATCCAGGCGGTGCTGATAGCTAGGATGTGGATCCCCGGGCTCGCAGCCCTTGCCGTGATCCGCCTCAGCGGCGAGAGAGTGGCTGAAGGGGTGAGGAAGCGGGGGCTTAGGATGCCGGGGTTTTGGGGAGTAGCCCTAGCGGTGGCCGCCCCCTACGTGGCCTATGGAGTTGGCGCCCTCTTATCGCTGTTGATGGGCTACAGGCTAGTAAACCCGGTGGAGAAGGTGCTAGAGCTGATGGAGGTGGAGCCGAGAGCTCCTCCGCTAACGCTCCTGGTAGTGCAGCTAGCGGCCTCGGGGGTCATGGGGGCAACATTCAACGCCGTCATAGCTCTGGGTGAGGAGCTGGGCTGGCGGGGCTTCCTGCTCGACGAGGTTGAGAACGCGGGGCTCAGGCGGGGAGCGGCAGCGGTGCTCGTTGGCGTGGTGTGGGGCTTTTGGCATGCCCCCCTCATACTCCTGTTCGGCTACAACTACCCCCATCACAGGGATGCCCTGGGAATAGCCGCGTTCACCGCGTTCTGCGCCATATGGAGTGTGACGATATCGAGCCTCAAGCCCCTGGGAGGGCTTTACGCCTGTGCTGCCGCGCACGGAACCTTGAACGCTCTTGGAGGCTCCATGCTACTAACTGTAGACGTGGAGGATGAGCTACTGACGATGCCCGTGGGCATCGTGGGCCTGGCCGCGGGGGCCATCACAGCGACACTGGTGAAGGCCTTAGCACTTAGGCTCAAGCCCGGCGCCGGGGCCTAGCCCTCGAGACGAATGGGTTGCCCCTGATGTACAGCCTAAGCGGCACGCTAAGGTCCTGGGAGACGCCAATCCTGTAGCTCCTCACGACCTCTCCCTCGCTCACCTCAATGCCCGGCTCAATCCACAGGCCGTACCTAGTGGTGTAGAGGGGCCTCCCGTGAAGTGACTTGTCGATAGCCAGCGCCTGAGTGAGCCTCCCAGGCCCGCTGGTGAGTAGGCGGAGGTCGCGCACCCCCCTATTCCCGTACATGAGGTCTATGCCCTCTCGGGGCTCGAGAGCCCTCACGAGGACAGCGCCCACCCTCCCAGGCTCGTGGGCCACGACGTTGAAGAGCCACTTCCCGTGCACCCCATATATGAGGGCCCGGCCGCACTCACCCGCCATCACCCTGGCTAGGTCGCCGCCCCTCCTGGCGCGCGAGGCCGGGTCGTCAGCCCCGTAGTACGCCTCTACCTCTACTATCACGCCCGAGAGCCGCCTGCCTTGCCACACTCTAACCAGGAGCTTGCCTAGCAGCTTCCGCGCCACCATTAGCGGGTCTTCACAATAGAAGCGCTGTGGTAAGGGCCTCCCTGACACTGGTATGGAGGGCACTACTCCCTAATATCCCTGGACCCGAGCGTGGCTGGCTAGTACGGCACACCCCAGCTGAGGGGAGGCGGTGTCTACTGGACCTATAGGATTTTAAGTGTACCCGGCGAGTAGGCTGGGCATATGATGGGCGTGCTACTCGAGATGAAGGATCTGAGGGATAAGTACGCGGTCTTCGTGGATAGGGGGGATGCCGGGCGACGGCTAGCATCCTTTCTAGAGACTAGGGGCTTGCGCAGTGACTTGATCCTGGCGATCCCGAACGGGGGAGTTGCGGTGGGGTACTACGTGTCGCTTGAGCTAGGGGTGCGCTTGGCGGTGGCGGTAGTCAGGAAGGTTACTTTCCCGTGGACGACGGAAGCAGGCTTCGGTGCGGTCTCCTGGCTTGGAGACGTGGAGGTTGACAAGGCGGCGCTGCGCATCATGAGCGAGGCAGAGTACCGCAAGTGCCTGGAGAAGGCTAAGAGGAGCGTCGAGGAGAGGGCTAGGCTCTTCGCCGAGTATCTGCCCGGCTCCCTGGAGGGCTTGGAGGTAATCATAGTGGACGATGGGCTAGCCACTGGCTACACAATGCTAGCGGCCATTAAGGCCGTTAAGAAGCTCGGCGCCCGGAGGCTAGTAGCCGCCGTGCCCACATCCTCCCTCAGCGCGGCCCGCCTTACGCTGGGTCACGTCGACGCCCTGGTAGTCCTCAACTTGAGGACGCAATACCCCTACGCCGTGGCTGACGCGTACAAGCGCTGGAGGGATCTAAGCGAGAGCGAGGCCGTATCAATGCTCCGCGCCCTTAGGGAGCAGGGCCTGGCCTAGCGCGCTATGTCATCCGAGAATGGTCTCAGCGCGCCTGTAGCCGGGAGGCAGTACACGGGGGCTCGGCTCTATCAGGCCTGGGCCATCTCCTTCACCAGGAGTAGGGCCACCAGGTAGTCTAGGAGGAGGGGAGCTGAGAGCAGGAGCATGGAGGTAGGCGTGGGATCTGGAGTCACCGCAGCAGTCACCACTAATATCCCCATCACTACGTACCTCCACCTACTCCTCAGATCCTCATAGCTTACGAGCCCGAGCCACGCTGGGATTACGAGCAGCACTGGGAGGGAGAATGCTGCGCCCGTGGCCAGCAGTATCAGGGAGAAGTTGTAGAAGAGGTTTGAGACTGTTATTAGGGGCTCAGCCCCGCCCGCTGCCATGAGCCAGAGCATCACTAGCGTCGTTAGGGGGGCCACTACTAGGCACGCGTACGCGCACCCCAGCAGGAAGAGCAGGGTGAAGAGGGCGAAGTACCTCCTCACAAGCCTAGCCTCGTGGGGATAGAGGCCAGGCTCAGCGAACCTGTAGACTTCGTACAGTGGGTAGGCAGGACGACGATTAGCGAGATTGTGGAGGATAGGTAGAGGCTCGCCGGCAGCGTGTCGAACACCCCGCCCGCTATCACCCTGGCGCCGACTCTAGCCGCACCCAGCCTCTCAGCCAGGGGGCTGAGGGGATGCGCCTCGAAGTCTAGCAGGTAGGCCTCGACGAACCTCATGGCCTCGAAGACGAGGGGTTTGGATGAACGGCCTAAGCCCGGGGGCGGGTATCAAGTACTGTGCCCCCAGCACTGCGAGGAATGCGAGAGTGCCCTCCTGAGCCTGGTCAGGAGTTCTACTACGTGCTCCAGCAGGGGCTGCTCCTCGTTCACACTAGCCCTTCTCTCTAGCCCTCTCAATAACCTTCCTCGCTAGCTGTTCCTTGCTCTTTCCCTCAGCCTTCACCCTCAGTCTCTCGGCCAGCCTCCTGAGGGTCTCCACGTCAACTTCCTCTACCGCTGGGCGCTTGGGCCTGGGCACCTCCTCGCCCACCGCTTTAGCAAGCTCTGAGAGCTTCTTAGGGCCAAAAAGTATCAGCCGTTTCCTCGAACCGTATCACTCTATACCTTTTTATTTCATTGTGATACGGCTTCATCGGTTCCGCCTCGCCCAGGGGGCTCGCCTAGGCGGCTCATCCCGTGGGGTCATGGGTTGGGCTTCCGCTCCCGCGGCTCTGCAGCTTCTCTCTTAGGGGGGGTAGGAGGCTTTTGAGCAAGAGGTAGGCCGCGCCAGCGACTACCCCTACGTCTCAGAGGGAAACCGCCCCGCCAGGATTGTTAATGCTCTCCGCCTAGTTAGCTTCACGTGGGTATTGTGGGTGGCCGCGCCTATATTTCTTAGCTACATCATCCACCTGAACTGTAGGTAGCTCACGCGGCCTAGAGGGTCCACGTAGGCTATGATGAACCTCTTCCTAACAGAGTGTGACAGCCTCCCAGCCCTGACTATCTCGAGGGGGTCCAGCCTGCTGTCGTAGGGGAGCACGTGGACTAGGAAGGGGGCGTGCTCGAGGCCCGGCCCCAGCCTGTAGACGACGAAGGTAGCGCCGAACTTCATCCCGGACTTGACTATCAGGCCCCTATCCCTGAGGTCCTTGTACACTGCGTACACCTCATCGAAGTTCTCGTAGGCCTCCCTGCCCATCCTCCTCAGCTCCTCTACGTCCACGGGTCTTCCCTCTCCATCGACCACCTCCAGCTTACCCTTCTCCGCCAGGTATAGCGCCTCTAGGAGCGATAGCTCGAGCTCCCTCTCCACGTTCGGGGTCTTAGGCTTGCTCACCATGAAGAACTTGCCGTAGAACCCCTCATTGAAGTAGAGGTCCCTTGCCCTTGGCCTATCGAACACTACTACGCGCCTCCCAAGCAGCAGCGCCCTCAGCTTGCCTCCAGACATCGCTAGTGGAGGGGAGCCCGGGCTTAAATTAACTCGCCTTTCTGCCTTAAAATCGAAGCTGTATATGGAGCTGGGAGGGGCGTGGCCCTCAAGCTGAAGCTGGGGAGGGTCTGGGGGAGGATTAGGATAGTGCAGGGCCACATCCTGATCCTGGGCAGATCGGGCTCCGGCAAGAGCAACACAGCTAGAGTCATAGCACAGGAGGCGAGCAGGAGGGTTCCAGTACTCCTCCTGGACTGGAGCGGGGAGCACGCGGTCCTCTCAGGCTTTAGGAGGCTGGCGCCGGGCGACGGCTTTTCCCTCAACATATTCGAGAGGGCGGGGATGGAGGACTCGGATCACGTCGACGTCCTGGTAGACTTATTTGACGCGACCTTCCACCTAACTCCACCCCAGCTCTACATGCTGAGGACAGCTGTGAAGAACGCGCTAGCCAGGGGAGCCAGGGGCGTGGGAGACCTCCTAGAGGCCGTTGAGGAGCTCCCAGTCAGATCCTATTACGACCATGAGACGAAGATGGCGCTGGTGAGGAGGCTGACGCCCCTCGGCGAGGGGCGGGCTGGGAG
>Ga0180300_10000464_pt1 | contig 17741 bp, 19 predicted proteins | sample GuaBasSediGuay15_FD_121798 | JGI IMG/M metagenome (GOLD analysis project Ga0180300, IMG submission 121798) | Subseafloor sediment microbial communities from Guaymas Basin, Gulf of California, Mexico - Guay15, Core 4569-2, 21-24 cm | ecosystem: Environmental > Aquatic > Marine > Hydrothermal... | reverse complement strand
TTCAGCCCATCTAATTACTTCATCAGGAGTAATATGCATTAAATTCCAGTATTTGTAATAAATCATATCTCCTTTCCTACCAGCTTCTATTGCTTTTTCTTTAACTTTATTATCATATTCTATTAAAGCCCTTAAAACAGCTTTTTTATCTTCTATTGTTTCTGCATTGTTTAATTGAGTTCCAAATCTTCTTAAAATCTCATTTCTTCTTTTTTGTATTTCTCTTTCTAAAGTTCTCATATCAAAAACTTTTTGCACTTTCATTGGTTTAAATCCTAAAGCCATCATAAAAGCTTCTTTTCCTGTTAAGCTTACAGGTCTTCCTTTTTCATCTAAAACAATTTCTCCAAATGTGGTTCTAAGTTTAGGTTTATTTCTTGCTGCTTTAAATACATCTCTTAAAGCAGCAGGCATAAGCTCAATAATAGCTCCCCATTTATCCCCTCTTTTCCAGAGCCTGTAGCTTCTTTTGGCTTGGTTCCAGAGGCTTTGAATTACTCCACCATAAATTCTCATTGGATCTTCGCTAAATCCAACTCCTACACTTATAGAAAGAGATGGAGAAAGATAACCAAATGGCCCATATTTAATCCCAGGATGTTTGCTTAAATCTACTTCTAAATCTCTACCTGTAAGCTTCTTATAAAGAGGTTCAACTACATGCTCCTTAACAAGTTCTCCTCCAGGAATAGCAACAATACCACCTAAAACCATTGGAGAACCTAATAACCATGCAAGAGCTTTCCATTCTTTTTTGTTTGCAAGATCAAAAGCATACCTGAAATAATGAAAAGTAAATGTTTGAAGTGCAGTAAGAAGTCTTCCCCAAGTTCCTCTTTCAAATGGAGCTCTATTATATCTGCTTGCCCAGAAGTGTCCTTCAAGCATTACTTCTATAGCTTTTTTGTATGCCTCATCAAAAGGTAGTTTTTTAACCCTATGGAAATAGTCAAAAGCACCTATAAAATGGGTTGCTCTATTTATAACAGTTTCTACATATCTAAAAGGAAGCATTGCAGTATCTATAACAGTATTTGTGCCTCGCCATTGGCTTAACATTTCATTCACAATATTAGCATCAAGCCATCCTTCTTGAACAGCTTTTCTTAAGGCTTTTCTATCTTCTAAAGTTTGAGCTTTTTTATAAAATACTTTCTTTAGTCCAACAAGTAATTGCTTTTTAGGAATTTTATGACGGATATAAGCAGCCAAACCTGTAGTTAAATTTTGAGTAGCATTAATAAGAGCAGACTTTACTCTCCCTCCTAAATACCAAAAAACTATTAATCTATTGGCAAGTTGAACTTCTTTTCTTTCGGGAGTTCCAAATGCATAGTTAAGATAATTGCTTAACTCTTGAATAAGCCCAGCAGGTTTATATCCTTTTCTGTTAACCAATTTATAAAAAGCTTTATAAGCATGTTCCATAGCCTGTTTTTTGGCTCTTGATAAACCATAACCATATAAATATCCTCTCAATCTCTTTTCAGCATCTTCAAGCTTTAGGCTGAATCCAGGAATATTTTTTCTTCTGATTAAATGTGAGCTCCAGCCTAAACTTTTTAGGAAATTATCTAAATCTTCAGCTAAACTTACATAAAAATTAGCTATTTCTTCCTTAGGTAATTTTTTAGCTCTTTCAGCTGCAGCATGTAAGAAGGCTATTGTTTTAGAAAAAGGTATCTCTTCACCTGCTTCAACAGGAATTCTGCTTATTTCTTCAACTACTACTTTGTAGTTTTTAGGAAATACATAAAGATTAAAAGGAATGCCCAATTCTTTAAACCATTTTTCAACTACAGAATAATCACCTTTTTCAAGAGCTTCAGCGATTTTTTTAGCTTCAGCACTTGTTTCAACATCATGAGCAAAAATAGTTTCTTTAGTTTCAGGATCAATTATTTTAACCATAAAGTTTCCTGTTCTTTTCTGAGGCATGTAAAAAGGAACTGGATGCATTTCTGAATATCTAACAAGATGACGATAAAATACAGGATGTTTAAGTTTAATCTCATCAGGAACCAATTCAGGCTTTGCTTCTTCTAAAGCTTTTTTGAGAACAGTCTTTTCTTCAGCTGACATCGGTTTGGCATTGATATACTGATCTAAAGCCTCTCTATAACTGTTTTTAACATCTTTCCAGACTATTTCTAAAAATCTTCTTATTCTTCGATAAACATTAAACTCTTGTGGAGTAAACTTGCGAATACTTAAATCAGGTTTACCTGTTAAAGATTCTTTATAAAGAGCTTTAAAAACTCTTTCTTTGCTTTCTTTAGAAAGTTTATTAAGAGGTTTCATTATTGATTCATCAACAGCATAAGCCCATCTATTAGCCTGAGGTTCTCTTATCCACTTCATTGCATATTCAATTTCTTTAACTTCTGGGTAATCCTTGCCATACCTTCTAACAATGTCTTCCAAGTTATATAGCTTAGCTGTCCAAGTTTTAACTCCTTTTATATCTTTTCTCTTTATTTCTTTTCCATAGCCTAAAATATCAGCTAATTTATAAAATCCTTTTTCTGCGGCTTTTTCTCCTGCAACTTGAGTAAGCTGATTAAGTGCTTTAAATCCTTTTTGAAGAGCTTCATCTAAAGGAAGACCAGCATAAAGCTTAACTTCTGCCCCACCCCAAGACAAGACAGTCTTGATATAGTCTTTTACTTCTTTGCTATTCAAAGCCTCTTTAACAATTTCAGCCTGTTTTTCAGTTAAAGGTTCACCTTTAATAGCTTTTTCAAGAACAGAGACAACCCTTTCTTTTGACCAGCCTTTATTTTTAAACCAGGAAGGAAAAGAAGATTTAGATCGGTAATATTCTATAGGACCTTGAGCACTTTCTACACGATAAAGTCTTGGAGGTTCTCCTGCTTTAACTTCTTCAAGCTGATTATGAAGAGCATTTTTAACCAGTTGTCCTAATTCTGAATCTTCAAAAGCAATTTTAAACTTTTTCTTTTCAGCAGGGAAAATAGTCCATCCTTCTCCTTCATAAATCGGAGCGATTTCACTTTCTGGTTTTACTTCTACAGGAGTTTTCTTCAATTCTTTTTTTATTTTTTCAAGTTCAGGTATAGGTTCTCCTAATATTTTGGGCAATTTTTCTATATATTCTTCCATAAGAGCTGGATTTTTTTTAAGAGACTCTATTATTTCTTGTTTGCGTTTTTCATATACTTTTAAAAGATCTGGATAATCTTTTACTGCTTTTTTAGGAACTAATTTTTGATTGATAAAGGCCTCTTTAATTACTTTTTTATGATCTTCGACAGTTTTTTCAGGATAATAAGATAAAAATTCTTCTTTTGTCATTTCCCAAGGTTCTTTTATTTTAGGTTTAATTTTTGATTTTACTTCTGTTTCAACTTTAGGTTCTTTTGACTTAATTTTTGGCTCAATTTTAGTTTCAACTTCTTTAGCCCCTTCTATAATTTTTCCTAAATCAGGAGCTAAATCGCTTTTTTTAAACATCCGAGATTGCACAGAGGGTGTAGTAGGACTTGAGGACTTTTCTTCAATTAATTCCTCTGTAACTTCTTCTGCAGTTTTTTCTCCTACATTTTTGACAGTTTCTTTAATTTTAGGAACTTGTTTAACTTCTTCTATTGCAACTTCTGCAGGTTTACTAAACTTTTTAGCTAAAGCACCTATTCCTTTTTCCGAAGCTACACCGATACCAGCTCCTACAAGAGGAGCTAAAATGCTTGCAAGAATAGGATATTTTTCCTCTAAAGGCTCCCCTACAAGTGTCATTCCTGTTTCTGCTGCTAAAGAGGCTCCACTTGCTGCAGCAGTTCTCCCCGTTTCTTTTAAAGCTGCCTTTGCTCCCGCTTTAATAGCCTGTCGAGCTATATCTTTTATTCCAAACCCTACAGGAGCAGATAGAGCAAAAACAGGATCAAACCATGGCCATTTTTCAAGTTCTTCAATCTGTTCTGGAGAATAAATTGCAGATATGATTTTTCTTTTCTTTTCTACAGGAAATTTATCCCAATCCTTTACATTAATAGCTAAAACCTGAGCAAATACATCAGGTTTTTTAGCAAGTGCTTCTGTAAGTTTAATTTGTTTTTCTTTGGATAATTTTTTAAAATCTGGTAGAACCAAAGGCAAAATTTTAAAAAGTTGTGTCTTTGTCCAGTTCAATTTTGACTCTTCAGAAGAGATAGTAGGAATAGACGAAGGAATAGTAGAAGTAGGTTTAATTTCTGGTTCTTGTTTTATACCCAGAATTACTTCTCTTAATCCTTGCCACAAATTTTCCATTTTATTCTCCAAATAAAACTTTATATAAAGTTTCTCCAGTTATTTTTGTTTCTTCAGGAATAACAACTGCCTTTTTAGACTTTCCAACTGGTTTTCCTAAAATTTCTTTAAGCCTATTATAATAATCTCTTACCAATTCCCATCTTTCTTCTTCAGTTTCAGCAGTAAGCCATCTTGTATCTTTCTGAGCAAGCTGAATTGCTCTATCTAATATCCTTCTTTCTTCCGCTGGACTTAAACCTGTTTCACCTTTTTCTTTTTCTGAACGATAAACAACAACTTTAGGAGGTTCAGGTTTGCCAAGAAGTTCAGTTTGTTTTTTCGTTTTTTCAGTAGCAGCCTTAGTTTTTTCTACCTGAGCACCATAAAGAGCACTTCTTGCTAAACTTTCTAATATCTGAGCTTTAGCCTGTTCTAAATTGATTAAAGTTTTTGAAGCATTAAAAAATGCTTCTTGTAATTCTCTTGCTTCTTTAGGATCAAATCCTAATTCTAAAGCTCTTATAGTTGCTTCATGTGAAAATCCAGCCCAGTCAAAACTACCATCATCACTGCAATATTTAGGATAAATTTCTCTTAAAAGTGATGCATAAGTTTTAAATCTATTTCTTTTTTCCTCATCTTTGGCTTTTTCAGCTATGTAGTCAATATTTGTTATAATAAGTTTAGTAGCTAATTTGTTTCTAAAATCCTGCCATGCCTTTTCTTTTGCCAATTGTTCTTCTAATAATTTTTGTCCCATTAAATAACCACCGCCTGCCATTCCTGCTGCAAATTCATCACTTGCTCCTAAAGCTTTAGCTAAAGCTCCACCTAAAGCAGATCCTATTAGCGTTAATGCTGCCTGTTTGTAAGCTTCTTTCCTCTTTTTCTCATCAGAAGGTTGAAGTAAACTTTTTAAAACATTTATATCTAAAAGACCCAATCCAGTTTCAGAAGGCTGTGTATAATTTTGAAAGGTAGGAGTTATATCAGTTTGTGTTGAAATAGGAACCTTAAAATCTGGATTAAAAAGTGACATAATGGCAGAAGATAAAGCTTTATCTTTTTCTTCTTTTAATCTTTTCCCCCAATCCGTATTACTAAACATTTCTAAAAGTCCAGTAGTCATTTTTAACCCCCTACATTAACTTTTAAATGCTTAACCCAGCAAACTGAATAAACATACATATCATAAGTGCTGTCTTCTGCATTTCCTTTTTTAAGAAGTTCTCTTAAATCCTTGCTCCAGCTTGTAGCAGATAAAAACATTTGTCTATCAAAGGCTTTAGTTTTAATATTATTTAATCTTTCCCATTTAGGTTTTATTTCATCTACATTTGTAGCAAGCCAAAAACCTTGTATTCCAGGAAGCATTTCTACTTTTAACGGTATTACCCATTTAAACAACTTTCTTAATTTTGCTCCAATTGTTGCCATAACAGGAAACATTAAAGCTCCGCAAGCTTGAACTACTAAAACACCGTAAGGTTTTAAAATTCTTTTTATTTCCTCGTAATGATTTAAGCTGAAAAGTTTATCTAAACTTGGACTTGTAGGATCAGGATAATCAGCAAAAATTATATCAAATTTATGTTTTCTGCATTCTTTAACCCAGAAGTAAGCATCTTTATTATAAATTTTCACTCTTTCATCATTAAAGGCATTGCAATTAAGAGCAGATACAAGAGGATGATTTTTAGCAAGATTAGTTATATCTGGATCTATATCAACTACTATAACCTTTTCAGCAAATTTAAGAGCTTCTCTGCAAGCTAAACCATCTCCTCCGCCGAGGATTAAAACTTTTTTGGGTTCTTTTTCTGTTATTATATAAGCAGAATGTATAGCTAATTCATGGTATCTATGTTCATCGGCAGAATGAAATTGAGTGCAAAGATTTAAATCAAGTCTTAAATGTCCTGTTTCTGGGTCATGGAAAAGTTCTATTAACTGGTATTGAGATTTAAGATAAACTATTCTCTGCCACACTTAAACTATGCCTCCTTTAAATAAAAGTTGTTGCTAATGCACTTGAAAATGGAGAACCAAATTGTGCTGCCATTTTTGCTGCCATACTTCCAGCTGCAGCTTCAGCAGCATGACTTCCTAATCCTAATAAACCAGCCAAACCAGATCCTAACCAAGATAATCCACCACCAGGCCCTAACCAATAACCAAGCCCTAATCCTAAAGCAGAACCAGCCATCTGACTAAATAATCCTGGACCTTCTTTTGTTTGCACAGTAGTAGGAACTCCCATTCTTCCGCTATATAAAGTGCTCCAGAGATTGAATAAATTTTTATATCTTTGTTCAATAGAATGTCTTAAGGCTTCCTCTCTTGCTAATGCTCTTTGATATTCATCAGCTAAAGCCAATCTTCTTGCCTGCTCTAAATTAGCTAATCCAGCCCATCTTAATTCTCTTCCTCTTTCAGCCAAAGCCTGTCCTAATTCTTTCATAGCATTTTGCATAATAGTAGAATTAATCACTCCTCGTGTAGCAGCTCTATTTAAAATTTCTCCCCATTTTTCTTGGTAAGGAAGCATAGATAAATATGGATTTTGCATTTCTCTTACAAATTCTTTTGAAGGTTCATAATGTTTAGATAAAACACTCATTAAATAAGAACTTGGACGATAATAATCAGTATGAGCTACTTTAAAAAGATCAGAAAGCAACCGACTTTCATACCAAGTAGGATGAGGAATTTGTCTTGTTTGAGTTACTTTTGTTTCAGAACTCCCTCCTCCAAATATGCTACCCATTTTTAATTACCTCCTGATTATCTTTAAAAGGCAATTCTAATGTAGTTGCTATACTTTTAGCTCCTACCAACCTTTCCCAAGCCTTTGCGTTTCTTTCAGTTGAGAAATACATAGCAGTTGCTCCCACTTTTTTAGCAAGATTGCTTAACTCCTCATGCATTGCTTTATGATTATCCGTAGCTTCCTGTAAAATTACTAAAGCTCCATAATGCTCGTCCATATAAACAACACAAAATCCATGTATTTTTTTTGTCTCTTCATTGACTAAAACAAAAAACCTATAAGGATTATTAGGAATAAAACAAGCTGCAAATCTATTCAATTCCGCTTCATCAGAAGAATGCCTAATTTTGGTGAGATAATTCCTCCAAAAAGGCATAATTTTCAAAATTATTTCAGGATTTTGCGTTTGTATTAATTGCATTTAGCCTCCTATGAGAGAACATCTTCAGCTATTCCTTCCTTAATCATTCTTTCAATTATTTTCTTCTCATCTACCCAGTCTGGCACAATTATTTGTAAACGAGGAGCTGAAATTTGCTGGTCTTCTGGGTCATCTGGATTGATAACATATCTATCCATTATTACTGCTTCACATTCTTTGTAATCTTGCTTAATAAGTTTGCGAAGTTCTTGAACATTTTGTCCCCACCATTGAGAAGGTTTGAGCTTGATATTCTTCGTAGATGTATATAGGAAATACCAAATTTCTCCCACTTGATTTGAAGAATTTGCAGTATCAGCATTTTTTAAATAAAAATATAATGAATTTGCAAAATACCCTTTACAGCCTCTTGAATAAACAGAATAAACGTTATTCGTAGTATCCCAAGCAGAAACTTGAACTATGAAGTCAGCAACCTGATAAAAATCTTTTGTAGTTATTCCGTGGTAATTCACTGAAAATATGTCAAAATGAAATTTATCCTTTTCTGTTCCTGCATTATCAAGATTACAGAATAATTGTGCGTAATTTGGAGCTATTCCTTCACTTTTATGAAAAACTGAATAAAACATACCAGATCCTGAAACATTAAGAACATCATAAGTTGAATCAGCTTCTACTGCTACTAATCCTGTGTGTACATTAAAAGTTTGCAATCTTCTATCAGCAACAGGCAAAGTGCCATAACCTACTTGAGAAATATTAACTTCCAAAGGTCCTAATGCCATAATTTATCCCTCCTTAAAATGGTTTTTCAAAAAGTAACTTGGTTGCTATAGCAAGGTTAACCGTATCTTCTGCTGCTCCTGCGGTTGCCTCTAATTTTATGTAATTACAGGAACCATCTTCATTATCTGCTATTAATAAAAGACTTACATCTGTTCCATCAATTGTTTTGTAAGTTGTATATGTATTTCCATCACTTGAATAAGAAACTGTCCAAGTAACAGATGAAGTATGAGAACCTTCAAATCGTATTAAATATATATTTTGATCCAAAGAAATAGAAATTGATTGAGCAACTGAACCATCAGCATTAGTAACAGTAGAAATATTTTGTATCCAATCATGCAATAAATTTAGTAAGTCATAAATACGAGAAATTTCTTTGATATGTTTCTCTATTGCCTGCGAAGTTGTATCCCCATCGGGAGTGAAATTAACTGGATATTGAGGTTCCCATCCCATTTTATACCTCCACCACTTCTAAAATTAAACCTAAAAGTTTCATGTTCCCTGAAATAACAGTAATTTCAGGTTGTAAATACGGTATTCTATGATTGCATCTAAACTCTACTAAACTACTTGCTTCTTGCACTACTGGGTCATCATCAGAGTAAGCTATATCCGAATCTAAATAAGCTATATCTCCACTTTGAGATATATCTAAGTTTTTATAAAGCTTATTAATCTTTAAATTTGCAGTTCCTGTGCTTAATCCCTGATAAAAAATTTTCCCTCTTTTTAAGAGAAACTGCCTATTAGGATGTATTTTCTTTGTTATTAATCTTGCTTGAATATCGGCTCCATCATCAGTTAAAACAGTATTGCTCATTTTGTATAAATCAGTTCCTAAAGCTACATATATAGTTTCATCACTATAAGCAACGGCTGAACAGCTTTGCGGGAATTGAAAAACTGTCCATGCTCTATTGGCATAATGAAAAACATAAATAAAATTATCGTTTTGACCTTTAACCCATACTTGCCCTTTAGGTTTGACATGCCATAATCTTATTTGAGAAGAAATAAGATTTTTCCTTAACCAAACATTTATTTTTTCACCAACATCTCTTACTTTTATGTCTCCATATTCTAAAACAGTATCAAGACTTCTTATTCCAGATTCATCAATAAAAGCTATAGAATTGCCTACTTCAGCTACTGCAAACTTTGATAAAGCTCCATTGTCTCTTGAAACTTCATAAACAACCCAATCAGGGTATACTCCAACAACCCTATAAATTCTCTTATTATCTTTAAAAACAACCACATCTTTACTGAGCATTTTCACTGCAACAATATTTCCACCATCTTTATAGCCAATTTCTAATTGTAAAGCATCGCTATCTGTTCCTGAAAAATTCCAGTTTGTTTCATCTCCTATTCCAGACCAATATAAATAATCATCTCCCTGCTTACTTACTATTACCCGTCCATATTGCACATTCACATAATCACAAAGAGGAGAAGTATCAATTGTAGTTAAAGTCAAACCATCTGTAGATTGAAGTTTATCACCAGAAGCAATTAAAACTTTGTTTGACCACTCAGTAAAAATTGGCACTTTACTTCCCGATAAAGTTCCTAACTCTGTAAAAGTGCCGTCGTTATTATACTTATAAATTTTCCCACCAGCAGAAACTAATAAAACTCCTAAATTTTTTGCATAATAAAGCTGATTTATACTATTTGTTAAACTTCCAAGCTTTTCTAAACCATCACGAGTTTTTAAAACACCACTTGAAAAATCATATTCCCAGTTTAAAAGTGTTACACATTCATTATTGGCAAGAGCTTCGGGAGGCACAGCATAATTAATTCCACCTGAAAAATCAGTAAATTGTATAACTTTTACTCCGCTGTGCTTACTTCCAATCCTCATTTTTACACCTTAAAAGGCAATTCTCTTTCGTAATAAGTTTCACCAGTCATTTTAGCTATATCGTAAACTTGACTTGCAAAAACTTTCAGCAATTCCTGTTCTATATTGAGAGAAAATTCATTTCTATTTAAAGCTAAAAAAATAACGATTTCTTTCAACAATTGCACCATGTAATCAGGAACAGGAATAGTATCGGTTAAAGCAGAAACTTTAGGATAAAAAGCATAATAAAATAAATCCACGCTTGTATTATTGGAATAAAGCTTATTGCCAATAATTTTATAGCCATACTGGTCAACAGGTTTAATAGGAGGACAACTTTTTAAAGGATTGCCTTGACTATCTAAAACTCCTTCTTCTCTTACAAAATCACTTGGAAGGTCTGCTGCACCATCAGTTAAGCTTAAAGTAGTATATTTCAATAAAACAGGAGAGGAAAGCCTAATCAATTCTTTAGAGATAAAATTCAGTCCATCATTAACATAGCCTATAAGCTCAGCATCGGTATATTCAACCTTATCTGTATCGTTAATTTGATATCTAACTTGCGTTAAAAGTTCTTCTACTGTCATTTTTTACTTTTTCCTTCTTTTTTATTTTTCTTCTTTTTTGTCTTGCTTATCTTCTTTATCTTTTTTATCTTCTTTGCCTTCTTCGTCTTTATTACCTTCTTTTACAAGCCTGAATCCCCATTTTTGAAATTCTTTTACATCTGCTTTAGGAACTTCTATTATCTCTTTTCCTTCTACAGGAATGCCCAAGATTTCAATAACGCTTTCAGGAGTTTTTTTGGTTCTTTTCATTTTTACATAGCCTCTTCTCTCCATTTTCCCTTCCTTTAAACTAATTTTTTATCTGCTTAATTGTTTAGTTCCTAAAATTTCAATTGTTAAATTCTCAGCAGCAGTTCCTGAATTAGAAGCAGAAACATTAATCTCGTCCTTACAAGGCCTACCAAAATCATTAACCACATTAAAAGACCCTGAATAGCTTTTCCCTGCAAAAGTTAAAGTCACAGACACATCAGCATCAGCAGTAACATTTACAGTAGCTATTTCAAAATCAGGAGAAATTGTATCTGTTATGCTTCCACTTGCATCTATAGTATAGCTTTTTTCTAACCTAAATGGTATGTAAACTCTCATATCTCCCCCTCCGAACATCTAAATTCAGGGTGTTTTTTTAATATTTTCTTAATTGCTTTAGGGTCTTTCATTATTTCTTCTTGCTGTTCCTTAGGCAAAGACAAAAGAAAATCCAAAGGAATAGAACCAATTTTTCGCCAAGTCCTTTTTTTAGAAAATCCTTTGCCAATAAGCTTCTTTTCTTCATAATTTTTTCTTAAAAACGGTGTTATATCAGAAACAACCTGCAAAATGAATTTATCTTTTTCAATTTTTAGAATTTCTTTTCTCATTTAAAAACCTTTTATGTTAAGTCAACATAATGCCAAGCCCCACCAGCATAAATGTAAAGCCTTTTTCCTGGAGTTGTATTATTTGTATCTTTTACAACCCTTATATCAAAATCTGTTTCTGTTGGAGTAGGAGGAGTATAATTAGCAAAATCTCCACCATAATCAGCTTCATCATATCCTATTAAACCAGCTAATATAAGGTTGGGTTTTTTATTTTCTGAATTTTGAGCATGAGCAGTTGGTTTCATATCACAACCTCCTTTCAAAAATTTAAAAAGGGGGAGGACTTGCCTCCCCTCTATTTCATTAGCTTAAATCTTTGATAATTGCATTTGCTTTTTCAGCTCTTGCTTCAAGAGTAAGCTCACCAATGATTGCTTTAGCTACATAGTCTCCAGTAGGCGGAATTTCTTTTACTTTAAACGGTCTTAAATATGCTGTTTTCCAATAGTTGGTATCAAGGATAAATAAAGTATCAGTAAGCATATAACGATGAGGAATGATTCTTACTACTCCAAAATCACTTTCATAAACATCAACAGCAGCAACTAATCTTTTATCTTCAGCTTCAAGATATTTTGTAGCTCCAGCAGTAAATCCACTGATTATCCTTTTATGTTTACCGCAAACAACCACAACATTAGGATCACCACCTGCTTGCCATGCACTCTGAATTCCATCGTTAAGAAGATCCTCAGTAAGACTTCTTGCAGTTCCACCATTATCATCAACATTTGTAGTAACAAAAGCTTGAATTCCTCCCATTTGTCTTGCAGTAGAAGCATCTCCAGCTACCTTAGAAGTATTATTGATTATTGCATACTCAACATCTTTAGCGATTTCTTTCATTCTGTTTGCCATCTGATAAGCGAGTTCAGACTTAATACCATATTTTGCCACAGCCTCTTGAGTTGCAGTAACTTTTGCAGTCTTTGCAAAAATCTGAGTATAATTTCCTTTTCTTGATCTTGTAGTAGAAGTAGCAGTTGGATAATCAGCACCTTCAACCTGAGCATTGCTACCAGGAGCATTTAATTCATCTTCCAGCCATTCATGATAAGTAGCTTTAGCCTTTGTTTTACCAAACATGCTATAAAGTGGAGTTTCAGTAGGAGTAATATTGGTTATAATATCGCTAACATCTTCTTTATTTCCTACTGCTGAATATGTAGTTACTGTAGCCATAACTTACACCTCCTTTTAAAGTTTTTTAAATTATTCCAAGTTTAATTAAAGCTTCTGCTTGCTCCTCAGTTTTCATTTTTGCAAAATCTTGAGGATTAATTTTAGGAGGAGTTTCTACCTCCCCCTTACCAGCTCCCTCCACTTTCGGAGGCTCAGGAGCTGGTTGATTAGCTTGAGCCTGCTCAGTAGTTTTAGTAAGCTCATTAGATTGTAAAGTTTTGCCAAGCTTTTCCTGATAAAATTCTTTTCTCATTCTTTCCCAGAACGGAAGGAAAGTATTAAGATCATCATTTTGAATAGCAGATATAATTTTCAAATATTCTTTTGCAGGAAGATCTTCTAATTTTTGTTTGATATATTCATTAATCTGGTCAAAATAAGGTTCTTGAGCTTTAAGCTCATTAATTTTTTGCTGAACCATCATTTTTCTTTCAATCTCTTGGGAAACCTTAGCAGCTTCAACAGCAAGAGCAGTAAGATGTTTAGGATTGAGTTCATCAAAAGTTTCTCCTAATTTCATTTCAACCCTTCTGCGGGCTTCAGCTTGAATTAAATCATAAAGCTGTTTTTCATCAGGAACCTGAGCTTGCTCTTGAGATTGTTCCTGTCCTTTCTGTGCCTCAGCTTTTAAAATAGCCTCATAATAAGGCTTTAACTCAGGAGGCACACGAGCAGGATCAATCTGGTTAAGCTCTAAACGAGCAAGCTCTTCAGGTGTATAATACTGAACCTCTTTCTGAGGTTCTGCTTTAGTTTCTTCAGTTTTTTCCTCTGTCTCAGGCTTTTCTGCAGAAGCTTTCTCTTCTTCACCAGCAGGTTCTTCTAAGCCCCAGTCTTTTAAATTAACTTGTAAATTACCTTCTTCGTCTAAAAAGAATTCTGGTTCTTCTCCCTGAGGCTCTTCCTGCTGCTCACCAGCTCCTGCAGTTGCCTGCTCCTTTACCTCCTCTTCTTGAGGAGTTTCACCAGCAGGCTGTGTTTTTGTAATGTCTTCACTCATACCTTATCCCTCCTTTTCTTTTATTTCTTCAAGTTTTTCTGCTTCTTCTCTTAAAAACTCACTATTTTTAGCTTCGTTTTCTATCATTTTTTCAAGTTCTTCTAAAACCTCTAATTTTGCTTTTAAATGCTCCCATTCGTTAACTTCCTTCTGTTGCCATTCCAGAAATATTAGTTTTCTCTCTTCCTGCATGTATTCCTGAAACACTTCCAGCAAGTCTTTGGCTTTCAAGGAGCGGAAGTATTTCTTCAATGTTTGCTCCCGCAGCTTCGTTATTTCCTGTAACTGCATTTATTCCTCCTTGTAATTTTTCTGGATCTGTCAAAAATTCATCAACATTCTTAAAACCTAAGGCTTCAATAAACTTTTTAGCAAGGTTATAAATATTTTTAGGAGTAACAATCCCAGCTTGAACAAGCTGAGGATAAACTTGCATAATCATTTGTAAATTCTGCAATTGCTGCTCTTTCACTCCTACTCCCATTCCTGCGTTAATTTCTAAATCAAAATCTCCTTTTATATCTTCAGGAGATATTTGCAAAGTTTGGTTAGTAAGCCTGATAACTATATCTTGGGTAATAAATCTCTGATTAAGCTCAATCAAAAATCTAAAAAAGTCTTTTATGCCTGTCTCAGCAAAAATTCTGGCGATAAGCTCAAGTCTCTGTTGAGAAGCGGACATAATAAGCTGAATTCCAGTAGCGGTTTTATTTAAACTTCTTGCGTCAAGTCCTTGATTATAACGAGTTACACCTGTTCTATTTTCTTTTAGTCCCTCAATGTATTCAAGGAAATTATAAGTCCAGGGAGCTAAAGGTTGAGTAGGAAGAGGTCTTATTGCTCCTAATTGTCTTACTCTTACAAATTCTTTGTCTAAAACTAAATCTTGTAAATTAACAGCGGTTTCGAGCACTTCAAGCTTAGGATCATTGTTAAGAGCAATATTAACCAGAATTTGTCTGATTAATGCGGTTTTAATGGCTTGAATATCAGCCAAGATATCAGAGAAACTTTTTCCCCAGATTTCGTAAGGCTCTAAAATTGGAGCTAAAACAAAGAAAGGTGGTCTGCCGTAAAGATTTTCTTCAACTCTTAAAATTGTATCATTAACAACAGTTATAATAACAGGCTCAAGCAACCCATCGCCGTTTATATCGTATTTGGTATAGCATTCATAAAGCTTAAAAATCTTTCTTGCCTCATCTACCTGAGGAGGAGTAAATTGACTTTGATTAGGCTTAAGAGCAATTCCAAGCTCATCCCAATTGATATTCTCTTGTTCTTGTCCCTTACTAATAGCCTCTTCAACGGCAGTTTTGTCATAAATTCCTTCCTGAGCTTTTTTTCTGAGATAATCGGCAGTAACTAATTTTCTATGTGCAACAAATGTAGCATCCTTTATGCTTGACGCGTCGGGATGGTAGACAAACTCATTCGGGGGAATATTAGTAAAAACAGGCTGGTTTTTCTTAATCTTTTTCAGCTTATAAGTTACAACAGCATAAATATTATTTTCAGTTGGTTCTACTTTAATAACTTCTATATTTTCTGCCTGCTTCATTGCTTCAGCTTCTTCTATTGAGAAAAGCCCTTTCATTTGAAAATCTTCTGTTTCCCTCTCCCACCAGCATTTAATAACACCCAATCCACTCACAAGAGCATCTTTAAACCAGCGATAGAAAACCATAAAGCCAGGATTCTGAACTTGGATTTGGAAATTAATAAGCTCTTGCATTAATTCTGCTTTCCTTTCATCTTCAGCTTGCCTGCCTTTAATTGTAACAACATCTTCTCCGCCAAAGAAAATTCTCATAAGAGAAGGCAAAGCCCATTCAATTGTGTCAGCTACATCTGTAGAGACAACAGAAGATCTTTTACCAAGTTTAGGGAATTTTTTCTTGTAATACTCAGGATCTGCATTATAAATTTGATATCTTTCAACAAGCTTAGGCTTTATGTAACTTTCAAAATAGCTTTCAGCAGACTCGATATCAACTCTAATTTTTTCTAAAAGTGCGTTCTTTTCTAAATTCATTTTTTCTCCTTAAAAGTTTTAAAATAAATGTCTTATTAGCATTGCTACAGTTGTTCCAATCAGGCTTCCAACTGTAGCAGAAACTCCCATTAGCCAAGCCAATTTTACTTCAAATTTTACAATTCTTTCGTCGACCATTTTTTTCCACTCCTCAAGATTTTCTATTCGTTCATCCAATGCATTTAATTTTTCTTTATAAGCAAAAATTTTGCTGGTGTAATCTTCTTTAAAAGCATTAAGCATTTCTTTTAAGTTTCTTCCATATTCACAACCAACTTTATCTAAATTGGCATTGTTTGCCATTTTTTCCTCCTAAAAAGCTGAAATCGAAGGTAGTTCTATATCTTGTGTAATAAAACCTACAGGTGGAGTGGCAATTTGTTCCATGTAGGCTAAAGTATCAATTAAATCATCATACTTACCCCTTGGAAACATAAGCAATTCGCTTTCAAGCTCAGTAAGAAAAGCTGCATTAATAGGAAACCAAATAGTTCCTGCCACAAACCTTGGCTGTAAACTCTGTATTCTCAATTCTTTTGCTTTTTGAGCTATCAAAGGCACAATTTCAAAAAATTGGTTCCTCTTAACCATTTCTTTTTCTAAGAAGTGAGCTAAAGCCTGCTGATATGCTACTTTTTCAATACCGACCTTGAGAGGATGGTATTTAACCACTGCACGGAAGATAGCTTCTATTGTTTCTGAAGGATTATATCTTCCATAATCAATATCTAAGATAAACCAATGATTTTGTGGGCTAACCGCTACAGTAACAACAGCTGTATAATCAGCAGTTTGAGCTTCACTAATAGCCAAATCAACCGTAGTAAAAACTGAGAAGCCATTCTCACGCCATTTTAAATCCTCTGGACGGTAATATTTAAAATACTCACGCTTAAAAATTTGAGTTTCTGAAGAAATAGGCTCATTCATATATTCCATATACCAAAGATGAAGTAATCCTTTTTTACGATAATCTTCTTTTTGGATTTCAATTTTCTCTAATGGATATTTCTCAGGCCAAATTGAATTTCCTTTTTCATCAAGAATTCCATATTTAATAGCTTTAAAATTTTGAGGTGGTTCCTCTAAAAGAGTGTTTAATAAACTATCCTCATGTAAGATGGTCCCAATTATAAAAAATCTTCCTTCCTTACTTAAAGGCAAAATTTCGCCAAAAAACCATTCTTTTAATCTTTGCCTTTGTTTTTGACTTTGAACTTCTTCTAAATTTTCAATATCATCTAAAATAATAATGTCGGGTCTTTTTTCCATATATCTTAATCCTCTAACATTTTGTCCAGCTCCATAAACTTTTATCAAATGCCTTCTATTATTAAGTCTATCTTCATATTCAAGTGTATCCATTTTATCTATAATAACTTTTGCCACTTCTTTTAAAATCGGATGACTTTGAATTTCATATCTGAAAGACTGAAATTGTTCTTCAGCACGATCTTTATTTGATGCTATATAAACTAAAAACTGATATTTTCCTGTCAAAATGTTCCAAGCAGGAAAAAATAGCCAGGCATAAGTTGATTTTCCAAACTCACGAGGGAGAGCAATAATAATATTATCGTCTGTTTCAGTTAAAAGTCTTGCAAGTTCATAATGAACTCTACTTGAAGGCAAACTACAATAACGAGGAAAAATTATTTTAGCAAGTTCAACTAAAGATCTTTTATCTTTCATTTTCGTCTTTTTCTTCTTTTTTATCTTCTCCTAAAAGTGCTTTTCTTATTTCAAGTAATAATGGGTCAACACTAATATTGTGGCTACTTTCAAATTTTTCAGGAAGTAAACGACTGAGTGAAACATCGCAAGATTTAATAGCAAGTTCAAGTAGAAACCTTTTCCCCATTTTCGATTCTGAAATTTCTCCAATCCAATCTTCTTTTTTGGCACGCTTAAAAATTTCAGCAACAGCTCTCTGCTTTTGTTTATAAAGTTTAGCTTCTCTTTTTTCAATTTTTTTTAAAATAGCTTCAAGAACAAAATTTTCTTCACTCATTTTTATTCACCTTTTGTTTCTGGAT
>Ga0180300_10000463_pt1 | contig 17741 bp, 23 predicted proteins | sample GuaBasSediGuay15_FD_121798 | JGI IMG/M metagenome (GOLD analysis project Ga0180300, IMG submission 121798) | Subseafloor sediment microbial communities from Guaymas Basin, Gulf of California, Mexico - Guay15, Core 4569-2, 21-24 cm | ecosystem: Environmental > Aquatic > Marine > Hydrothermal... | reverse complement strand
CAAAGAAGTTGCTGAGGAGTATGGTATTAGCGTTGAAGTTGTGAATGAGGCTTTCACTTCTAAGCGTTGCCCCTTCTGCGGGAAGCCCCATGAAGGGGCCCGCTTTGTTAGAGGATTATTTAAGTGTCCCGCAGGGGAGCTTGTTTTTAATGCAGACTTGGTTGGTGCTTTCAACATTTTAAAGAAGATTGTTAGAAGGATAACCCCGAGCCTGCTGGGTTTAACGGTGGGTAGGGGTAATGGGGGGAAGACCCTCCCCGAGGGGTTGAGAAGCTCATTAACGAGCTTTAATGAAACCCCTCAAACCTCCCCGCCTTAGCGAGGGGTTAACCCTTCACGGCGGGGAGAAGGTCAGTTATGCAGCTTACACTATTACAACCCGGCTTGTGAACTTTCTTACTAGTATCTCTAGAGGAATAAGCATGGCCATGGGGACTATGATCGCTCAAAATGTTGGGGCTGAAAATTACAAAAGAGCAAAGCGAATTGCAGAGAGAACAATGATAGTTAATGTGATTATAGCCACCACTGCGGTTGTAGTGATAGGTATTTTGAGAGTCCCGATATTTAGGATTTTTCTTGATGATAAGGCTGTGATAAAGGAGAGTGCTATCGTTTGGAAGTACTTCTTAACCTCAGTGCCTTTTTTAATGGCATCTTTGTTGTTGTGAATAACGTTTTTAGAGCCTCAGGACATACAAAGAAGAGCATGGTGCTTGGAATTTTGAGGCTCTGGGGATTGAGGATTCCTCTTAGTTATCTATTAGGCTACTTGATTCTTGGATCTTCGATAGGAGTCTTCCTTGGGATGGGTCTTAGTAACGTGATTGCCGGGCTTTTTGGTTTTATTTGGTTCTTGAGGGGCACGTGGATGAGAAGAATTATAGAGGAAGAATAAGTTATCGAAAGGTTTATACTGGAAGTGAATTTCTATATAGATTGGTGGGATAATATGGAGTTTCGAAAGATACAATTTACAGGCAGGAGTTCCTACATAATCTCTCTCCCGAAGAAGTGGGTTAAGGAGAATGAATTAAAACAGGGGGATGTAGTTCCAATAGCTATTAATCCTGATGGATCACTCTTGATACTCCCTAAAAAACCTAAGGAAGTAACTGAGAGCAAAGAACTTGTAATTTCCAAAGAGATTTCTCCAGATATGGCGGTTAGATTGTTGATCTCTGCTTATATCCAGGGGTATGATATTATCGACGTGAAGTTCACAGAAGACATGCCACTCTACAAAGTAAAAATACGCCAAACAATCCAAAATCTTCCAGGTTTGGAGATAATTCTAGAAGAGCCTCTTAGGATTACAAGCAAGAGTCTGCTGGCAGATGAGGAGGTTAACCTGAAGGAGATAATAGAGCGGTTGACCTCGATCCTAGTTTCCATGATAGAGGATTTGGCACTTATAAATGAGTTCGAGAGAAAGGAGGTTCTCAGAGACATCAATGGCCTTGAGAACGAACTCGATCGCTTTTATTTCCTCACGTTGAGGACTGTAAACAAAGCTCTCTCTGGAGGAAGTATAGGAGAAGATAGAGAGTTTATTAAAAGGAACTTTGATCTTCTTGGAGTTCTCTTTATAGTACGCAATATTGAGAGGATAGGGGATCATATAGTGAGGATTGCGGAGAACTTTGATCCCGATCTTGATATTGAATACTTGAAAGGAATGATACGGAAAGTAATGTCTCAGATAACTGAGAAGGATCTGAAGAAGATTGATGAAATAATGCTCGAGCTAAAGAATTACATAGAATCAATAGATTACAGAAAATCGATTGCCATGGACAGCTATCGTAGGGTACTTGAATATATTGGGAACATAGGGGAAACAATAATTAACATGAGTTTGAGTTGAGAACGTAGGAGATTTTCTTCAATTTTGGACTTTAGGAAAATCTTTGAGTTTTTTCAAGCCTCGCCCTTTGGGAGGGAGGGAATTAGATAGTGGAAGAGACTATTAAGAATTGTACATGAACTGTTTTTCGTTTCCACAATGCTTTTAACCATTCGAAGACATTATTGGGTGGTGATTTTTGATGATTGCTATCATTGTTCATGGAGGAGCGGGTACAATAAAGGATGAGGGAAGAATCCCCAAGGTGATGAAGGGAGTAAGAAATGCCGTTTTGGTTGGATGGGAGGAGCTAAAAAGAGGTTCAGCTATTGACGCTGTTGAAGAGGCAGTCAAAACATTAGAAGACAATCCAATATTTAATGCTGGAACAGGGAGTGTTCTGACGTTGGATGGGAAAGTTGAAATGGATGCAGCTATTATGCGATCTAATCTTGAAGCTGGTGCAGTAGCTAGTATCTGGGGGGTAAAAAACCCAATAAGTATTGCAAGAAAGGTCATGGAAAAGACTGATCACGTTCTCCTTGCTGGGGAAGGAGCCGTTAAATTTGCTCGTCTGATGGGATTTGAAGAATACAATCCAATAATCGAGGAGAGAGTTGAACAATGGAAAAAGCTTAGAGAAAAATTTCTTGAAAAAGGCAGGATTCCCCACTGGAAAAAGATTAGTGAGCTTATAAAGGAATACCCGGAAGTCCTTAGGAGCACTGTTGGTGCTGTGGCATTTGATGGTGAAGAAATAGTTGCAGGTACATCCACTGGAGGGGTTTTCTTAAAGATGTTTGGAAGAGTGGGAGACACTCCAATAATAGGTGCCGGAACTTATGCAAATGAGTTTGCTGGAGTTTCATGTACAGGACTTGGAGAGGTTGCCATAAAGCTTTCTCTTGCTAAAACTGCTACAGATTTTGTTAGGTTTGGTTTAAATGCTCAAAAGGCAAGTGAAGCTGCGATAGAGCTTGCAACTAGATATTTTGGTTCTGAAAATATGGGAATAATCATGGTTGATAAAAATGGGAACGTAGGCTTTGCCAAGAACACGAAACACATGAGCGTTGCATATATGAAGGAGGGCATGGAAGGACCAGAGACGAGAATTTAGGGGATAAAATATGGAGAGAAAAGACCTATGGTTTCTCCATTTTTCGGCATTTTTCTTCTTCTTGGGGTATGTTTTGGTGGCTCCGTTAATCTCTCCCTTGGCAATAACCTTTGGGGCCAGTCCTTTTATTGTGGGGATAGTAGCTTCTGTCTCGTCAATTTTTGCACTTATTTTAAAACCCCTAGGGGGTATTTTAGGGGATAAAGGAAAGAGCTTTGAGGTCATGATGGTTGGTGCGATTTTTGGAGCCCTTGCAGGGTTTTTTTATATTCTGTCTTTTGTTATGAAGAGTTTAGTTATTTTTGCAGTAGGTAGAGCATTGCATGGAGTTGCAGCAGCATTTTTCTTCCCTTCCTCTCTCTCGACCGCTATTACCCTTGCTCCGAAAGGTAGAGTTGGGGAGACACTTGGATGGAGAGGAACGATGTTTTCTGTAAGTCAGCTCCTTGGGCCAGCTGTGGGAGGGTTTGTTGCAGAGTACTTGGGATTTCATTCCGCATTTATTTTAACTGTCATACTCTCTTTAATAGGATTTTTCTTTGTTTTAAATGCATACAGAGAGATTAAAGACAAAATGCATGTCAAAGAAGAAGAGGAAAGAAAGAGATCTTATAAAGAGCTTGTTAACCTCTCATTTATTTTTGCAGCGCTCTCATTATTTTTCATGGTCTTTGCATACAGTGGGATGTATACTTTCCTTCCTGCATATTACAAGCTTTTGGGATTTGGTACAAGTGTTTTTGGAGTTTACGCTAGTGTAATGGGTGGCTTTAGCATTTTAACAAGGGTTTTTGGTGGAAGGGAGGCTGACAAGAGGGGTCCAGTTCCTGTGGCGTTAGTGGGACTGCTTCTAAGTTCAATATCCTATGGCATTTTAGTTATATATCTCCTACCCCCAGAAGCGTATCTAAGTGCGGCTATCTTGGGAATGGGATTTGGGTTGACTGTTCCAGCTCTTCAGATGTTAGCCTTGGCAGCTCTTCCCAAGAACATCCGGGGAGTAGGTTCAAGCATATATACGATGTTTTTTGATTTGGGTTATCTATCAGGGCCTTTGGCCCTTGGATACCTCGCAGAAAGTGAGGGTTATAAATCGGTGTTCTTCTTTCTCCCTATACTAACATTTTTATCCTTACTAAACCTTATGATTCTTAGATTATGGAGGAGGAAAAAGGCATGAAAATAAGAGTTTCATATGGAACAGCAATAATGTTGGGGTTAAAAAGGGGTCAAATGTTAGCAAGGCCAACAACAGCATATTTTATGACATATCATGAAGGAAGATGTATTAATAATTGTGCTTTTTGTGTACAGGCGAGAAAAAGTAGGGCCGATGTAGAAAAACTTTCAAGGATAACTTGGCCAGTATTTGACTTAAAAGATGTAGTCTCTAAGCTTGAGAAAACGAAATTTGCAAGACTATGCATCCAAACTATAGATTATCCTGGCCTTAAAGAAGATGTCGTAGCAATTCTTGAGAGTCTTTCCCCCATTGGTTTACCGGCCTCTCTTTCAATTACACCAGTGGAGGAGGCATCCCTTAAAACATTCAAAAAACTGGGTGTTGATTACATAGGAGTGGGCTTGGATGCTGCGAGTGAGGAAGTTTATAATAAGGTAAAGGATTCATGGTATTCTTGGAGTGAAATGTGGAACTTTGCAAAGGATGTTATAAAGATTTTCGGGGAGAGAAAGGCGTTCATTCATTTGATATTCGGACTGGGGGAGACTGAGGAGGCCTTTTTGAGTACAATTCAGGAGGCATATGATATTGGGGCAGAAGTGTCTATATTTGCATTTACTCCTATTAAAGGAACCGCTTTAGAGAATAAGACAGCTCCAAGTCTTTACAGATATAGATTAATGCAAATAGGCCTTTATTTAATCAAAAATGGGATAAAAAGGGTTGAAGATTTTGAATTTAGAAGGGGGATGATTGTTGATTTTGGTTTTTCACAAGAGGAACTTTTAGAAGTTCTTAGCGAAAGAGTGTTCATGACTCACGGATGCCCTGGATGTAACAGGCCTTATTACAATGAAAAACCAAGCAAAGAACCTTATAACTTCCCTGTAAAACCTGAAAAAGAATACTTGAATAAATTGCTTAAAAATTTATTTTAAGATTTTAAGAGTGAATATAAGATGTTTTTAAGTTCATTTGTTTTTAACTTATCTGCTATTGGGTAGACTTCTTTGTAGTTTTCTCTTGCTAGGGCATTTAAGGCTTTTGAAAAATAATATAACTCCTCATTTTTGTCCTCTTTTTCCTTTATCTTATGGAAACTGTCAGTGAGATCGCTTAATCTTCCACTTTTCTTTATTATTGCAAGAACACTTCTCACTCTTTCCACTCCTAGAAGGTACATCCCCTGATTTGGAGCATGTAAAAGAGCTTTAAATGCACTATCCATTGCGCTTTTGTAGTCTTCTTTCTCTATATAGACCTCCACTAAACCGAAGCAGGCTTCAAAATACAGCCATAGGTGGGAATCCTCTGTCAATCTTATAATATTTTCAAATTTTTCCTTTGCTACATCTAACTTTTTGCCCTTTAGGGCTTTCTGAGCTTCTTTGAAAATATTTATTGCAAGTTCTTCTTTTTTCATGGTTATTACTCCTTTTTAAGGCTTTTTTGAAGACTCGATTCAAACTCCTTCCAGATTTTGCTCCGTTCCACTTGCACTCTCCATTTTTTCTTGAATGAATTTAAGAGTACTTGGAGATCTCTTTTAAGGTAGTACCTAGCATCGGGGAATGCACTTGTAAGGTATTGGGGCCAATCAATTATTAATATGTCTCCATTACTTTTAAGGACTATGTTGTAGAGACTCATGTCAGAATGGATTATCCCAAATTCCACTATCTTCTTATATTCCTCTAAAACTTTGTTAAGCACCTCAAGAGCTTCTTCTTCTGTTAAATCTGTATCAGTCAATTCTATTAACTCAACGCCATCTATAAACTCCATAACGATTGTGTGTCTGTTCCATGCGATTGGCTTTGGAACCTTGGCTATTGGACTTAGAAGTTGCAATGCTTCGTACTCTCGTTGGGCAACAAGCCGGGAGACATATAGCCATGAGATATGCCGTTTATCTATAAGATTTGGTCGGTATAGTTTTATTCTTGTAAAACTAGTTCTGCCAACTCGATTAAATTTAACCGCTACTCTCTCCTCATTTGGCGTTATTCCGATATACACATCAGCCTCTTTTCCTACCCCTATCTGAGTCTGACTTATTGCTTTGATAATACCTTTTTGAGCAAATGTTCTTATAGCCAGAGCATCGTACCCATGTATTGTGAGTTGGTACCCTATGTATCCTATGTCACTTCTCCTTCTCACAAGGCCCCAATTATCGAGTTTTCCAAGTCGATGAGAAACAGTTTCGATATCTACTCTTGCAAATTTTGCAATGGTTTCTAAGGGTACCCATTCGTAATGACGCATATTTAGCTCTACCCCTCTCAGTATCCTGAAGTCAAGGTCTTTTAGATTTGGATAAATTTCTAGAGCCAAAAGTTTACTAACCATGGTAATTCGATTTTTCATTTTTTCTTCTTCTTTTTATAGTTAACTCTTCGATAATTTTTTAAACGCTTAATTTTTCATTTAAAATATGCATAGGAGACTCCTCTTATTGCTCTCTCTTGGGTGGATATTCAACTACGTACATAGAATGGCTATTCCTCCTCTTATTCCAATCATTAAAAATGAGCTTGGTATAACAAACGCTCAAGCGGGGTATTTTGGAGATAAGATTGGAAGAAAAAGACTTGTGGTAATTAGTATTCTTGGTTATTCGTTGGCTAGCTCTTTAATGGTTTTTGCAAAAACAATATTGGCACTTAATAAGTGTTAGAGCACTTTATGGTGTTTTTGCTGGCCTTTATTATGCACCATCCACAGCTTTGATAAGTGAAGTTTATAAAGAGAAAAAGGGCTCAGCATTAGGAGTTTTCATGATTGGCCCCCCAGTAGGCAGTACTATTGCCCCAGCAATTGTTGTTCCTATAGCTCTTGCTTTGGAGTGGAGATATTCTTTTGTAATCATTTCATTAGTGAGTGCTTTGATTGGGATTGCATTAATTCATGGAGTTAAAGGTGAAGTGAGACAAGTTGAAGGAGTAAATTTTGCAATACCAAAAAATGTGTTTGGATTAAGTCTCATGAACTTTATAGTGCTTGCTGCATTTTTTGGAATGTTAACATTTCTACCGGATTTCTTTGTAGATAAGGGTAGAAGTATAGAAGAGGCATCTTTTTACTTTTCTCTCCTTTCAATAGCTTTCAATTCTTCTAAAGTCTTATTGAAACTCTTTGGAGGATGTTCACTCACATTCATTTACTCACTAAAGTTTTTAAAAGGTTTCGATCAGAAGGAACTGTTAGCGAAGGCGTTTTATTCGATTTCCGGATGTATTTAGTGAGTTTATTGATCTTCATGTTTGAGAGGAAATGACCAAATATCCTTTGTATTTTTGTGGTGTGTGGACGTTTAAGAACAAATTTTTACATTAATGTGATTTGTTTAGACATTGGTGTAAGCTTTTAGTGCCTAGAGATTGAATGAAGTAGTTTTTGGGAGTGAATTTGCCATGTTAAACCTTTGGTTAAAAAGCTAAGGGTTTAGAAATGCTTTTTTATACATGAAACAACCGTTCGATGAAGATGAATAAAAGTGTTCATTAAGAGTATTTGTGTACATTAATGGGGTGATAGAGTTGAGATACGTTAAGTTGCCAAAAGAAAATACTTATGAGTTCCTCGAACGTTTAAAAGAGTGGGGAGTACTTTATGCTCCAGTGAAGATATCTGAAAAGTTCTATGATTTCAGAGAAATAGACGACGTAAGAAAAATCGAGTTTAAGTACAACAGGACAATAATGCCACCAAAGAAGTTTTTCTTCCTGCCTAAGGAGAAGATATTCGAGTTTAGCATTTCAAAAGCAGAGTACAATGAAGTCATTGAAAACGTGGAGCCATTCATTGTTTTTGGAGTTCATGCATGTGACATTTTTGGGCTCAAGATAATGGACACTATATACCTTGATGAGCTTCCTGACAAGTACTACAAGGTTAGAAGAGAGAAAGGCATAATAATAGGAATCAGCTGTGTTCCAGATGAATACTGTTTCTGCAACTTAAGAGAAACTGATTTTGCAGACGATGGTTTTGACTTGTTTCTTCATGAGCTCCCTGATGGGTGGTTAGTGAGAGTAGGTACTCCAAAGGGACACAGAATAGTGGATAAAAACATCAAGCTCTTTGAGGAAGTTACAACTCAAGATGTATGTGAGTTTAGAGAATTTGAAAATAAAAAACACCAAATGTTCAAGTACCATGAAGATTGGGGTAATCTCCGCTACTTACTCGAGATGGAAATGGAACACCCAATGTGGGATGAACAAAGTGAACTTTGTTTAGCCTGTGGTAATTGTAATTTAACCTGTCCAACTTGTAGGTGCTATGAGGTTCAAGACATTCCAAATCTTGATGGAGATACAGGTGTTAGGATTAGAAGATGGGATTCCTGTCAGTTAAGAAGTCACGGTCTTGTAGCTGGAAATCACAACTTTAGACCAACGAAAAAATCTCGTTTTATGAACAGGTATCTATGTAAGAACTCATACAACGAGAAGCTTGGCATAAGTTATTGTGTTGGATGTGGAAGGTGTACTTACTTCTGTCCAGCGGAGATAAGCTTTGTAGAAAACTTGAGAACTATTCTGGGAGTAAAAGACAATTCATGTCCACCTGAAGTTGCGGAGGAGATGCCGAAGAGAGGATTTGCATATAGCAGTTCTATGGGAGGTGAAGAATGATGAGCACTCCAAGAGACCCCATCCCTAAGGAAATTATGATGCCTAGAGAGAACCCTTACGCCCTTCATAAGGCAAAAGTGCTTAAGCTTTACACATTAACCGAGACAGAGAAACTCTTCCTATTCCGTTTTGAAGACCCAGAATTAGCTGAAAAGTGGACCTTCAAACCAGGTCAATTTGTTCAACTTACAATTCCTGGTGTAGGGGAAGTTCCAATCAGTATATGCTCATCCGCTATGAGAAAAGGATTCTTTGAGTTATGTATCAGAAAAGCTGGGAGAGTTACTACAGTGGTTCATAAGCTCAAACCTGGAGACACAGTCCTGGTTAGAGGCCCATATGGAAATGGTTTTCCTGTTGATGAGTGGGAAGGAATGGACCTTCTCCTTATAGCAGCAGGTCTTGGAACTGCACCTCTTAGAAGTGTCTTTCTCTATGCAATGGACAACAGATGGAAGTACGGAAATATTACGTTCATAAACACTGCAAGGTATGGAAAAGACTTGCTGTTTTACAAAGAGTTAGAGGCAATGAAAGACCTTGCTGAAGCTGAAAATGTCAAGATAATCCAGAGTGTTACTAGGGATCCAGATTGGCCAGGACTAAAAGGAAGGCCCCAGCAATTTATTGTCGAGGCCAATACAAATCCAAAGAACACTGCAGTAGCTGTGTGTGGACCTCCAAGAATGTACAAAGCAGTTTTTGAGTCACTTATAAACTATGGTTACCGCCCAGAGAATATCTATGTGACACTTGAGAGGAAAATGAAATGTGGAATAGGTAAGTGTGGGCACTGTAACGTAGGAACAAGCACCTCATGGAAATATATATGTAAAGATGGCCCAGTCTTTGGTTACTTTGATATAATATCAACTCCAGGGCTGCTGGATTGAGGTGGGAAGAATGAGCGAGAAAGTTAGAGTTGGGTTTTACGCTTTAACTTCATGCTATGGCTGTCAGCTCCAAATGGCCATGATGGACGAAATACTCCACCTCTTAGACAAGGTAGGGATAGAGTGTTGGTTCATGGTGGAGAGGAATAGTGAGGAGGACAGAGAAGTTGACATAGCTTTCATTGAGGGTAGTGTATCTACCCAAGAGGAAATAGAGCTGGTAAAGAAGATCAGAGAGAAGGCGAAGATAGTAATTGCAGTTGGTTCATGTGCTATTCATGGTGGTGTACAGAGCTGGGATAAAGACAAAGAGTTTAATGAATTATGGAAGACTGTTTATGGGGATGCTCACGTTAAATTCGAACCCAAAATGGCTGAACCAGTTGAGAAGTATATTAAAGTCGATTACAAACTCTATGGATGTCCACCGGAAAAGAAGGATTTCCTCTATGCATTGGGGACACTTCTCATTGGTTCATGGCCAGAAGATATAGATTATCCAGTGTGTGTCGAGTGTAGGCTCAGAGGCAACCCCTGCATCCTCATAGAAAAGGGAGAGCCCTGTTTAGGACCGATAACTACGGCAGGCTGTGATGCAAGGTGTCCGAGCTATGGAATACCGTGCATTGGATGTAGAGGAGCCGTTAAGGATGTTGCATGGTTTGACTCACTTGCATTGGAGTTCAAGAGGAAGGGTCTTACAAAAGAAGAAATACTTGAAAGGGTGAAAATCTTCAATGCCTATAACCCAAAGCTTGAGGAGATGGTCAACAAAATATTTAAGGAGGGAGAATGATGTACATCCCGATTACTATTGATCACATAGCCCGTGTTGAGGGAAAAGGCGGAATCGAAATAGTAACAAGTGATGAGGGGATTAAAGAAGTAAAGCTCAACATAATAGAAGGGCCAAGATTTTTCGAAGCTATTACTCTTGGTAAGAAGCTTGAAGAAGCCTTAGCAGTCTATCCAAGGATTTGTTCGTTCTGTTCAGCCGCTCACAAGCTTACTGCAGTGGAAGCAGCCGAAAAAGCTGTAGGTTTCACTCCAAGACTTGAAATTCAGGATCTAAGAGACCTACTTTACATCGGGGACATGATAGAAAGCCATGCCTTGCATCTTTACCTACTTGTTCTCCCGGATTATCTTGGCTATTCAAATCCACTTGCAATGGTGGACAAATATAGGAAAGAAATCGAGTGCGCAATGGCTCTCAAGAACATTGGTTCAAAGATAATGGACTACCTTGCATCAAGAGCAATACATCAAGAAAACGCCATACTTGGTGGATTTGGAAAACTTCCAACAAGGGGCCAGTTTGAGGAGCTTAAAAAGGAACTTAAAGAAACCTTGCCTATGGCAGAGTACACTGTGGAGTTATTCTCGAAATTTGAGCAGTATGAAGAAGTTAAAGACAAAGAAATGATTCACATGGCGGTTAAACCAAGAAACGGCGTTTATGGCATATTCGGGGACTACATCAAGGTAAGTGACGGATTTGAATTCCCTGTGGAAGATTACAAAAAGCACATAGTTGAAAAAGTTGTAGGCCATAGCTTTGCAAAGCACTCCTTCTACAACAATGAGAAGCATTTTATGGTTGGTGCGATCTCAAGAATAGTTAATAATGCTGACCTTCTCTATGGAAAAGCAAAGGAACTCTACAACCAGTATAAAGATCTCTTAAGATACGATAACTGCTTTGCCAATAACTTTGCTCAAGCATTAGAGCTTGTTTACTTTGTGGAGAGGGCAATAGACATAATTGATGATACCCTTGCAAAGTGGCCGATAAAAGAAAGAGATGAAGTAGAAATAAAGGATGGCTTTGGGGTGAGCATAACTGAAGCCCCGAGAGGACTGGTAGCTTATGCTCTTGAAGTTAAAGATGGAAAAGTAAACTATGCGGATATAATTACTCCAACTGCAATGAATCTAGCCATAATGGAGCGCCACGTTAGAATGATGGCAGAAAAGCACTGGCAAGATGACCCAGAAACACTTAAATTACTTACAGAGATGACTGTTAGAGCATACGATCCGTGTATTTCATGTTCAGTACACGTAATTAAGCTCTGATTTTCTCCAAACTTTTTAAGCACTTTCTCTAATTTTTGTTTGGTGGGAGTAATGAGCACTTTAATCCTTGCGCTTGGTAATGAACTTATGAAAGATGATGGAGTGGGATTAAAAGTTGGTAGGATTTTAGCTGAGAAAGGGTATAATGTTCTTGAAGTGGGTACCGACATTTTCACACTTCAACGGCAGTATAACGGTGAAGAAAGGATAATTATCATAGATGCAATATTGACTGAAAAGTATAAACCTGGCCAAGTTGTTCATTTAAAGGGAGATGAAGCTTTTGAAAAGCTTAGAGCTGAAATACGAAGTGCTCATTTCATGGGGGCAATTGATGGGCTCAAACTGTTGAGACTTATTGACAAGAGGCTTGCAAAAGCCGAAATCCATTTCGTTGGTATTGTTGCTAAAGAAATTGACCTTGGGATGGAACTTAGTGAGGAAGTTAAAGGTAATATTCCTAATATTGTTAACATGATAGAATCTCTTGTTGGATAGTTTTGCAAAAAATTTTCATACTTTTAAAGATGTAGGAGGGTGGAATGGTTCGAAAGTCTTTTAAATAAATTCTTTTTACCCCACTACAGCTTTAAAGATATAAAAATGTAAAGGATGACTGAGATGGCATGGCATATCTTTATTCCAGATTCACTCCTTGAAGAGACATCGGATCCAAAAATCAAGACGTATAAAGTTGGACAAATTGGCAGGGCAGCAGCGATCTTTGGTGTGGAATACATATGGATTTACAAAGCTGGTGGCAGGGAAGGCAAATTCATTAAGCTTGTCTTGGAGTACATGGAAACCCCACAGTATCTACGAAAAATACTCATTCCCCTTACTAAGGAGCTCAAATATGCGGGGATTTTACCTCCACTAAGGACACCTCATCATAAACTCAAAAGGGACCCAAAAGTTGGAGAGATCAGAGAGGGAGTTATAATCAGAAAGGGTAAGAGGCTTTATGCAGATATTGGTCTTGATGAACTCGCCCTTGTGGAAGGGAGTGGAGAAGGCCGTATGACATTTGAAATAATATCAGCAACCCCTCTCAAAGTAGTACCAACAAAACCTCGGGAATATTGGGGGTATAGGGTTCACTTAACGAGGAGGTCTCTGGCAAAAACACTTAAAAAGGCAAAACTTAACCTTGCAATCGCGACCTCACGAATGGGTGAGGATGTGAGAAAAGTGAACCTCCCTCCATTGGAGGGAGAAGTGGGATTTGTATTTGGATCTCCTCGGAAGGGAATAATGGAGATCCTGAGAGACTTCAATGAGGATTATCCCTTTGACCTAATCCTCAATACAATTCCAAATCAAAAAACGAAAACCGTTAGAACGGAGGAAGCCGTGTTGGCGACATTGGCGATATTTAATGTCATAAGGAGGGATTGAAATGGGAAGAATTAGCAGACCAAGAAGAGGTTCATTGGCGTATTCCCCAAGGAAGAGAGCAAAGAGTATAGTACCGAAGATTAGGACTTGGCCCCAGGAGCAAGAAGTTAGAATGCTTGGATTTGCAGGATATAAAGTGGGCATGACTCATGTACTCATGCTAGATGATACTCCAGGAATTACAAAAGGCAAGGAGATTTTTATGCCAGTCACGATAGTTGAAGCTCCACCACTCATAGTCTATGGCATTAGGGCTTACGAAAAGGGTTACTTTGGTCTTGAAACCGCTACAGAAGTCATGATTCCAGATTTCAAGCTTGAGAATTACCCATCAAAGAGAGCAAAGAATGTCACATTTTACAAACTTCTTGAAAGGAGAATCAAAACTCTTCCAAAAAACTACACAGAGGAAGTTTTCCAACAAAAGCTTGGGGAAGTTGAAGATCTTGTAAAAACTGGAGAAGTTGTTGAATTAAGGGCGTTAGTAGCAACTCAACCTTGGCTGGCACGCATAAAGAAAAAGCCAGAAGTTATGGAATATGCTGTCGGTGGAACAAGCATTGAAGAGAAATTCAATTATATCAAAGAGAAGCTTGGAAAAGAAATCAGAGTTGGAGAAAGCCTTAAGGAAGGGGAACTTCTTGATATTGTGGCAGTTACTAAAGGGAAGGGAACCCAAGGTCCTGTCAAAAGATGGGGAGTTAAATTGACTTCTCACAAAGACAGCAAGGGCAGAAGAAAAGTTGCAACCATCGGCCCATGGCATCCCGCAAGGGTTATGTGGACAGTTCCAAGGGCTGGACAAATGGGTTTCCACCACAGAACAGAGTTTAACAAGAGACTTTTAAGAATAGGTGAGAATGGTAAACTCACCCTTAACGGGGAGAAAATTAAGATTACACCAAATGGTGGATTTCCACACTATGGAGTAGTCAGGAACGACTTCATAATGATTGCTGGAACTATACCTGGAGCAATAAAGAGAATCATTAGAATGAGGCCTGCAGTAAGGCCACCCGCAAAGAGGCCACCTGCTGAAGCTCCGCAGATCACATACATTAGTAGGGAATCAAAGCAATGAGGTGAGGATTTATGAAAGTTAAGGTATTTTCACTCAATGGCGAGCCTATAGAAGAGATAATGCTTCCGAAGGTATTCCAAACCCCATTTAGGCCAGATCTTATTAAAAGAGCTGTCATTGCATCATGGACACACAGAATTCAACCCCAAGGAAGGGACCCCTTGGCAGGTAAAAGGAGGGTTACAGAGAATATAGGAAAAGGCCGTGGTATGGCAAGAGTAGAGAGAATAAAGACTTCCCCTAGGTTTGCTGCATTTGTACCTTTTGCAAGAGGCGGAAGGAGGACCCACCCACCAAAGGTTGAAAAGGTGATTTGGGAAGGCATAAACAAGAAAGAAAAGAAGCTTGCTTTGATGAGTGCAATTGCTGCTACTGCTAACTATGATCTTGTAAGAGCTAGGGGACATGTAATTGATAGCATACCTCAAGTTCCTCTTGTTGTTGAAAATGAACTTGAAAAAGTTTACAGGACAGCCCAAACAAGGGAGATATTTAAAAAACTCGGTATATGGGAGGACATTGAGAGAGCAAAGAGAAATACCAAAGTTAGAGCTGGAAGGGGCAAAATGAGAGGTAGAAGGTACAAAAAGGCAAAAGGTCCACTTATTGTGGTTGCAAAGAACGAGGGGATAGTTCAAGGTGCAAGGAATCACCCAGGTGTAGATGTAGTTGTAGTTGACAACTTGGGGGTAGAGTTATTAGCTCCAGGTGCCCATCCTGGAAGACTTACTATATGGACAAAGGGAGCGATAGAGAGATTAAGGGAGTTTTATGGGTGATGAGACATGGATCCCTATAAGGTTATTGTAAGGCCTGTGGTTACAGAGAAAGCAATTTCAATGGTGGAAAGAGAAAATAAGCTTACTTTCATAGTGGACAAAAGAGCAACTAAGCCAGACATAAAGAAAGCAGTTGAGACAGTTTATGAAGTAAAAGTAGATAAAGTAAATATTGTTATAACTATGAAAGGCGAAAAGAAAGCTTATGTAAAGTTAAAACCCGAATACAGCGCAAGTGAGGTTGCTGCTAGAATAGGATTATTCTGAGGTGAGTGAGAATGGGTAAAAGTTTAATTCAACAAAGGAGAGGAAAAGGGACAACAACATTTAGAGCTCCATCTCATAGGTATAGGGGTGCTGTTAAGTACGTTCCACTAAGCTTTACTAAAGAGAAAACTCTTGCTGGGAAGGTTGTTGAAATACTGCATGACCCAGGAAGAACAGCCCCTGTTGCTAGGGTTAAGTTTGATAATGGATTGGAGAAACTTATCCTTGCTCCAGAAGGCCTTTTGGTTGACCAGGAGATCTATATTGGTCCAGAAGCACCAATTGCAATTGGGAACACACTTCCACTCGAGAAAATCCCAGAGGGAACGTATATTTACAACCTTGAAGCTTCACCTGGAGATGGGGGAAAATTCGTGAGGGCTGGAGGAGGTTACGCTTTAGTAGTTTCAAGAGAGAAAAATAGAGTTATTGTTCAACTTCCAAGTGGTGAACTCAAAGGTTTTCACCCTGACTGCAGAGCAACAATAGGGGTAGTTGCTGGTGGAGGAAGGCTTGAAAAGCCAATAGTCAAAGCGGGTAAGGCATACTACATCATGAAAGCAAGAAACAGATTCTGGCCTAAGCCAAGAGGTGTCAAAATGAATGCTGTTAACCACCCACACGGTGGTAAGGAGCATCACATTGGTAAACCAAGTACAATATCAAAGAGAGCTCCACCTGGAAGAAAAGTTGGTCACATAGGAGCGAGAAGAACTGGAAGAAGGAAGTGAGGTGATTTAGATGGCAAGAAAAAAGGAATTTAAATATCGCGGTTACACATTTGAAGAACTTATAAACATGTCTCTTGAAGACCTAAGCAAGTTACTTCCTTCAAGACAAAGGAGGAGCCTTAAGCGTGGTTTAACACCAGAACAAAAGAAACTCCTTAGGAAAGTAAGGCTTGCAAAGAAAGGTAAATACAAAAAACCCATAAGAACTCACAGTAGGGACATGATTATACTCCCTGAAATGGTTGGGATGACGATCTATGTCCACAATGGTAAAGAATTTGTCCCAGTACAAATTAGAGAGGAAATGATTGGTCACTATATTGGAGAATTTGCTTTAACAAGAAAGAGAGTTCAACACGGGTCACCGGGTGTTGGTGCTACAAGATCATCAATGTTCGTGGCAATCAAGTGAGGTGGTAAATAATGGCAAAGTTTTCCTACTCTTTCCAAAATTTTGACCCTGAGAGAATGGCAAAAGCAAGTGGGAGAGATTTGAGGATCTCACCAAAGCTTTCAATGGAAGTTTGCAGAGAAATCAAAGGCATGATGGTTAATGATGCTATAAAACTACTTGATGATGTAATTGCTAAGAAAAGACCTATCCACTTAAGGAGGTTCAACGACTCACAGGGACACAAGAGAGGCGAAGGCTTTGGTCCTGGAAGATACCCAGTAAAAGTCGCTAAGGAAGTCAGGAAGTTGCTCTTAAATGTAAGAAATAATGCAGAACAGAAAGGCTTAGATCCAGATAGATTAAGAATAATCCATGTAGCAGCTCACAGGGGCCCAGTATTGAGAGGTTATATTCCAAGGGCATTCGGAAGAGCCACCCAGTTCAACGAACAGACAACACACATTGAGATAATTGTTGAGGAGATTAGGAGGTGAGTCTATGGCAATCGAGAGATACTTCATAAAGGAAGGCATTAAGGAAATGCTCATCGATGAATACCTTGAAAAGGAATTAAGAAGAGCGGGCTATGGTGGACTAGATATCAAAAAGACTCCTCTCGGAACCAAGGTTGTTATCTTTGCCGAAAGGCCTGGATTTGTTATTGGAAGGGGAGGTAGAAAGATTAGAGAATTAACAAGGATTCTTGAAAGGCGTTTTAATCTAGAGAACCCACAAATAGAAGTGGAAGAAATCAAGAACTCCTACTTTAATGCCAAAGTCCAAGCAACCAGACTTGCCCAAGCACTAGAAAGAGGAGTTCACTTTAGAAGGGCTGCATATGCAGCAATAAGGGCTATTATGAATAACGGTGCTAGAGGAGTAGAAATCAGGATCAGTGGCAAACTAACAGGAGAAAGAGCTAAGAGTGTTAGGTTCTACCAAGGATATATAGCAAAAGTTGGAAACCCTGCAGAAACCTTAGTTTCAAGAGGATATGCTCAAGCTTTACTCAAACTTGGAGTTCTTGGAGTAAAAGTTTCAATAATGCCACCTGATGCAAGACTTCCAGATGAGATTGAAATTGTTGAGAAGCCAATTGAAGAAGAGGTGAGCGGACAATGAAGCCAAGTGAGATTAGAGAGATGAACGTGGAAGAAATTGAGAAGAAGATTATAGAACTTAGGCTTGAGCTTGCTAAGGAGAGAGGAATGCTCACTATGGGCACCTCCTTGGAGAACCCAATGGTTATTAGGGATCTCAGGAGGGATATTGCCCGTCTATTGACAATAAAAAAGGAAAAGTTGAGGAGTAAAAGGTGATGGTTAGT
>Ga0180300_10000462_pt1 | contig 17763 bp, 22 predicted proteins | sample GuaBasSediGuay15_FD_121798 | JGI IMG/M metagenome (GOLD analysis project Ga0180300, IMG submission 121798) | Subseafloor sediment microbial communities from Guaymas Basin, Gulf of California, Mexico - Guay15, Core 4569-2, 21-24 cm | ecosystem: Environmental > Aquatic > Marine > Hydrothermal... | reverse complement strand
ATCTTCACCATCTCTGGCTTAACAGTGCCGCTCTTTGGCTCAAACTCACACATGACCATGCCCCCGCACCCCAAGGCTTCTAACTCGTCAAAGTTGTTCGGGAAGAGTGGACCTGGCATCACTAGCCAGCCATTTTGTTTGATTTTGGTTATAAGTGGCTGGTGTATATGCCCGCCAGCATAGTAGTTAAAACCTCGGGGCAAATAAGACATCTCCATCGCTTCCATTGCTTCCATGCCTTTGGGCTTGTACTCAGATATAGCAGTATGAAACATGAAAATCTTAAACCCAGGCTCTTTCTCAAGTTGTTCTGTATCCAAGCTTTTATAGTAACTCTTATCAAGCATCCCCCTTCGCCCAGGCAACCCTGTTATCTTAACCTTGGTGGGCTCATCAACAGCAAACCTAAGCCTGAGTTTATCCCCATCAACAACCCCCCTCGCTGCATTCTTCAGTAGCCCAGCATTTTCAAGTACGTCCAGGATTGTCTTTCCAGAGGGAGAAAAGTCATGAGAGCCAGCCACAGCATAAACTCGTATGCCAATATCATTAACCCGTTTTAGCCACGAAACAACCACTTTGAGGCATTCTATTGATGGGAGTGAGGTGTTGAACAAATCCCCTGAGAGCAGAATAAATTCTATCTTCTTATCAATACAAAACTGAATTGCCCTTTGGAATGCTTCTATATTCAAATCCCTAAGCTTTTGCTCGCGCCAACCACCAAGGTGGCAATCCGCAATATGCACAAATCTCATTCTAATCCAACACCTAAGTAATTGAGTTTAGCCCTGTTGCTTGGTTGTTTCTGGCTTGCCAAATCCTCAAACAAAGGTAACTTAACAGGCACAGCCATCTTTAGGAAAGAGGAGGTTATGATGGCTTCGCCTGTATCGAGTGATGCTATTGTTCGCTCATCATCACTCAGGTCTTGTGCAGCAGAGCTAATAAGGGCTTGCCTTTCAACAGCCATTTCTGTACCGAGTATTATTTTGGTGTTCATATTTGCAAGTATTTCCTTCGGAATTAGGCTCGGGAGTTGGGTTATAGCCACCAACCCAATCTTGAATTTCCGCCCCTCTCTTGCGATAGTAGAAAATATGTTGCCGCCTCTCTCAAGCACAGCCTTACTGAGCACCCTTGGGGCCTCCTCAATGATTATGCCAATTGTGGGTTTACCCTTGAGCCCTCCAATGTATTTGTAGTACCTGTAATGCTTAAACAGCTCTGTACTAATCAACGAGCCAACAAGCACCTCAACACTCTTTGAAAAGAGGGACGTATCTACAATAACCACCTTTCCTGCCTCAACCTCTTTGCATATATCAGCAATAGTGGACCTACCAGCAGATGTTGAAAAAATACCCTTACACTCAACCTTGCCTTCAACCACCCTCAAGTCCAGCAATTGCATCAAGCGTCGCTTCACAACATTGATTGTGGCTTCTAAGAAACCAACCTTGATATCTTTCTCGAGCATAATTGCTTCGACCCAATTCTCTTTATATGTTCTGTAGTAAGCAGCCACTGCTTGCCATTGGGCATCACTCAACTGTACTGCCCCCTCAAGATGCTCTGGCTTCAAAAGCCCGATATGAAAAACCAACTCCCTACATCCAACCGGCACTTTGCCGGGTGTGTAATACACTAGCTTATCACCCGCCCTTGGGTGGTCCTTTAAGCCCAATGAATGGCGTCCATAGTACTCATCATGGGGATCCAACACCAAGAACCCTGCCTCACACCTACCCATGGCTTTGTACAGCAGAACCTTTACTAGGTTTGATTTGCCCTTACCAGTCTGAGCACTCACAAGGATGTGATGCGAGAGGGCCTTATCTGCATCAACAAACACATCAATATTAAGCACCTTTGTGCCAGAGCGCAGTTTACCCAAGAAGATGGGGCTTTTGGGTTGTGAGAAGAAGGGCAAATCCTCTTCCTTTATTTGCCTCAAATCAGAGAAGAAGCTTGGTAGAGTCTTAGGCACTCTTGGGCGTCTATTGATTACAGTTAGCACACCCTTTAACAGGGCAAGGGTGTAGTTTCGCATTCCAAAGTCCATAAACTCCAGCTCAGGGTTCTCCTCCAGGGATAACCCAGATGCGAGTTCAAGGGCAGATTGGCTAAGCTGTGACCCATAAACCAAATCATACACCTGCAGGATGATTTTCTGACCATTTGACTCGCTCACCAGAAGCTCGCCCAGTTCTATACTGTATGAGGACTTCTGCCTGGCAATTATCTTACCGAAACTCCCAGAGATGACCTTTGCTACTACCCCCATCTCTACCCTATAATCAAAGGTAGATTAAAACATTTTCGGAGAAAAAAGTATAAAAACACCAACTGCAAATGAGATATCATGAGTGAGAAACTCAAGCACTGGGCGAAGCACTATTTTACGTTCAGAAAGGCCTTCTTCAATGAGGGGTATGAAATCCAGGAAACAGGTGAGGGGTTGCTCTTAAAACACAAGGCCCATGAGGAAAGGGTGGTCTGTGTGGACCAGCTCAGTGAACTAAACAAGATAAAAGCGGGTGTCATTGTTACCCCAAACACAAAAGAGAATGTCGATTTCTTGGCAAAGAATTGGGAACGATTCTTGATTCCGGATTTGAGGATAATCTTTGTGAATCTTGAGCTGCCCAACTCCAAATGGATTATTGCCCCCTTTGTTCATAACAAGGTGTGTGATAGGAGCAACATAAAGAAGTCTTTAGAGACACTATCTCTCATGATGAAGGAGTAAGTTGTCTGCTTCTGGTAGTAAAGTATCATAATAAATTTTATAAACCCAAAGCACACAGAAACAATTAGATGAAGAGATTTAAAATAAAGAAGAAGCAGGTCATAGCCGTAATTTGGCTCGTATTCCTGACAGCAGTGGTGCTGATTCTGCTTAATATAAAGCCAATTGTGGTGGGTTATGCCACTTACAACAGAATCAAGACAACCAATCACACAATTGAGGAATACGGCAGGGAGTTGAGCCAACTCAATGCAGAATTGAATGAGTGCAAGTTAGCAAAGAGCAATCTCACACAGCAACTCGATATTGCCAGAAAAGACATCAAACGGCTGCAAATTATTCTGGCGACTCTCAACACCACAATTACAAACCTTAACCTAGAGAAGCAAAAGGAAATCGCTCAGCTTAGGAGCGATTATGAAGAGGAGATAGGTGTATTGAACACAAAGCTGGATAAATGCCAAGCCAAACTCACAGAGCAGGAAAACGATTACCAGGACCTTGCAGAGAACACAGCAAGGTCTATTTGCTGTAAGCAGAAGGTAGACAACCCTGAAATTAGCTCTTACAAGATTAAGAACAACCGCATAGTGTGTTTGGAAATAGGTGGTGAGAAGCTCAAGTGCCCCTTTGATTAACAGCCAAACATTTTTAAACTTGTTCTATAACAACTTTTGAGTGGTTTTAAAATGCACCTAGAGCAAATCCCTTTGGGAAGTAAGCGACTGAAAGCATTCGTAAGCGTTCCTTGGGAGTTATATAGAAGGCTTGATGATATTTCACCAGAAGAGAGGGCAAATTGGAGACACCCTCTCAACTTCGAACTTCTTGGGTTAAACCTCCCTCTCTTCAAACACATAGGGCTAATGCAACCAGAGCACCCATATCATCAACATTCTAAGGTTATGCACTGGGTCGCATGGGAGAGGGGCAAGCCAGTGGGCAGGATTGCTGCAAGTGTGAATTACAAGCTTTTGGATAAGGGTGAAGAGTTTGAATCTGCGGGGTTCTTTGGTTTTTTTGAGTGCATAAACTCTATTGAGATTTCAAGGGAGTTACTAGATGCAGCAGCTCAATGGCTTGTTGAGAATGGGTGTAGTAGGATGATAGGCCCTGGGGGCTACTCAAACACAACTCACGAGCCCTACCAGGGGGTGCTTGTGGAAGGGTTTAACTCGCCGCCGAGTGTGGAGTTAAGCTACAACCCAAGTTACTATCCACACCTGATGGAGAGCTATGGTTTAGAGAAGCTTATGGATTATGTGACTTATGATTTCACTTTGGCGGGATTTTTAGGCAGTTACTCCAAACGTGAGGGTTTTCTGCGCAATCTAACTGAGTTGGTGGAGGCAGAGGGCATTACTGTAACCCCACTCAATCCCCACCAGCTAGAGTATGAAGTGAACAGAATCGTAGCAATATACAACCAGGCTTGGAAACACAACTGGGGTTTCTCAGAGATAACCCGGCAGGAGGCAGAGATGATGGCGGACTCATTAAAGATGGTGGTTGACCCTGAGCTGGTGCTATTTGCCCAGTGTGGTGATAAGGATGTGGCAGTGTTGGGTTGCATCCCTGACCCTTACCAAATCATAAGGCCAATCTGGCCACGGTTTGGCGAGAAGTTGGTTAATTCCGACTTTATTAGGCTCGGAAAACTGCTTTATGCGAGGCTCACACCTGGACCATTAAGCCCACACCTTAGGGTTATGTTTCTTGGTGTATTGGAAGGTGAGCGCAAGAAGCCACTACTTGGGTTGATGTTTTACAGATTGGCTGAGCAGGCAAAACAAAAGGGGTATCAGAGTGCAGATGCCTCTTTGCTCCTAGAGCATAATCATGATGTTATCAACCTATGCAAGAGGTTTGGCGGGGTTTGTTCAAAGCGCTATAGGATTTACCAAAAGATTATAAGTTAAACTTTAAAAACCATCTGTTTCTCCTGATTGGGCTATGGGGCACAGTGACTTTATCATAAGAGAGAGAATCCACAGGGTGCTCTTCAGATTGAGCTGGCCTGTGCTTGTTTCTATGTTGGTGCACTTCAGTTATAACATAGTTGACACAATCTTTGTGGCGAGACTTGGAGCAGAGTATGTTGCTGCAGTAACATATTGCTTTCCAATACTCTTTGTCATATTCTCAGTTGCCCAGGGCTTGGCAATTGGCACAACAGCACTCATTGCCCAGTACACTGGTGCGGGCAACAAAAGGGACGCTAGCAATACTGCAGAACACTCTTTGCTATTGGCAATCATCATTGCTGTTGTGATAACTATTTTGATAATCACCTTTCAAAGAAGTATTTTCGGTTTAATGGGGGCGACCCAAGATATACTCAGCATAACCCTACAGTACTCTACAATCATATTTGGTGCATTTTCAGTGGTCTTTATTGCCTTCATATGTAACTCCATGCTTCGTGGTGTGGGTGACATGAAAACCCCAATGAGGGCACTCGTGGCTTCCTCACTCTTGAATGCGGTTCTTGACCCACTCTTTATATTCGGCATTGGCCCATTTCCCATGATGGGAATAAGGGGGGCAGCAGTGGCAAGCGTCATTTCCAGGGTTTTTATGGTGTGCTATGTGCTTTTCCATCTGTTTAGGCGTCAGACCCAGATTGTGCTCAGTCCCAGGTATTTTAGGTTCAACAAGAGAATCTTCAAGAGGCTTATGGAGGTTGGGTTCCCAGCAAGCATTGCCTCCACCCTCACCGCCTTGGGCAATACCATTCTTATGAGGGTTGTTTCAATGTACGGGGCAATGGCTGTGGCTGCCTGGGGGATTATAATAAGACTAGACAGCATAATTATGTTACCTCTGATTGGGATAGGGACAGCCACGGTTACAATAATAGGCCAAAACCTTGGTGCTGGTAATATTAAAAGGACCAATGAAATCGCCAGGTTTTCTCTTATTTTGGCAACATTATGTGCAGGAGTGCTCGCATTGCTACTCTGGTTTAATTCAGAGTTCCTTATTAAGGTGTTTGTGGATAATGTGGAGGTGCTGGAGTTTGGACGTGGTTTCTTCAGTGTGATGGTGTTTGGTTACCCCCTGTTCGGGTTTATGTACACCAGTGTGTCAATCTTGCAGGGCTCTGGACATTTGAAACCAGTGGTTATTGCCACAATCTTGAGATGGGGTTCTGTGCTTGGGTTGAGCTGCAGTTTAAGGGGAGTGCTCAAGAACAACTACCATGGGCTATTCTACATTATTCTGTTTGGGATAGGTTTGGCTGCTGCTTATCTTGCTATGGAACTGCTCAAAGGCAAATGGAGAAAGCCGGTTATTAAACCAGAGGGTGTTTTGGAAGAGGAGCTCACATTTGTGGACTAATGCACACGGTAGAACGCAAATAAATACGGCTGCCGGGATTTGAACCCGGGCTACGACCTCTCCCCAAATCTATAAATTATGGGAGGGTCGTGTCCTACCACTAGACCACAGCCGTATCTAAGAAATTATTCTGTATCTGTCTCTTCTTGGCTATAGGAGGGTATAGCTGCCTTGCTTATTATCATCACATCCCCAATGGACTTAACCAACTGATGGGGCACAATCACCCCCTTAGCAGATCCTAGAACCTTACTGAGGAAGGAATCCTTTGTGGCTCTCACTTTCCAGCCAAATATCTTTGTAGTGGTTATTATTGCTTCCTCCACCTCGCCAAAGAAATCACCACTATCAGTAAACACTTTCATGTTGTAAGTGTCCTTAAGTCTCTTCATCTTGAGCATAGCTTGTACCACCTCAAAGACCTTGTCGTTAGCACCTTAAAATAACCACCTATTTAAATCTTTTGTTTGGTTAGTTTTTTAAATCACAGCTCACTATATACCACGAATGGACACACCCAAACTTGATGCTGAGAAGCAACTGGCATGTGGCTTAGTAACTAGGCCCAATTTGGAAGCGATAATAGATGATAGCCAGCAGGTGACAACCAGGGGCATCAAAACAGCCACCAATGCACTCGGCAAGGTGGTTGATTTGTCCTCTGCAATACTCTTTCGGGCTTCTGATAACTACACATTCACCCCTGAATACCAACTCAGAGCGTATGTGTTTGACCCAGGGATAACATGGGAGGACTACACTGCCGAGTTTGGTCCAAGGTTTGCTTATACCGCGCTTGGCTATATTATCCCTTCAGAGAAGCGTGGTGCCAGAAACCCATATGTTTGGCAGGACATTGGCTCAGTGACAAGCCACGAGGTTAGGCACTATCAACACTACCTTAGCAACTCCATATCACCCGACGAAGAAAGGAGAACAAGGTACGAGGAGAGGGTAATGGGTTGGGGTAATGATTATACTGTGAGACTATGACAAGAAGGCAGGAGATTATAGAACTTCTGAAGCAAGGGGAGTGGTCTATACAGCAGATAGCCAACCACTTTAAGACAACTGTAGCAGAGATACTTCCTGACTTTAAGCATATCACTCGCACAATTCACCCAAGGAAAATTGCAACAAGACCTGCCACTTGCAGGAGTTGTGGGTTTGTTTTCAAGGACAGAAAGAAATACAGCACCCCGAGCAAGTGCCCCAGGTGTAAGTCTGAATGGATAAACCCACAAACCTACTGGATAGAATAGCTACTCCTTTTTCTTCTTAAACCTCTTTGCCAGTTTGTGGGCCATGAAGATTGGCTCAGGCATCTTGTGTGGTGGCTTTATACAGTGCTGAACTATCTCCACGCTCTTGTTCAATGAAACCATATGCCCTGGTGAGACATAAACTGGCTTTGAAAACTCCCTTGTGACCATCTCTACACCCCTTACCTCACCCTGTATGACAACCTTGCCATCCCTCACCTTGCCGCATAAGAGTTTGGAGGCAATGCCAATAGTTGGCATATTTAGCTGCAATCCAAGTTGCGAAGCCAACCCAATCCTTCTTGGGTGGGCAATGCCATGCCCCTTCACCAGAAGCACATCTGGCTTTTGTTTGAGTTTGAGGTAGGTATTAACTATAATCGGACCGTGGCTGAACCCCATAAAGCCAGGGGTGTATTTCATCCTAACTGGCTCTACAGTAATAGCATGCTCAACCAACTTTAAGCTCTTGTAATCCAGAACAGTAACACAACACACGAGTTTGTCAGTATCCATACCAAGAACATCACACCCAGCCACCAGCTTTAGCTTCTTAATTTTATTATTGACTACAACTCTCTCGGCAAGCTTTAGTTGCTCCTGTTTAAGCCCACGCAAATCCATTTTTTAGTATAATTATAAAACTAATATTTATTATTTACTCAACGTGCTTGGGTATGAGCTCTCAAGCAGCCTCTTAATGGCATTTGCTTTCTTTGGACCAATTAGCGCAATCTCTTGTAGCTCTTCTGTACTGGCATTCACTATGCCCTTAATGCTCCCAAATCTCTGTAATAATAGTTTTGCCAGTTTCGGTCCAATGCCTGGCAACGCAGACACAATGTACTCTTGCAGCTCCTTGAGTGTGAGGGGTTTATTATAGTGTAAACTCAGTTCGCCCTTGTTGGGTTGCTGTTCGGATTTGGCTATAGCATAGATAAGGTAGGCTGTTTCCTTTGGTGACTTTGTTGTGATTATTGGAATCTGATAGCCCAATACAAGTGAGGCAATGGCTCCGTAAATGGATGCAGCATTCACCATTGCCTTTGCTGGGTTCCCATCTTGAACCACAATCATTGGCTTGGTGAAGTTCTCGCGGAGGAGTTTTGCTTGAATGAGCAACCTTCTGTCGATTATGGAGTTAACAAAATCCTCGCTGGTTTTCAGCTCTATACCAACATCCTTGCTACAAATATAGTCTGCACTCTCCACCCTTTTTAACTCGATTACTGCTCCCAATTGGCTAAGCATTTTGAGCACATTAGAGCCACTCTCTCTCGTATCAGCAATCACACGAATGCAGTCACTTTGCTCAGAGTTGCTCTTTATGAAGCCCTTGAGTGAGCTTTGGGTGGCATCCTGGCTCTTCTTCGGTGTAGTTTCAAAGCCCAATCTCTGTTTTATTTCTCTAAGCAATCTATACATCCGCCTCTCTTTATGGTACGAGGCCCACTTGTATGCAACATCTCGTGTATCCTTTGTTACAAGCACGATTACCCTCCCGTGCTCTTGTCTACCTGTCCTCCCACGCCTTTGTATGCTGCGGATTGCGGATGGGATTGGCTCATAGAATATTACCAAGTCCACTCTCGGTATGTCAAGCCCCTCTTCACCTATCGAGGTAGATATGAGCACATTGAATACACCATTCCTGAAATCCTCAAGTATCATCCTCTGTTTTTTCTGGGTTAGTCCGGTATCACCCCTCTTTGCCTGACCAACAAACAGCTTGGCTCTGGCGTTTGTGAGTTTGTTTAGGGTTTCTTCCAGTCTCTTTGCTGAATCTCGGTACTGATTGAAAACAATAATCTTTGTGTTAGGGTTGGCTTTGGTCTCATCATCAATCAGTTGTACCAAGCGCTCGATCTTTGGATGCTCAATCCCTGCCTCAACCAGTTGCTGGTTCAGATACAAACTCGATTTGAAATCCTTATCATTCACAAGGTTCTTTACTGCTTTCACCCCTGTTGTTCTGGCTTCCTCAACAAGTTTGGTTAGATAGGCATTGAGTGCGAACCTCCCCTGTGTTTCCAATAGCTCAAGGGCATGTTGTATCTTCAATGCCTCAGCCAGCAATGATATCGCCCTTAGCCGTGATGGGTCTTGCTGCGCCTCAGCATACAAACGGCGTTGAACCTCAAGCAATTCCCTCTTTGGCATCCTTGGGTTGAGTCTTGTGCTTCCACCGAGAAGGTTTGCCACACCATTTATCTTCCTATTAAAACAGGATTCGAGGTAGCTCTTAATCAGTTTGAACCTCTGTGGCAAGTCAACCTCAACCATCCTTATGTCTATCTCCTTGACATACGGACGCACATCACTGTCTTCATATGTTCTCACCTCAATGTCCTCGATAAACAGGTTTTTGCATACCTCTGTTATCTTTTCGATTTCAGAACCGGGTGATGCAGTCAACCCAAGAATTCTAGGAAACCTCGCCTTGCTCATATACTCCTTAGCAATCCACACATAGCTGTAATTCCCCACACCCCTGTGGCATTCATCGAAACAGACAAGTGAAACATTTTCTAAACTCAACCTACCAGATATGGCATCATTCTCTATTGTTTGGGGCGTGCTGAAAATCAGGTTGCTTGCTTGCCACAACTCCACCCTCTTCTTTGGTGGTACACTCCCAGTTAGCAAAGCTGTTTTTTTGTTTGGTAGCTCAAGGTGTTTTTCAACAACCTGCAGGTGTTGCTGTGCGAGTGGTTTGGTTGGGGCTAGCATAAGCACCTTACTCTTTGGAAAGCATCTCAGCCTGTAATCAGCAAGCATCAAGAAAATGAATGTCTTGCCCAACCCAGTGGGCAGCACAACCATGGTGTTCCTCTTTGTTGCTGTGTTGAGTATCGTCTCTTGGTACAATCGGGGTTTAAAGCCCTTAATCATACCCCAGTTTAATCCTCCCAGATTTAAATATATTCCCTTTATGGTTTCTTGGCCTTTTGGAGCCATTACAAACCCTGCTCCAAGAGTTTCTTAAACTCCTGGGGTGAGAACTCCAACCATGGCTTATTGGTAAAAATAATCTTTGAATCAGAGGCGTCCCAGAGCAGAAACCCTTGGAGTGCATTGGAGTCATTCACAATGATTAGGTTTGGGGCAGGGTACTGTGAGGTGTAGAGGTTGTCCTTAATGGTTTGCTTGGTGATCTCCTCTGGAGATACCCGTTGCCTCTCAACACGCCTTGCTATCATCTGGCATGCATCCACAATCTCTGCCTGCCCATCGTAATACACGCACAGATTCAAGAAATACCTATCATAGTCTCTTGTTTCGTCTAACAGCTGCTTTATCTTGTCCACAGCATCAGATGGTAGCTCGTACCATTTGCCTATGAATGAGACCTTAACCTGGTTCTTGTGCAAGAACTCAAGCCTTAAACCATCAAGTATTGTTTTTAGATGCTTCACCTGGAGTGGAAACCCTGTGCCCAGTTTTCTGCTTGAGAGCAAGAAAATGGTCAGGATTGGCACGCCCAATCTAACCTGAGCAACTGAGAGTTCATTCAAGAGCTTGGCTTTCTTTAGGTAAAGCCCTTCTGGTGTCAATCCAAGTTTTTCAAGGTACTCGTTATCGAGGTTTTGCCCCTCAAGGGTTATGGCAATATGAGTGATTATTTTGCTAATGTCCCGTTTCTTTCCCTGGAGAATCTTGCTCAAATGGTCCAACATTTTTAACTTAAAAGAGATAAAAAGATTTATATAAGTTTTCTTTTATTCGCTGGTTAATGGTCTTTCCAATACAAAGCATAGTAATATGTTTGGCGCTGCTACTCTCAAGCTGGTTTGATATCAAAACAAGAGAGGTGCCTGACACACTCAGTTACACCTTCATTACAACTGGGCTAGTTTATTCTGCAATTGGTACAATTGTAGCATACAACTACACCATACTTCTCTCTTCATTATTGGGTTTGATATTGATGCTGCTTATTTCTTTAGGGCTGTTTTACACGGGTCAGTGGGGTGGTGGCGACAGCAAACTTCTAATGGGGGTTGGTGCATGGCTTGGACTAAATTACACCAATCTGAGCTCAACACCCGCTCTCGCTATTTTCCTGCTAAACCTTGTGCTAATTGGTGGGCTTTACGGGCTTTTCTGGGCTCTCTTGCTCATAATTCGCCACAGGGTAAAATTTGTGGAGGAATACCTTGTGCTAGTGAAGAGCTATCTCAAGCTAAGGGCTGGGCTATTGTGCCTTGCTTTGCTCATGGTTATACTTGCCCTTGCGCTGCCTATAGACGCCAGGTTTAGGTTGCTCTTTTGCTTGCTTGCACTCTTGGCTATAATCGGCTTCCATCTGTGGGTTGGGGTTAAGGCGATAGAGAAGGCGTGCTTCTACAAGAGAATATCCCCTAAAGAGTTAACAGAGGGGGACTGGGTTGTTGAGCCAGTAATAGTGAATGGAAAAGAGATAGTAAAGGTTAAGGATTTTGGTGTCACAAAAGAGCAGATTCAAAAGTTAATAGAGCTAGAGGGTAAGGGTAAACTCAAAAGTGTGGTAGTGAAAGAGGGCATACCCTTTGTGCCGTCACTACTCTTGGCATATATCACAACGCTATTGTTTCAGAATTGGGTTTGGGGTTTGTTTATGGGATTCTATTGAGTTGTTTTATTAAGTAATTCTCCTTACCCTCTTCCTGTTTGATTACCTCTTCCTCTTGGTGAGTTTCAGAGCCAACAGGGCCCGATTTCGATTCGAAGAGCCACTTGCGGCTTGTTGATGACTTGTATCTTTCTTGGATGCTCTTTAACTCGCTTGGCTCTGCTTTCTTTGGGGTCCATCTTAGCTCAAGCCCATCCTTCTCCAACCTTGGTAGAAGATTGAGGGTGAAATGCTCATGCTCTTGACCTGCACTTGCGCCAATCTGTACGAGCCAGTTTAACCCCTGTATGCTCAAACTGGCAAACAGCACTCTTGAGATTTTGCTGGCAATGGCAAAGCACCACGCAACAAGATAATCTGGAACAGCCAGCATTGTGGGGTAATGCTTCTTTGTGGTTACTGTTATGTGTGCGAGTGAGGCGGCGTTCTCTTCCAGGTAAACAGCAATGTCCTCATCCTCAAAGAGGATAAACTTGCTACTGCTTATGTTATCACAAACCTGGCAACCCTCAGCCATCACCCTCACCTCCAGAGAGGAGGGCTGTTATTGAATCCAAGTCTGGCTTTGCTTCGGTCTCCTCTTTGGGCTTCTCAACCTTTTCTTGCTTTTGAGCTTCTTCTTCCTTTTGTGGTTTGCTTTCAGTATAGCCAAGCTCCTTTTTCAAGCTCTGGGCAAGTGCCTCCTTTAGTTTGCTTAGGCTTTCAGCTGCCACCTTGGTCCTCTTGAGCATCAGGTCTGCCGCGTCCCCCTCATACCTTGGTATTATGTGTATAATTGCATGGGGGGCATTCTGTCCAGCCACAGCCCCAATAGCAGAGAATATGCTAATCCCTGTGGCACTGAAGAGCTTTATTGCAGAGTGGGCAAGCCACTTGGAAACCTGCCCGAGATGCGCCACTAATTCCTCTGGCATCTCTGCAAGGTAGGCATAGTGTTGCTTTGGCATAAGAAGGAGATGACCCTTTGTTGCTGGGTTGATATCCAGCACAGCAACACACTTGTCGTCTTCATACACCTTAAATGAGGGTATCTCTCCAGAGATTATCTTACAGAATATGCATTGTTGGGTTTCTGCTGCACTCATCACACCAAATTATACCATTTGATATTATAAACTTTTGGTTCAGTGCTGAGAATTAAGACTTTAGCGATTTGTAGACTGAGTTGGCTGCTATTGCCCCCTCAGCAGCAGCAGAGATTATTTGGGCAAACCTGTTTGAGCCAGTGCTAACATCCCCTGCTGCAAAAACACCCTCGATGCTTGTGGATTGGTCCTCTCTTACCACAATCAACCCCCTAGTGTCCAATTCCAAACCCAATTGCTTTGCCAGTTTGTTGTTTGGTATCATGCCTATCTCCACAAACACACCCTCTACCTCGAGCTCTTTACCATCACTCAACCTCACGCCCTGCAGCATCTTATCGCCAAACATCTCTTTAATTGTGGTGTTGTAAATAACTTCGATATTTGCCTTAGCCGTAATTTGATCTACCCTTGCGGGCTTTGCAATCATCTCTGATTCCCTTACGATTATGTATACCTTTTCTGCATACTCAGAGAGCATCAGTGCAGAAACAGCAGCAGAGTCACCTCCACCAACAACAGCAACCCTCTTCCCCCGGAAAAGCGGACCATCACATGTGGCACAGTAACTCACACCCCTGCCCAAGAATTCCTGCTCCCCAGGCACATTCAATTTTCGCTTTTCAGAACCAGTGGCAAGGATTATAGCTCTTGCCTTGAACTCTGATGAGCCCTCTGTTTTGATAGTGAAGATGTTTCCTTCATTTTTAATTTCTAAGGCCTTTTCTTCTACAAGCTCTGGTTGAAGCGACCTCAAGTGCTCTTGGAATCTCTGGGCTAACTCCACTCCACTTATCTTAAGCACACCAGGCCAGTTCTCAATGACTGGTGTCTTGGAAATCCAACCCCCGATATTTGGGCTGATTACAATGGTTTTGAGATTATAGCGGAGGGCATAGATACCAGCAGTAACACCTGCTGGTCCTGCCCCGATTATAGCCACATCAAATATTTCTTGTGCCATGCTCAGATTTTTAGGAGTTGCTTAAGCCTCTCTCTATCAAACCCCACCACAATCTCACCATCAACCTCTATTACAGGCACACCATACTGACCACTCTTTCTCACCATCTCTTCAGCAGCACCCCTATCCTCTTCCACATTTATGTCCTCGAACTCCACATTATTCTGTCGTAAGAATTCCTTCGCCATGTGACAATAAGGACAAGTGGAAGTCGAGTAAACCTTAACCTTGGGCATTTCAATCACCCCACAACTTTTGGGGTGAGAAACATCGCATGATATTTAAGTTTATGGGTGCGAAATTCAAACCTCTTCAATGGAAATACAGTTCATGGGGCAAGTCTCAGCAGCATCCTCATTACAACCCTTCTCTTCCACCTCAGTCTTCTTTGGGTGGGCTTTTCCATCCTTTAGTTCCCAGTTTTCTCCACACACAGCGACACAGGCACCACAACCAATACACTCCTCTTCATTGAACTTTATCTTATAAGCCATAATCTCACCCCTTGTCTTTTAGTTTCTTGTTGAGCTCCTTAATCATCTCATCTACCTGAGAATCGGAGAGCCCATGGGCTTTGGCACCCTGCTCGAGTGTTTCAGCAGGCGAAAGGTGGCATCCTATACAGTGGAGCCCAAACTTGAAAAGAACCTCTCCGCATTCTGGGCAGTGGGAGAGTATCTCAGCAAAAGTCATATCTTTGTTTATTCTCATTCCTCAACCTCTTTGTGGCTTTTTTGAAACTTTAGATAACACTCCTCTGAGCAGAAGAGGTAAATCTCACCGTCTATCTCTCCCTCAATTGCGTCATCTGGGTCTATGATTATCTTTTTGCACTGAGCGCAATAAACAGATTTGCTGTCACTCTCAAACCCCTTCATAAACCCCTCCTCTTCTGGAGACATCTCGTCGTCCTCAACCAGTTCGTCCCTGGAGTTATCCGAATATATATCGCTCTCATCTATTGGCTCTTCGCTTTCTTTCATATTGAGTAAGAATTTTTAACAAATGATTTATAAATCTTTTGTAACCCCCACATTCCTAAACCCAATCTTAGCGAACCTCCTTAGCTCCATGCCTTTCTCTTTGAGGGTGCGAAGGGCAGAGCCTACGTGGGTGCTACCCATTGGGAGTTCAAATCCTGCCTCCTTGGATAGCTGCTTTATCTGTTTTATTGCGAAATATCTTGCGATTATTGATGCTGCTGCCACTTCAACAAACTCGCTTTCGGCATGTGGTATTACCACATTGCCCACCCTGCATCCCGGGAATTTGTCAACCACATGTACCTCGCCATCTTGTTTGAGTTGCTCATAGCATTCCATGTGAAGTTTGTTTAGCACCTCAGTTATACCCTGCTCGGCAACCGAGGCATTGTACTCTTCAGGAGCTAGCTCAACCTTTGCCCATGGTACACTCTTAAGAATGGCTTTAAACAAGCCTGAAACCTGCTTTGCGTGGAGCAACTTTGAGTCCCTCACACCCAGCTTGAGCAGCAACTGCCTCTGTTTCTTGTTGGCTCTAACCCCTGCCACTACCAAGCCCCCAAAGGTGTCACCCTTGAGTGCCTCATCAGTACCAATAATTGTTTGGTCCACATCAACAAACTGACAAGCATTAATAGCACCAGATTTAATTAACATAGCTTCAAGTTGTGCCACTTGTGAGCCCCTACCTTGCACCACCACCTTACCCGTTTTGTACAAAATGACAGTGCCATTCCCAGAGTATCTCACCTCTTCATACTCATTCCTTGTGGCCACTTTTCTTAAGCCGTATCTCTCAAGTAACTTGAGTTTACTTTTGTCTTTGCATTTTAACACAACCATTTTTCAAATTAATTGCTAAGGTCAGAACCTACTAAGCTTGGTCTGTTGGCGCTTTGCAACAATCTTCTTGTAGGATGACCAGGTTTGCCTAACAAAAGGGGTTGGTGAGTTTGTGGCTTGGCTCTCAAGGAATCTAACTGTTTTTGGGTCTGAGGGGTAACCCGAGCCGACTTCTATGCTTAACCTCTTCTCTATCTCTTTTACCTTCCTATCCCTTAAGACCTTGGCAATAATAGAGGCAGCCCCAACCACAGTGTAGCTTGCATCTGCCTTGTGCTCCACCACCAACTCAGCATTACTCACTTTAGAGAGCTCTTGCTTGAGTTTGGCTGCGTTCCTTAGCACTGAGTCCACATATGCCCTTTTTGGGTTCAGTCTTTTCAATATCTCTTTGAAGCCCTCAATCTCCAATGTGTTAAGGTTCTTGCTATTTGCAAATCGGCTATCAATTTGCTCACATTCAATCATTACTATGTGGTGGTTAGAGCAAAGCCCAAGTATCTTATCAAACAACAACTCCCTTTGCTTTGGGGTTAGGAGTTTTGAATCACAAACACCAAGTTTTTCAAGTTTGCTTAGGTTATTTTCATTGAAACCAACCCCTGCAATCACCAAGGGACCAAGCACTGCCCCCCTACCCGCTTCGTCTATCCCGCATATCATTAATTTTAGATAAGCAGTGAGGTGTATAAAAAATTTTGGTTTATCTTCTAAACTGGAGAATAAAAAATTTTATATACTAGTTATTCTTTGTAATCCTGTAATAGTATTATTACCACTATTAGTTTTCAAAAAGTGGGTACTATTCAATGTGAGTGAAAAGAACCCACAGAGGCTGGGGAGGGGTCATATTCAAAAAACGGAGGTCTTAAAATGATAGTTAAAGAGGATTTTTTAAGCAAATTGAGGCATTATTTCTCACTTAACCTCTACGAAGTGAGGCTATGGACAGCATTGCTATCCAGGGGAGTCTCCACTGCAGGTGAACTCTCAGATATAGCAAATGTGCCCAGGTCAAGGAGTTATGATGTGCTTGAGAGCCTTGAAAAGAAGGGGTTTGTCATACAGAAGTTTGGGAAGCCCATTAAGTACATGGCAGTCCCACCAGAGGAAGTGATTGATAGGGTTAAGAAGCACATGAAGAGAGTGGCTGACGAAAAAATATCTCGCTTGGATGAGGTAAGGGCTGGAGAGATTATGCAGGAGCTTAAGGCCCTCCACAACCAAGGCGTCGAGTTGGTTGACCCAGCTGATCTGTCTGGGGCATTGAAGGGGAGGCACAATTTGTATAACCACTTGGACCTCATGATAAAGAACGCACAAAAGAACATAACAATAATGACCTCGTCCCAAGGATTGTTGCGGAAGCTTGAGGGCTTGCGCAGCTCACTTGAGAAGGCACGCGAGAGGGGTGTAAAGATAAGGATAGCAGCCCCATTGGACGAGTCCACAAAGAAGGCAATTGAGGACCTCAAGGACCTTGCAGAGGTACGCCACACAGACAAACACGCAAGGTTTGTTATAGTTGATGGCGACCAACTAACTTTCATGGTTACTGATGACAAAGAGGTACATCCAACCTATGACATTGGAATATGGGTAAAGACGCCGTTATTTGCTTCTGCTCTGCAACACCTCTTTGATAAAGCATGGGAGGAAATGCCTCCTGCTGAAGAGATTCTCAAATAATTCAAAAACTTTAAATAAACACTCTTTTTAGTTTCTCCCAATGGTTTCACTGTTAGAAAGCTTGAGCAATAATGAGAGAAAGGTCTTGACAGCATTGAAACCAAAGGCGGACCTAAATACACTTCTCAAAACAACCAAACTCAAAGAGGTGGAGGTTGTTAGAGCACTTCAGTGGCTCAGCAACAAGGGCCTGATTAGGGTTAAGAAGACCACTGCAAAGCTGATAGAGCT
>Ga0180300_10000461_pt1 | contig 17791 bp, 18 predicted proteins | sample GuaBasSediGuay15_FD_121798 | JGI IMG/M metagenome (GOLD analysis project Ga0180300, IMG submission 121798) | Subseafloor sediment microbial communities from Guaymas Basin, Gulf of California, Mexico - Guay15, Core 4569-2, 21-24 cm | ecosystem: Environmental > Aquatic > Marine > Hydrothermal... | reverse complement strand
GGACGGTCACTATTATTGTAAATATCATTTTGAGTTAGTTTCAAAGAAGTTTGCTAAAAGGTATCTTCCTAACAAAGTGCCCTTAACAAAAAGGTTGGAGGTAGAAAAGTGAGTGAAACTAATGGAGTGATAATATTCTATGATCAACTGACTGGTGGTTATGTAGAGCAGCAAGATGGTGCAATTATCTATCATGAGCCTCAGCCTACTCGTTTTCTCAGTTGCCCTATCTGGCATAAGAAGCATGGTTGTCTAAGATCCGTAGGCTGTGCGAGATGTCCTAATATTCGTTTTTATGCTCATTATGATCTTGATTGGGCTTTAGGCTTATTTGATATACCTGATAAAGAGAAAGAGAAGGTCAGAGAGATACTAACAACAAGGAAGAAAACAGTTGTAGTTCAGAAATCAATGTTAGACTATCTATAGGTGGTGGGGTAATGGTAGGAGAGGTAAAGCAAGAAAAGCACAAGTTAGAGTTAGTTAAAGTTCCAGTTACTCTTCGAGTTATGACTGTAGTGGAAGTTTATCATACTAAGAACGCTGATCCTCGAATGTTAGCTTATGAAATTGTTAAAAATCGTTTGCGTGATGCCCGCTTCTATGTTCTAGACGTAGAAATGCCCTCTCTACTTAACTCTGTTAGTGAAGTGCACAAATTAGGGGAAGAAGCGGAGAAGTTTCTCAATGAAAAGTGGAGAGCAGAAAGGAGTGGGGGTAAAAAATGAAGAAAGAAACACTCGGGAATAAGATATACGTTACTGTTGGAATATGTACCGTAGTAGGTAGCTTTATACTTGTGGCTTCTACTATACGTTCTTTTGGCTATTCTTGGTTAGGCATTGGACTACTCCTCTTTGCTACTATATTGTTCCTTCTCCTTCATATTTGTTTCAAAGTTTTCTTGAAAATGATAGAGTGGTGGTGAACAAGTGTTAGCGTCATACTTCTTTGCGCAAGATTACCATTTAACTTGTCCTCATTGTGGTATGATTGTAATAGTGCCAAGAAAGAGCAAACACGGGACTGAAATCACTTGTTCATTCTGTATGCGTAAGTCAAGATTTATTCGTATGTATAACATTGTAGGATTAAGGAAACTAGAACAAGAACTAAGAGTTACTAGTGAGTTTCAGACATACGATGAATTTGCTTATTGGCTTAAACTAAAGTTCCGTTCTACAAATAACAGGGAACAAATGAAAATATTGCAAGGTATAAGATTACATCCTAATCTTGAATGTGATTTAATCGGCATAAGAAAACATGAAAAAGCGGACAGATACATTGTCGTATCCGTTGAAGTTAAAATAGCCAATTTCGATAAAGTTTTAAAGCAAGCGCTTATCCGTTCGAAATTTAGCAATTATACTTATATTGGCATTGCTAGCTTTGAATTTTTTGAGTATAATGTTCAAAATATTTTCCGTCATTATGAACAATTAACTAAAAATGGTATAGGAGTGTTAATTTATGATGAACTACGTAATCGTGTTTTTGAGTTAATACATGCTCCCTGTCGGAGGAATGTTGAGGATCTGAAAAGGAGAAGTGAGATTATAGCACGTTATAACACATTGAGTAAATATTTTAATGAGGAACGATAGGAGGGTCAAAAATAGCGACAGTAGAATTAGAACTCACTGAACAAGAAAAAAGATTGTATTTATTGTTAAGTAAAACGGCATGTAGTATAAAAGAAATTGCTATGATACTTAACATTAGTGTTGATCATGCTTACAAACTTCTATCAAATTTACGTAAAAAAGTAAAAGTTTTTCAGACTGTAAAATTGGGTGATGCACGGGTAAAAATCTATTACGTTTAAGTTCTGGCTTTTCTTTTTTCAGACTTCTTTTTTTTTAAATATACTTGTTTGCTTATTATTCTCGATTGAGGTGTTTTAAATGAAAGTAGGTAAAGCTTTCTTAACAGCTTATTTGTTGTTATTTATAGTTGCTACAGTTGCAGCTAATAGTCCTACTTATGCTGCAACTGTCAATCCCCCTGTAATCTCAGCTGTGGTTGAGATACAGGGTAATTATACCGCTACTGCCGCTTTCAGCTACAACTATCCTTTGGCTACCTCTACCATTGATCAAAACTATGTTCTTAGTAGCGACCAAGTCTCTGCTGAAAATACTAAACCATCAGATGTTATCACTTCTTCTTCTGTAACACGTTTATATAGTAACAGTTTTGCTGGAGGTCTAAGTACTGGAACTTCATCTATACGTTCTGTCTGGCAGACCGTCATGGTAACTCCTGAGACTGCCAACACTCAACTTAGCACTAAAAAAGACCTAACTGCTGAGACATTCTACACTTTGGAGGACCTTTACACTCAACTAAACCGTTCACTTTTAGCTGTAGGCAAGACTGCAGCAGATGCCGATATTACTAAAATAACTCTAGAGATAACTTTAGACAAGGCTTCTGTTGATTATCTCTTTACCCAAGCTAAAAACAGTGATAGTTTTACTAGTATAGCCGAACAAGATCCTACTAACCAAGCTAAAATTGCCGTTGCACTTGACCCAATTTGGGACAATTATCTGCTAGACATGGTCTATGCTAAGATCAACTTAACTGACTATGCTGCGGGTTGGGATATAGGAGAAGAGATAGCAAACGTAACAACTAGTGTAACTGATAATGACGTAGATGGTCTAGTTAAATACGGTTCAATGCGTAATGCTCTCTTTGGCTATATTGGTGCTATTATCGCTGATGATAATGTTATCAATCCTAGTCCTAAACTAATGCCTAACAATCCTCCAGTAAGTGAGGATAGCTACTTCGTTGGTTTCGTGGATGCAGGAACTTACTATGTAGTTGACTTCAACCTCTTTGGTGATTTTGTAAGCTCCAATAAGCTTATTCAAGGCATGGGCTTAGCTTTAAGTCAGATCTTTCCAAGCGTGCTAATTAACAATCAGCAAGCCTTCCCATTCTGGGTACATTTGTTAGTTTCAGCTATTATTGCTACTGTCGTTGCTTTACTCTACGTGGCTGTAAAAGGTGTTAAAAGCAAGAAACTAAAGAAACAGCTATTTGTAAAAGTCTGGTTAATAGCTTTTGCTATAACAATGCTAATTATGGTCATTAGCTTCCCAATGATCCTTAGCTTCACAGTTTAACCTTTCTTTTTTTTGGGGTGATAATATGGGCTTAAGCGTTGGCAACCCTTTGGACTTCATTACTTCGTGGCTACTAAAAATACTAGCAGGTTTCATAGGTTTGTTTGTTGGAACATATATTATTACTTGGATCGGTGGAGAGATAGGCACGTTGATCATGAACAAGATTACTGGTGCTCATTATACTTGGGGCATAGAAATGACTACTCAAACGCTTAGTGCTGCTTTTGACTTCATGGGTCAATGGGTACCATTCATTTTCAAATGTATACAGTGGGTCTTCTGGCTACTTATAGGATCATGGTCTGGATGGATAGAGAACCCATTCGCTTCTTAGATCTTTTTTCTTTTTTTTGGTGGTAAGCATGTGGGCTAAAATTAAAGCAATACTAATGGGTTTGTTGTTCGTAGGTGCTTTTCTATTTATAATGGATTTTATGTATGTTATAGCATTAAATGAAGATAGTTTCTTTATAGCAGGAATGATCGACCTATTCTTTTGGGGTTTATGTGTTGTTTTTGGTATTGTCAAGCTTTTTGCTTCTATGTGTGTTTATCTCATTCATGCTATTGCTCCTAACATTGTTCCTGAGCCGACTTTCGGTATTGCGTTTTTAGCCGACTTATTTATAGCTCTTGGAGCAGATTTGTTGATCATAGTAGCTAATAGTGTTAGTGCAGGAGGAACAATATTATTCAAGATGGTCGCTTTTGTTTTTAACCTATTTGCCAAAGAGAAGATTCCTCAGGATGCCACAAAAATAACTTTATACAACCTCATTGGTGACATTGATTTAATACCTGGTACTGCTGAAAAAGATATAGTGTTATTGAATTTAAGTTGGTTTGATAACTTATTTGAGAACTTAAGTGAATGGGCTCTTTCTGATGTTAAGACTAGTCGTTATTTACTCTTCCATGACATTCTAGGCTTGCCTTTAGGTTTCACTGACACAGGAATAGTTGATGGGCAAACTATCAGTCTAATTGAACGTTTAACGGGTGGGGGAGGTGGTGGTAGTCCTGATAAAGATCCTACTGCTCCAATTGTTACATTCACATAGGTGGTTATATGGTGAAGATGCGGTTCATGACCAACAAAAAAGTCAGTGTTCCTACTATTGTATTACTTACTATTGCCATTTTCATTACTTTTGCTTTGCTTTTGCCTATTGTAACAGGTATTATAACAAATATTTTGAGTTTGGTAATTGCAGGGGCATGGGTCTATTTACTCTTTAGGATCTTTCTTAAAGGCTATAGCTTCGGGAGGAAAAAAGGTTGAAGGTATTAACTATTACCCGTAAGTATTATTTCTACAAATTTTTGTTTAGTGTAAGTATAATAGGCACAACACTCTTACTACTTAATAAAACGACAGTATTGAAAACTAGTGCTGATTTCGATACTTGGTATGAAGTTTTAAGCCTACTAGGTACTTTACTCTCTTTGCCTGTGTTAATTTTTGCCTTAGGTAGTAAGATTAACAGAAAGTTAGGAGTAGTTTTAGGTGGTCTAGCGGGCTTTTTCTTGTTTTTTGTTTTCTTATTTAGTATCAATAAAGCTGTAGAAGTAGTTGAAGCTGTAAAAAACACTCTCGATCCTATTTTAGGGCTGTTTTTTGTTTGTTCAGCATTATTATTATCAATAAAAGTTTGGGGTGATGGAAAATGAAAATGAAGAAGATATTGTTTGTTGGTTTTATTTTTTTGCTATTAATTGGTGGCATAGTAATCACCGATTATATTGTTTATTATGTTATACTCCCACGACGTCCTACCTTTGGCGTGCATTTCATAGCTACAATTACTGGCATTTACTCGTATAACAATACTCCTTTACAACAACACATAGTTTACGATGCTTATACTATTGCTTGGTCTAGGACTAAAACAGGATTTAACGTAACGTTAATACTAAGGGAAAAATATGCAGTCTACACTAATAGTTTTATCTTTTATGTTAATGTTAGCGCTACCTTAAATGTAACTATTTATGATAGTGTTTCATTATGTTATAGCGCTTTTTCCCCTAACAACACCTTGTCATTTGATTACACGCATAGTTTCACTTCAATGTATATTATTGTTTTAATTTCTATTCTACCTCGCTCATACTTAACAATACAAGGAGGCGGTAGCATCAATGAAGGTTAAGTTATCACTTGTGATCATAGTTTCATTATTGATTAGTTCTATCCCTTACAATCCTACCCTCGTCTCTTCTAATTCTAATTTCCCCGATGATAGAAGTAATTTCGATAGTACATCGTTTTTTAATACTACTGACAGTACCACTAATATCGTATCGCAAACACCTATTAAATCACTTAATACAGAGACATGGTATCTCGGTGAAAGCATAAAAACGAAGATATTATTTAATAAGCAGGGAATAGACTATTCTGATACTATTCTTTATGGTAATGAAGCCAACCATCAAGAAAGTGAAATTTCTGGCTATGGTAATGAGTTTAGTGATGATGATAAACCTCTGACTTTTAAAACTTTTTTTGATAGTTCCCTATCTGGAACACAGAGAGACCGATACATTCTTACAAGAATATATTGTGGTGGTTCTGGTATACTATATTATGATGGTCAAGCTGCTGCGGGACCAGACCTTTTCAGTTTAACTAGTAGCGGAACCGTAAGTGGAACTTTAACTGTTACTTCAGATATGCTTGACTCACAAGGATATCTTTACATACGTATTAAATACTCTGCCAAAGAAGGAACCTCACCTGACCAAGATGTAGTAGAGTTTTATATTTATTATATTACAAATAATGGTGAAACATTACTTGATTCTGCACAAAACTCTGGAGAACTTTATACAAGTTTTAGTTTATTATTTGCCTCACTTGATGTTTTATATTTTCAAAGGGACACAATTGAAAATATCGTCAGGTCTAACTATCAGTATGGTTCTTCTATGGTTGTTACTCATAAAATCAATGTTCCTTCAGTTCCTCGCGCTCAGAAAATAGAGATTTATTATCCAACTTCATGGTCTTATTCTTCTATCACACCTTCAGCTTCAGTTAGCGATGCTAGTACTATCTTAACGATCAGTAGTCCAACTGAGCTTACATACACGGTGTTCTTTACTTCTAACTCTACCTACTTCTTGGCGATAGAAGACATTACATGCCAATATCTTCAAGATGTGGGTTTTGAAGGGGGAACATACTCAGACCTCAGTAGTTTAGTTGAACCATTTGATAGTTACGATGTAACAACGGATATTGTCAGTGAAGGTTATTTCTCATGTAAAATGAGTGATAGTGAAAGTGCAGGGTCAGACGGCTTTAATCTCGAAATAGGTTATAGAGGTGGGTTATACCTATCCTTTGACTACTATCTACTTGATGGCTATACATGGACAGATTTACGAGTATACTATAGGGTTTCTGATACGAGTTGGGACTATATAAGTGTGGGTTTGGGTGAAACTAATCGCTGGAATAAGGTTTTTGTTTATTTTGAGTTGAAGGGAAACGAAGCGACCAATAACCGAAATGTTATCATTAGCTTCCGTTCTGGCTATGGTACTGTTTATCTTGACAACATACATTTATTTATAGTTTCTACACAAGTTCAAACGCTCTCACCAAATAAGCACAAAATATCTTCGACCTTTAGAGTTTGGGACGGTTACAAGAACCCTACTATAAGTAACATTCCAGTTACAATGTCAATGTACAAACGGAATTACGCTTATAGTGATGCTAGAACATTCGATACATACTCTTATTTTGTTGCTAACGACTTACAAACAGATGAGAATGGAATTGTAACATATACTTACGAGGGAGTGTTAGAACAAACAGAGCTCGTTATTCTCGTATTCTCTCCAGAATCTAACTTTTATTATGCGTTCGAAACGAACGTAGATGCATATGGTTTTGTACCAGGCTACAATATTGATGATTGGTACATGGATGGTGATGTGTTAGTAATTGAGGGGCACACTAGCTTAGTGAGTGGCATCTATCGTTTTACATACAGTTTTGACTTTACAGATATGTATCTAAATGAGTTTTCTGTGATCCTTTACGACATGAAAATAAACACCACAAACGACATTAATAACATCTATCACAGAGAGGTTTTTGACGGCTCTTCCGCATACCCTTACCATACAACGTATGTTGGTAATCCTTACGACCCGTGTGCATATCCGACTGATTGGAAGAGTTCTTGGTCTGTTTTTGGCTTCTGGGGCAGTTTTCATAGTATAAACTGCCATGAAACGTTAAACGAAGAGTACATCTCTACACATGTATTCAGATCTATCTCTGCTGGTGTTGTCAGCAACACCGACGGTCAAAGCTACAAAATATCTTACCGTAATATCAAACTAATACAAGCACAAGCATACCTGTTTACTCCTTCTTATCCCTCACATACTGATTACGCAGAAACTGTACTTGACGATGCTTGGGATTGGACTGAAGGAGATACCGAAAGCGTATTGAAAAACGGTCAAACTGCGAACTATCCTATTGTCGTAGAGAATGGTTATATTGAATATATCGCTTATGATGAGTGGGATGGTATTAAGTTCCACTACAGTAGGATACCTAACTTGAGTATAGACACTTCTTATTGGAATTATTTTGTTTTTAGAGCAAAAGGCAACGTTAGTTATTCCGATTATTGGGCAATATGGTTTGGATATAACGGCAATTACGAGATAGCTCTATATCCAAGTGATGGATTGTACGATTGTGATTTATACAGCGATTGGCATATATACTCTTTTGATTTAACATTGGACTCTGCTTACGAGGGTCAAACAATTAATGAAATTAGAATACATGCGTATGCTGGGGCGAGCAATGCCCAAATACAGATAGATTATGTTATATTTGCTCATGTCGATGGTTTCTTATCACAAACAAATGACTTCTTTACTGACGAATTACACGATGCAATTGATTATGAAGAAGGGGACGATGAAGACCGTGACCCTAATAACGACTGGGGCACTGAGACGATACAAAATGGCGTGAGTCATCTTGATAGTGAGTATTGGAGCACATACGATAGGAGTTTAGTCACATGGCAGTACGGTAGCGGAGGAGGTGATCCTGTCAACCTCAACCTTGATACATCAACTTATTATTATGTAGTTTTCAATCTCCGTACTAACATACCTGATACCAGTGGGAACACGTTAGTGTTCTGGGAGACTGAAGACGGAGTTTTTAGATACATCAAATTTGACGTTGTTAATAACGGAAAGTGGCACATCTATGAACTCAATCTTAGTAGTTATTCTAGTTGGTTTGGGCATGTACGTCGTTTTGGTATTTCACTATCAATGCCCGACAATACAGGGGTCACTAACTTCTATGCTGAACTTGATTACTTAAGGGTCCTATCTTACAACACACTACCCTACAACACTATTCAAAACTCTGTCTTACTTGAGAGCGAAAACAATACACTAACCTACGCAACTTACATTGATAGCAAATACATTGGTAACTTTCAAGATCTATCCCTTATTCCGTTAAATACATCTGTTGGTATCCATACGTTTTCTGTTCAACCCTTCAAAACAGACAGAGCGTATATAACACAAAATATTTACACCTATTTCTACACTATTGATGCTCCAACATTTTATGTTAACGTCCAAAGTTTTTATCTTTCGGACTTATATGTCAATCTTTACGTTACTTCAAACTACGATGGCACTTATACTATCGTTAGCGGCGGAACGGGTTCAGGGACATTATACAAAGAAGGGACCACTATTACTGTTGCTAGAGATACTACACCTGGAGCTACGATCCATTTTGTTGTTCAATTTACTTACAATTCTGAAACGGTTACCTTTGAGACTTATTACACTAATCCTTCCACAGATTTCTATGTTACTGATTACAGAATTAGTGAAACTGATACCCAAGTTACATTGACTTGGGATACTAGCAAAAGTTCAACAGATCAAGTAGTAATCTATCAAGACGATAATTTAGTAGGGACATATACAACTAGTCCTGTAGCAATAACTAAGAGTTCTGTTGTAGGGACACACCACCTAACTTTTGTTTTTCAGGAAACAAGTGGAAACTATGGTGATATTATCTATACTTATTCTTATACTGTTCAAGCAACTGAAGCTTTTGTTGTCAATGTTCAAAGTTTCTATCTCTCTGATACTTACGTCAATACTTACGTCACAAGCAATTATGATGGTACGTATACAGTCTATGAGAACAATACGCAGATTGCTTCAGGTTCTTTCCTAGCCACAGGAACAGCAATAGTTACAACAAGATCGCAACAAGTAGGAACAATTTTTTACGCTATTAAATTCGTATATAATACTGAAGTAGTCTGGTTTAATAGTAGTTACAGTAATGCAGCACCAGAACCACAACCCAACTATGTAACGTTTCTAGACTATAGTGTAGATATTGAGGCTGAAACGATCTACATTAACCTTCAAACGTTCTGGGCTAATCAAACGGTCAGAGTAGCGGACAATGGAACATGGTTAGGTGATTACAAAAATGAAGGCAGTAGCTATTGGTCCTTTACGGCTTCCTATGGTTTCCATAATATTAGTATTCACGTCTATAATGGTTTAGCAGAACAGTGGCTATTCAGTTTCGGTTTTACAGTTCAAGCTCCTACAGTTGAACCTTTTATCGTTAATGTTCAAAGTTTCTATCTCTCTGATACTTACGTCAATACTTACGTCACAAGCAATTACGATTATTCCTACACAATCTACACTAATGGCACTATTATAGGCACAGGGACAGGCTTAGCAGTAGGAACAACAATTATAGCACCTAAGAAGCAAGATGCAGGACTGTATAATTTTACGATAGTATTTACACATAATACTGAAAATGTTACTTTTACTGCTTGGTATAGCGTCCTCAAGCTCCCACCAGAGCCACAGAATACTATTTACCGTGAGCAAACATCTGGTAACTATACCGTGATCATTGACACGAATATAGACAATTTCTGGGTTAGATTATACCACGATAATGAAGAAGTAGGCACGTATCATAACCAGAACGTGTTAGTTGTTGAAAAGAAATTAGCTGTAGGCTGGCACAATATAAGTTTTGATTTCATTTATAATGTTTCAACTAACGAAGAAGGATATCCTTGCGATCCTTATAACATTACTTTACACTATGGTCCATTCACTTATGAGACTAAGCTGTTCTATGAGGTTGCTATCAGGTATATAACTCTCGAAGATGGTTTAGCAGTAAGTGACTTCAGCGTTGATAGTGTTTTAACGTATCTAGACGGACAGTTAGTGCAGGCAGCTCAAAATTTGACTATTCCAGAGTATGCTAACTATAGTTACATTTTCAACAACAGGATATGGATCCGCAATACTATGCCTATTCATACTTTAACTGTCACTGACCTACTTAATCGTACTATCCTTGAACAAACTATAGACATTAGCAAACTTAAGTATGCTATTATTCAGTTACCTCTAGAACGTTTAACTATTGTTAATCTTGATGATGAGGCTCACAAAGTTAAAATTAGTCCCTTAGCTGACGATAATTATTTCTTTAAAGAGCTAGCTCCTGGTCAAGCAGTAACATACTGGATAAAGAATGGTAGTTATACTGGCACAGTATATGCTTTACAAACTTACACAGATAGCAATGGTATCATACAACGTATTTGGATAGAACAAAGCCAACAACGTTTTAGTGTTCCTTTCACTTTTACTATACCTTTGCAAGTTCTCTCTAGTACTATTGAACAACAAGAACAAAGTTTCTTCGACCGCTATAGTCTTTGGATCATTTTAGGTGCCATTTTAGTTGCTGTTTTAAGTATTAGTTTCGCCATAAACAAACTAAAGGAGTGGAATGCACGTTTATACTTGCGTGCTTTACAGCAAAATCGCACTAAAGAGGCTGCCTTAAGATCTCTTTTCATTAGTGCGGACGAAAAAAGAGGGATGAGTATAGCATTAAAACAATCTCAAAAAGCAAACAAGGTGAAGAGAAAATGAGTAGGCAAAGGTTATTTGTCATAGGGTTAATTTTCCTCCTTTCTATGTTTGTGTGTAGTGCTAAAATTCTCCATTCTCAAGCCATAACAACAGAAGGTAGCGTAGCCAGTGATGCGGGCGGCGTACCAGTCTATACATCCTTCTTCACTGATCAAAAGGGAGTGCTAATAGTAGCACCTAGTAGAGCCAATGATACAGGAGTACTAACAGTTGATATAACAGTTGTGGCGGTCTGTTTGGACAATCGTACCTTCAGGCTACAGATCTGGGATAGCGACATGCAAACTTTTGTTAATCCTGAAAATGAATTAGGAGTTAGACAGAAACAACGTAGGTTCACTTTCACGCCTTCAGCAGATGCACAATATACTATTTTCATGGCTAGACTAACAAATGAAGATGCTACAATAATCTATGCTGAGATAACGTTGGTATTCTACTTTAATCCCAACGCTGACATCTACAAGCCTATTAACGATACATCTAGGTACATAGACTTAGCTGAGCATGAAAAACAGATTAGAGAATTGAGAATAAGGAACCTTGTCAGTGGTGGCATAAACGCCGCTTTTGGGGTATTAGGGTTGTTTGCTTATATCAGGAGGAGATACTAATGGTAGATCTTAAAGACAAACTTTTAGCAGCAGTGGAGCAGGAAAAAGATATAACACTTCGTACTAAACCCACTACCACTTGGCAGAAAGCAGATTTATGGCTAGAAGATTTTAAGGCTTTCTGGCGTAAGTATTGGAAGATCTTTGTGATCATAGCTCTTATTCCTATAGCTATTGTCTTCATCTATATGCTTAGCGTGAATGACAGTTTTAAACAGGCAATTTATGCTACTTTTCAGTCAATATTCGCCTTTGTTAGCTTTCTTTTCGGTTTCCTATTTGCTAACATTTACATTGCCATAATAGTGTTTGTATTAGGTTATCGACCAGCGAAGAGACTATTAGCACGAGAAATGATTAGCTTTTGTGAGGTAGGAGGCTCAAATGAAGAGACATTAACTATAAGGGAAAGTGGAGATGAAGTAGTATTATACAAGGATCGAGACAACTGGTTAGCCACACTAATTTTTGGCAAAAAGAAGGTTCACACCACTCATCAGCTCTTTTCACTATTGAAAGAAATAGGTGAGGAACGCACATTACGTATCAACGGTGAGGAATATAATTTCCTGAGAGTGTATATCCTACCTAAAGAGGAAGTAGGTGAAGAGCTGTTTATAAAAGACAGTGAGGGCAAGTTAGTCCTAAACACTAACTTCCTGATAGAAAAAGAAGATGTAGAGGAATTTATCATACGCCATCAGCATCCCGATATACCCAAAAGCAAACTTCTAAACACATTCTTTAATCTTGAGGCTAAAGTGCGGCACTATCGTAGAACTATAGCAGTATTGGAAAATGAAGCTGAGGAAGAACTAGAACGAAAATTCATAGACTATGTTATTCACAACACTCCCTACAGCTACGCTAAAAACATTTTGAGACAAAAGATTAAGGAAGAACTGAAGAAAGAGAAAGAGGAAGGCTTACCTGAAGAACTGAAAGAGATCATAGAAAGCTATCAGCGAGAGCTAGAAGAAGCTGAGGAGGGACTAGAATGAGCCGCAGAGGATTAGATAGCGATGAGAAGAAGACAATAATAGAAATCTTAGAGACTAGCATTCCTGCTATAAATAAAGTTGTAGCTTTGATGGGCAAAGAGAATTATCTAACCTTTGTGCGTGTTTACAACAATTGGAAAAAGCTTCTAGAGAAATACTATACTAAACCAATCAATTACGATGGCAAACTTTGCTTTGCTTTTTTAGAAAATGTCCTTGCTATAATTGAGCAATATTTCGATCTAGCTAATAGTAATTATGCTGAAGTAGTAGAAGACAATGCTACGCTTATCACTCGCTTACTTAGTGGCACACAAGCAATACTGATTAGTGAGATGAAAGGACAGTATGATGTTGTACCAGTGAAATACGATGAGTTAGCCAAAAACACTGAGCTCATACCACGCACTATAGCGGTTAAACACTTTCTAAAGGATGAAACTTGGACACCAAAAGGTAATCTAGGACCTGTGTTACTAGTGGAAGTCTATTTTATGCTTGATGCGCTAGCCTACGCCTATGGGAAATACATAGAGAGTTTGATTTACCATGCTAAAAAACGTAGAAACCTAAAAGATGATCCCAACTACGCCTATGAACTAGCATTAATTTTAGAACAGGAGAAATTAGGGGAGTGAAATGTTCATAGAATTAGACTACATTAAGCAAAGACAAAAGAAGGAACACTGGAAAGAATGGCGCGGAGATGTTAAGCTAGATTTACTTAACCGTTTATGTTTTCCAGTTTTACCGAATAATGTAGAATTCATTTCGGTAATAATCGATGGTGGAAAAGGGACAGGTAAAACAAGCAAAATGAAAAGAATAGCGGAATTATTAGTGGAAATGATCGAAGAACAGGGTAACACTTACAATATTATCCCTGTTCGTAGTATCAAACAAGTGCCCCAATATTTTAATGATGCTGATTATCAAATAGCCCTGATAGATGACGGTAGTAGATATGATAAAAGGTTAGGAGGAAAAGTAATCGAGCAATTTAATGAGATCAGGCACATTTTTGAAGAAATACGTGACAGTGGTGTTCTAATAATAATCTGGACTTTGCAGGATTCGTTCCAAATAGGTAAAATTCTCCGTAAGGATCTTTCTGCTTATATTTTCAACAGTTTTCCAATGGACGAGTATAGTGCTAATTTTATTAGACGTACTGCTCATCCTCTAGCTTTACAATATCTTAATACTTGGACTACCAAAGTTCGTGATGAACATTTATTGAAGTTTAAAGGTAAATGTATTGTAGCAACTGAAAGTTGGGCGGGTTACGCTGAATTTGGTCTACCTAAAACAGAGTTCTTCAAACAGTTGAAATTTATTGATCCAGAAACGGATGATTCTAGCGCTACAGAAGATACAGATGATATAGAAGAGGACGTAGAAGAAGACATAAAACAAGATGCCACATTCTATGAAATTTTGCAGCATTTCGTGACAAAAATAGCCAAAAAGATTAGGCAAACAGAGGAGTGGTATTACGATGCTTTAAATATGAAGTACTTTTCCGAGCACCTCCACAGTTGGAGAGAGATAGCCGAAGTCTTAAACGAGAAATACGATCTTAATCTTCGTGCGGATAGTTATCGTGTTGGTGTCAGGAAGATCCTTATTTCTTTCAGTAATACTGATTGGGGTAACGTTCTGGAATTTGCCGTTTTACGCTATCTCAACACTCGCCTACGCCAGTACGGTCTTCAACAGACCTTTTCCCGCTTTAGTGGCTCCGACCGCCCCGATCTTCTCTTTTCCGATCAGCGTTTGGCTCTCAATTGCAAATTGTACTTGGACAATCGTCCTTCCTGGACCGTCCTCTGTGCCCCCGAATACCAATACCCTGACTGTTGGGTAGCCTTCTACAGCCCCGAAAGCGGACTGGTCTTCTACCACAACGAGGAACACGAAAAGAAACCAACGCTGAAAATGAGAGGAAAAGAGAAGAACGTGTGCTCTGTTGAAGATTTCTTGGCTTACGTACAAGAATATGTAAAGAACAAGGAGGTGATAGTGTGAAGAAGGAAATCTATACTCAAAAGGTTAATATTAAAGGTCAGCATTACTGGAAAAAAGTAGAAAACCTAAAACCTACTGACAAAGTGATCAAAAAGGTTGGTGACAAAGTTAAAGTCTGGAAGAGAAGGAAACCCTATAGCCGTAAAAGAGTGAGATATATCCTAACAGAACGTGACCTACGTGAACAATTCTTAAGTAAAAGCCTTTTAGCTCGTCAAAGAGACCTTATGCATACCTCAAAAGAAGTTCTAACACCACCTATTATTAGCACTAAACGTTTCTTCGATTTCCGTAGAGCAGATATAAAGGGCATAGATACAGCTAGACTAGGACAAGGACGGCAGAATACACTATCAAAACAACTACAAAAACAACTAGAAAAGCAGATAAAAGACGATCTGTGGAAAGAACTAGGAGAAGTTAAAGATAACGTTAAAGTGACCGAAAGCGGAGATGTAATAGAATTAACATTCGAAATGAAAAACATTGATGGCTCAAGATCAGGATTAGAAAACTTAGTAGAAGCACTAGCTAAAGATTATCACCTGAAAGTGATCACTAAAAAAGACAAAGGTAAGTACCGTATATACAGACTAACTAAAATAAAAGAGTCAGGACAACAAAAGGAGCAGAAGAACAAAGAAGAGGGAAGAATAGATATAGCAGGGAAGAGCAGAGAAGAAATCAAAAAGATACTAACACATGGTTCTAAACCTACACTAACTAAGAAAGAACATGCTGAAAAGATCTATGAACTAGCTATTCAATTGCCTAAACCTGCTATATATTATGGCAAATTCAGGATCTCACCAGATGCACACAAACAGGACGAGATAATAGAATTCCTAGAGGAAAATGCTGAACTTATAGAACAACTAACAGAAGGAGAAGTAACAGTAGAAGAAATAAAAAAGATCCATAGCGGAAATAGACAACAGCAAACAGAAAAATACGACAAAGTAAGAAGAGCACTATGGCGAAAATACTATAAACTAACATGATAGAAGATAGAAAATAATTTTTTTACTATTAACAAAAAAAAAAAGAAAAAAGAACGAGAACTCCCCCTTTATGCAGTTTCAGAAAATATCTGAAATTTGTCTCTCCTCCCATGTGGCACACAATATTTGTGTGCCATCAAATTTGTAGTAGTGAGCACTAGGTGCCCCATATAAACGACCTCTATAACTAGTTCGGAAGACAACATCCTTAGGTATGATTGCAACTAGTTGAGTACCAGAGCCCATGCGACCTGCATCGCCTTGTGCTATAGTGCCCTCAACTAGTACATCGCCAGGAAACTCTTTGAATATTATGTTCTGCGATAAGTAGCTAATGATTGTTTCTTTTCTTATGTACTCTGCTTCGGCGTCTGAGAACTTGACGCCGTTTAAGTTTGTGGGGTCTATGCCACGTTCTACAAGTGCAAAGTACAACCTCTTAACATCTTCATCTTCCTCCCTCCCCTCATGAAATCTTCTTAAGGCATTTCGTATGTAATGATCTACGTACCAGTACCAGTCCTCTCGATCGCCAGTGTGGGCATTACTGCCCCTAAAGCCAATTTTTGTGCGGAAGATACAGATACATTTGTCAGTTGTAGTTGGGCTTGGTTGCTCAATGAGTTTTGGTCGTCCAGATTTTGTCTGAGATATTGATGCAAAGTAGATTGTGACTTTTCCGTTTAGCTTCCAGTCGTTGTAGGTATTAGGTAAGAGCCTGACAGGTAGCACTCCTAACTTTCTACCTCTGCCCTCCTCCCCGACAACTATAGCGGGGATGAAGAGATCAATATTTTTAAGTTTGAAGGTAGTAACAACGGCGCCTTCCTCAACGCCACAATTCAGTGTGAACAATTTGTATGATTCCATTTTTAGTCCTCCTTTTTTTATTTTTCCCTACGTTTTCGCAGTAGGGTCGCGTCCCCCTCTCCCCCGCAGGAGAGAGGGATAGGAAAAAATAATTTTTCAGTAAGGAACAATACGACCATCTCTGTAAAGTATTTTATTATGTTTTGTACAAATAACTTCATAGGCATCTAGCTTGTCAAGATTTTCAAACTCCCAACGACATTGTTGGGAGTCTAATAACTTTCGAAAACCAATTGTACCATAGCGGTATATATGTATGTGTGTACCCGGTTTATGGTATAGTACAACAACTGGCACTGGGAGGTTCAGTTTTTTACAGAAATTAACCCTGTGAAAGCCATCAGTAAATTTATATTTTCTCAAAGACCTATCCCATTCTACAGTAACAGGTAACATGTTAAAGTAGTACTGTTTGGGATTTTGTAAGGCATCGGTATGTAGATCGTAATGCTCCCAATTTCCGTCTCTGTCCCCCTCTAATTTTGAAAGAGGGAGGTAGAATAGTCTTATACGAAAGTTTTGATGGTTAGGTATGAAGGTTTTGATTTTTTGAGAAACATATTTATTTTCCCATTCCATTTTCGATCCTCCTTTATTTTCCCACACTGTCGTAGTGGGCACGTCCCCCTCTCCCCCGCAGGAGAGAGGGATAGGAAAAAAAATAAAAAAATTAAGATTTATGGATATTGATTTTCTAACATTATCTCTATTAGCAATTCGACTTTTTGGGGAGACTTTGGTAAGATATACCACGCAAATTTATATTGTTTCGGCAATTTTTCAGCTATTTGCTTTAGTAACGGTTCTAATTCATCATGTCCAATGCCATCACTTTGTTGGCGTCGGAAATACAAAGTATAATTCTCCGACATCGTCAGTTCAAAGCCTATATCCAATAGTAAATAAAGGACTTTGGATACAGATGCAATATGCTCTGGTAACATTTTGATTTCTATATTTTCTTCTGACATTTTTTTCACCTTTTTTGGGGGAGTTCTCGTTTGCTTGTGGGAGGTGATTGGGAATTTTCTTCCCAAGAAATATTTTTCCCACTACATATATAAGTTTTACTATTGTGACACAAAATATTTATATGGTGTGGGACAAAAATTTATGTG
>Ga0180300_10000460_pt1 | contig 17814 bp, 18 predicted proteins | sample GuaBasSediGuay15_FD_121798 | JGI IMG/M metagenome (GOLD analysis project Ga0180300, IMG submission 121798) | Subseafloor sediment microbial communities from Guaymas Basin, Gulf of California, Mexico - Guay15, Core 4569-2, 21-24 cm | ecosystem: Environmental > Aquatic > Marine > Hydrothermal... | reverse complement strand
GTTCAAGGTTAAATAAAATTTCAAGAATAAAAAATTAATTGGTGGTTCCATTGGCATTTTTATCAAAAATAAGCGATGGGCTTAAGCGTTTGTTTGGTAAATCAGGTTCTAGAGAGAGCAAGGTGGAACATGCAAGAAAGAGAGAAATACCATATGAAGAAACAAAAGTAAGACACACAAGAGGATTAGTAAACACATTAAAGATTAAAAAAACAAAGCTAGTAGAGCAACGGCATAATATCCATATGAAAATCAAATCAATTGAAGAGAAATATAAAGAGGGAAAGATATCAATCGATGAACGCGACGAACAAATCCTCAAACTATTAAAAAAAGGTGTAAAACTTAGAAAGGAAATTGAGAAGATTTCTAGAGAGATAAGTAAGTTAGAGAGAGCGTCATAGTTCATATTCCATTTATTTCTTGCACATATATTTTTGCTAAAAATAAAGAGTACCTTTTTTCTTTGTTAGAGTGGTCAAAAGCATTGTGAAAATAAAAAAGAATAAATAGAATAGAAAGAAAATAGATAACTAGCAAATAAAACTTTAAAAAAATAAAAAGCCTGGGGGCGTTTTAATTTGGTAGCAAAAGAAAAACCTAAGCCCAAAGTAAAAAGTGTTAGTAAAGAGACTGGTGTCGATTTAACTTTTCTGAGCAACTTATTTCTCTTCCTAACAAGGTTTGATGATTTCATTCTTGGCATTGGATACGCTACACTAGGAATTATGCTATTAAATACAGCTGGATCCATTATTATTCCATCATACGAATATTTAGACTATTTCCTTGTTGGTGTACTGGTATTCCTAGGAATTATAATAGCCATGGATGTCTTCTTACCAGACGTAAAGGCAAAATTTAGGACCACAGTTTTGTATATTCTTCTAGTAGACGGTAGTCTAGCAACATTTGGGTACCGCTTCGAAATAATGTACAACATCACATGGGTTAAAAGTCAAATGCTTTCTGCAGCAACAATTCTTCTTGTAGCAAGCATCGCACTAATTCTAGCTATTGCAAGAAGAGTATCTAATGTAGGAAAATTAGCTAAAGAGGCACAAAGAGTTCTAGCATTCCAGCAACAAGCATATGAGGATATCTCCGGCGCAAATGTGCCAGAAAAGGTTAAAGACTTACTTCTAAAGGTTTACTACGAAAATCAAGCGTTCTTATCATCAGTTTTCTCATCAATATTAGAACCAGTTGGTGAAGACGAGACTAACAAACAATTAATGACAGCATTACTTATTGCATTAGTTACAGCACTGATACAGTATGGACTTTCCTATTATGGACTTGAATATGTTACAGCAGTTGGATACGAAATCGGCATTTTGTTCATAATACTTATCGGTGTGTGGTTCTGGACTAAAAAGAGACTCGAAGAACTTGAAAAATTCAGGGAACAAGTAAAATTAGCTAAGAAAGTTGCAGAAGAGCTTTAAAACATTCCTTCTTTTTTACAATTTTTATTAGGAAGGGTAAGAAATAATTTATTTCTTGTTTTCAAAAAAACAATAAATTATTAACAGAATCATCATATATTATATTGTGTTAATGTTGTAGAGGAAGGATAATTTCTTCCACTTCCTAAATACATCTTTATTTTCAGAACAAAAAATAGAAAAAATAATTCGACTAGAGGAATAAACATGAGTGACTTAAAAGCATACATAGGAAGAGAAATCTTACCAAATAATAAGTTAGGTGATTGGGCTACAGTCGACATCAAAAAGCCACGGGTGGGCGTGATAGTAGGAAAGAGAGGCAGCGGTAAAACATACACAGCTGGCGTTTTTCTCGAAGAATTAATGGATAAAAACAAAAACATGTCGTATATTGTAGTCGATATTATGGGAATATACTGGGCGCTTAAATATCCGAATAACAATCCAAAAGAACTAAATAAAGAGGGTTTTGCAGGACTAATTGAGCCGAAGGGATATACAGATCAAGTTAGAGTCTTGGTAGTTAAAGGTGATAGAGAGAAATATCAAGAAGGTACTTTTGATGGTACCATCAGTATTACACCAAATATGGTAAGCTTCGATGTATGGCTCTCAGTTTTTGGATTAACACCAGAAGAGCCACAAGCAATGTTGCTAAAGTCAATCTTAGATGCACTCAAAGGCGAAAATTATTCAATCGATGATATGATTAATCAACTTTCTGAAATTCAAGAAAGTGATGCATTTTCAAAGCAGACATTACAGAGTTTACGTTCTAAGTTGCTCTATGCAAAAAGTTGGGGGATTTTTTCAGATAAAGGTATGACAATCTATGATTTGGCATTACCAGGAATTGTTACAGTAATAGATGTTAGCGAGAGTTCAAAACCCGTTTCAACACTTCTGGTTGCACTAATAGCTGAGAAGGTATATGAGGCACGAAAGAACATTGCTAGAATAAAAAGTTGGGAGAAAGTTGTAGGTGGCAAGATTATTGGAAAATCAAAAATCAAAGAGATACCACAAACATGGTTAATCATTGAAGAAGCTCATAACTTTTTACCATCGAAATCAAAAACACAAGCATCAGCAACATTGATTCGCTATGTTAAGGAGGGTCGACATCCTGGATGCGGGCTGCTATTAGTAACGCAAGAACCAGCTGCATTGGATACAAAAATTCTCAAGCAAATAGATTTCTTGATGATTCACAACCTATCACACAAGGACGATATAGATGCTATTCTGGAAATTGCACCATCACCAGTTCCTAAAGATATTGGGAAGGTGCTTATTAGACTTAAAAAAGGCGAAGCGGTTCTAAGTATGGTAGGGTTGGAGAAAAGTAAAAAGATATCCGTAAGACCCAAGCATTCAATCCATGTGGCAAGAGCAGATATTGCAGAAGAAAAAACATCAGCAGTAGTCGATGTGAAGAAATATACTTCAGTGTGGCAGCAACTAGACGCACTAAAAGAAGAAAATGCAAAACTAAGGAAGAAAGTACAGGAATTGGAAGGGATTGCAAAGTCCAGAGATGTATTAAAGAGAGAGTACGAGGAGGAAATTGCCAAACTTAAAGAGGAAATAAAGAACAAAGATGAACAGATACAGCAATTGAAAAAAGAATTACTAGCAAGAGAACAGAAGATAAGAGTATTAGAAAATGAAATTGCAAAGCTCATACCTACCGCAGCAAAGATACCAAGTGCTAAAAGAAAACTTTTGGATTCTATATCAAAAGCGTTGATTGATACTATAGTAAACGAACTAGATGATGATGCCAAAATGGTATTGGGTTATCTCCTCAGGCACGATGCTTTAGACGTACAATATTTCAAGGAGAAATTATCAGGAGTGCGATTAATGCAAGCTGTCAAAGCGTTAAGCAAAAAACAAATGGTTAAAAAAGTCAAAAGGAATGGGACAGAGCAATATGTTTCTAATATAGATGATTTAGTGCAAAAACTCAGTATGTTCAAGCTTTCTGATATCGAGCTACAATACATTAAAGAGCGAATTTATATGATTGCCATTCCAAGGAGCATTGTGTTGGACGTATGAAAACCCAGATGGCTCGTAGAAGAAGATGGTAAAATGGAGATTTTCGACATTTACAATGTTCAACTACCAACACTAGACCAATTTGTAATTTTTTTCCCTATTTCATTTTGTTTAGTAGGTTTAATTTTTCTAATTGCAGGACTTCTAAAAAGAAAATTTAATCTTAAAACCAATTATACTAGAAAGATAATCCATTTCTCTCTTTTTACTATGGGTTGGTTAATTGGTGCTATTGCAGGATTCCCTGCGTTAGTTATCTATGGGGCGTCTATTGCTCCATTCGGTCTTCTTATTGTCTTTTCAGGAGATGGAAACTTCCTTTATGAGAGTGTAGCAAGACCAGAGGACGCACCCCATAGAACAATTTACTTAATTGTACCATACATTGCATCAGTTCTGGGTGCTTTTCTCAGTAAATTATTTGTCGGTGATTTCTTTTATATTGGTATTTTGGTAACTGGAATAGGAGATGCAATCGCAGAACCCATAGGAGTAAAGTTTGGGAAACATAAGTATAGCGTTCCAGCAATCACTAAACTAAAGGCAAAAAGAAGTATAGAAGGTAGCCTCTCTGTGTTTATGATTGGATTTCTAGTTTCTCTCATTTTCTTTGTGATAAGAGGTATAGGAATTCTACCACTATGGATTTTTGTAAGCATAATAGTTGGTCTTGTTTCATCTTTCGTAGAAGCAATTTCGCCACATGGACTTGATAATTTCACAATTCAAATTTCAGCCTCTTGTTTATCCGCATACTTATTATACGCCACTCTCATATTCTTTTGATAAATCATAATACTCTTCGATTTCGTCAACTTGACGACGATCCTTAGGAACAAAATTCCAGAGTTTTCCATTTCGAAGTTTACCACAGCCTAAGAAGTCATCCCCGTACTTGATTACAACATACCTGTCTCTCACATCTTTTAAAGATTCATCACTGAAGTAAATAGGCTCGCCTTGCATCCAACTTTTCGCTTGTTCTTCGTTAAGTTCAATAATATTCTTTGTAATCTGATTAGCAAAGACTTGAGTAGCGTCAAAGGACAAACGAAACTGATTTCCATCAAGAACCCCTAAATAGAACCCAATCGTATTTATATAAAGACCTTTAAAGTTTAATAAAGCAACATCTTGCGTGCACGCCCAAATTTTTCTCTTCCCGGAACTAAGTAATACATATGGAAAGTCAGTAATTCCATACTGTTCTTTAAGTAACTCGATAATTAATTTTCTAGTTTTTCTAGGTACTGTCCTAAACTTCACCATTCCTTAATCACCTTGGCAATGTAAAAACCTTCGGTATCATTATCCTGTGGATAAATTCTCGCGGTTTTTCGCACTTCATCAGAATAGGTATTATCAGCCCATTCGGTTATCCCAGGTCTCATTTTTAATCCAGGAAGACTGAAAGACTCAATTCTTGCCCCATCACGCTTTTGAAGTAGAAAATCAATTACACCTTCGTTTTCTTCTGGAGCCAATGTACAAGTTGAATAAACTAAAGTTCCACCCTCAACAAGAGAGTCATAAGCAGAGAGAATTAATTGCATTTGAAGTTTAGAAATACCATATACATTTCGTTCATTCCACACAACAGCTGTGAAAGGCCTTAATCTAATTGTTCCATCACCAGTACATGGTGCATCAAGAAGGATTTTGTCAAATTTTTGAGGGACTCGAGAGAACCTTCGTGCATCCATCTTCGTTATTATAACATTCGTTGCACCACAACGTTGTAAATTCCCACTCAAGGCAATGATTCTGTTTTCATTTACATCATTGGCAATAAGAACACCACGGTTTTCCATCATTGCGGCAATTTGTGTAGCTTTTGACCCCGGTGCAGAAGCCATATCCAAGACAATTTCACCAGGTTTTGGATCTAGAACAATTGGAGGAATCATGCTTGCAGGGCCTTGAACATAAAAATATCCTAATCTGTGCTCAATCGCCTTACCAATGCCAACTTTAGGGTATTTAACACGTAAACCAAGAGGATACCATGGTAATTGTTCAATTACCCACCCTTTACTTTTAAGTCTTGAAATTAGTCTATCTGGCTCAATTTTTATTGTGTTTATTCTAATGGTTGTATCCATAGGTTTGCGAGAAAAGAGTAAAAATAAGTCTAATTCTGGACCTAATAATCGCTTATAGCGATTCACGAAAGCTTCCTTAAAGTCTATTTTAAGCAGAGATTCCTCTTCTGTCAAATTAAACAACCCAATTTTTTTAACAAAAAAATAAAGTAAATTAAATAAAAATGTTGTTGTCGTTATAGCTCTATTAAATCCTCTGGAGTTTTTGTCAAAACTTGATATCCATCCTCCGTTACTAAAACATCATCCTCGATTCGAACTCCACCAACACCTTGAATGTAAACCCCAGGTTCAACAGTCATAATTAACCCTGGCACTAATTTCATTGTTGCACGCTTTCCACCATTCTTCTTCGTAAAGTACGGGCCTACGCCATGGACAACTATATCCACAGGATGTCCTGTTGAGTGCATAAATTCTTTATCAGTGAAACCATGTTTATGAATTATATCACGCGCTATTTTATCTATCTCCCAGCCCTCAACTCCTGGACGTATTGCCTCAATTGCAGCATCATGAGCCTCTTTTACTGCATAGTACATCTTCAAGTATCGCTCAGTTGGATTTTTTCCAACATGAATTGTCCAAGTAATATCTGCATCATACGATTTATATTTTGCACCTTGGTCTATTACAACCAGTTCGCCCTCTTTGATTTTTTTGTTGGGATCTGGGGAGTGATGGGGATCTGCAGCATAGGGACCAGATGCAACTATAGTGTTAAAAGCATTTGATGCGCCATATTTCATTTTAACAAAATCTATTTCAGCGGCAACTTCTGTTTCAGTGACACCTGGTCTTAATACCTCTAATGCCCTATCAAAAGCTTTTAGAGTGATTTCAACAGCTTTTTTGTGCATTTTAATGTCTTCTTTATCTTTTTTCATTCTTAGTTCGGTAACCAATTCGCGAGCTGAGACAAACTTAGCCTCAGGAAACAATTTCTTTAAGGCAAGATAATCACTCATTGTCAAGTAACTTACAGCTTCTCCGCCTTCTTCTAGCAAATTATCAACATAGTTTAAAGCAATCGTTGGTTTAGACGCAATATTCGTAACTGTCTCTTTAATGAGTTTCTTAAACTCGCCACTCTTTTTGTAGATAAGAATGTTTTTTATCTTCTTAGCCTTTTCAACCATTGGTGCTTCCATTTCATCAATAATAATAGTAGGCTCACCATCAACAGGAACTATGACCATGTGTTTTCCATAACATTTTGCACCAACTATCCATGGGGAATGTATATCTTTGCCTTCCCCCGTAAAAATAACCCACATATCTATATCATGAGCTTTCATAAATTCCTTTGCTCGAGTAATTTTGTCCATTAATATCCACCTCTCTATTTTTGAGATTCCAACTTCTTATAGTCATTCATTGGAATCTCAACAATCTTTCCGCATTTATCGCACTTGTATTTTACAGTTGTTTCGTTTTTTTCAATAATAGTCTTAAGTGGATGTCCACAGTAGCATACAAATCCTTTTAAGTGTGCTGGTACGCCCATTACAAGTCCAAATGGAGGAACATCTTTTGTAACAACAGCACCAGCAGCCACCATAGAATATTCCCCCAGAGTAGTACCACATACAATGACAGCACCTGCGCCGATACTCGCACCCTTTTTTACTAAAGTCGGTACAACTTCCCATTCAGATAGAAATGCTCGGGGATACATATCGTTTGTAAAAGTAGCATGTGGTCCAACAAACACATCATCTTCAATAGTCACACCATGAAATACCGAAACTCTGTTTTCCAATTTCACATTGTTTCCAATTCTAACATCAGTGTCGACATAAACGTCCTTTCCAAAATTACAGTTTTTACCTATTTTTGCACCCTTTCTAATGTGAGCGTGGTGCCAGATTCGTGTACCCTCGCCAATTTCTACATCCTCTTCAACTATGGCTGTAGGGTGTACAAAATACTTCTTGTCTTGACCGTTCATTTCAAAGATACCTCCTATAAGAGCAAATTATATTATGATATTAAAAAACATTTTTAACAAGAACAACTAAAAACACGCGAGATGTTAAAGAATGTTTACCGAAATAATTGTGATTGGTAACGAAATTTTAACAGGTCATACCCTTGACACTAACAGTAATTGGATGTGTAAAAAAATTACAGCTGTCGGTGGCGAGGTTAGAAGGATTACAAAGGTTCGCGATGAGATATCAGAAATTGCAGATGTCATCAGAAATGCACTTTCAAGAAGGCCAGATTTCATAATAACAACGGGAGGGCTTGGTCCCACTTTTGATGACAAAACAGCACATGCACTAGGTGTTGCCTTAAACAAAAAGATAGTTCTAAATGAAGATGCATTCAGAATGGTGCAACGGCGATACAGGGAATTATATGAACAAAGAGCAGTTGATACACCAGATATGCTTCCTGAGAGGAAGAAAATGGCAATGCTGCCAGAGGGTGCAACTATTATTGATAATTTCGTGGGTACAGCACCAGGAATTCAGATAACTGTAGATGATACAGTAATAATAGCCTTACCAGGTGTTCCCGCAGAAATGAAAGAAATGTTTGAGCGCGCAGTTCTACCACAGATTCAAAAGAAAACAGAAGGTCTTGTATTCATAAGTAAAGAGATTGAAATTGATTTACATGACGAATCGGTTCTCGCACCAATTGTTGATAAAGTCATGCAAAAATATGAAAATAGAGTATTTATAAAATCCCATCCTTCAACTTATGGTTCTGGTATAAAAATTAAAGTTGAAGTTAGAGCAAGAGGCAAGGACAAGAAAGAAGTTAGTGAGTTAGTAGATAATGCCCTAAATGATGTCTCTAAAGAGGTAAATAAATTGTTAGGAGGCGCTAGTCAGCAATGATAACTGTAAGAGATATGAGAATAATAGAAGATAATGTTGAAGAGCTCGGATTACCTAAGATTAGATTAATGGAGAATGCAGGGAGAGGAGCTGCAGATGCAATAATTGATTATTTGCAACAAAAGAAAGAGAAGTTAGAGGGGAAGAAGGTACTTGTTTTTGCAGGTCTTGGAAATAACGGTGGAGATGGTTTTGTAGTTCTTAGACACCTAACCCAGTTCGGTATGACAGGAACTGTCTTTCTATTAGGAACCAAAGACAAACTAAGAACCACAGATGCACAAAGCAATTTTAGAATCCTCGAAAATATGATTTTTAGTGTTAAGATAAAGGAGATAAAAGATTCAAGTGAACTAAAAAAACTAAAAGACGAAATTAACAGTGCAGATATTATTATAGATGCCATGCTAGGCACAGGGCTTAAAGGGAATTTAAGAGATCCCTACGCAACAGCAGTTGATTTAATAAACAATTCTAAAAAACTGGTTGTAGCAATTGATACACCAACAGGATTGAATCCAGATACAGGAGAAATTCACGGCACAGCAGTTAAAGCCACATTTACAGTTACATTTCATGATATTAAGCCAGGTCTCATAAATAAAAAAGAGTACACAGGAGATGTAATAATCAAAAAAATAGGTGTTCCCCCAGAGGCTGGAATTATAGTGGGTAAGGGAGATGTAAAGGAGGCTTTTAGACCTAGAAAACCAGAGGCCCATAAAGGAGACTTCGGTAGACTTATTGTAATTGGTGGAGGAAAGTACTTCACAGGAGCACCTGCAATTGCAGCACTCGCAGCATATAAGTTGGGTACAGACTTGGTAACTGTAATAACCCCAGAATATGTAGAGAACACCATTAGAAGTTATTCACCTACACTGATTGTTAGAGGGTATCCAGGAGAGGTTTTAAACAAAAATATCTTTAAGGTTTTAGATGAATACATAGACACAGTAGATGCGGTAGTTCTTGGACCAGGAACTGGGAGAGATAATCAAATTGTTAGCTTTCTTCCAGAACTTCTTCATTATCTAAAAGACTCAGGAAAACCTGTAGTTATTGATGCAGATCCACTTAGAGTTCTAGCAAAAAACAAAGATCTATTCCCATGGAAACAAGCAGTATTGACTCCACATCAAGGAGAGTTTAAGAGTTTACTTTCTGAGAGTACAAAGATTCCAAAAGAACTAGAAGGAAAGATGGAGTTAGTTGCAAAAACTGCAAAAGAACTAGGTGTTACGATAGTACTAAAAGGACGACACGACATTATTTCAAACGGCGATAAAATAAAGATTAATAGAACAGGAAATCCAGGTATGACCGTAGGAGGTACAGGAGATTCATTATGTGGTCTAATAGGAGGTTTACTTGCTAACAAAAAAGATAGCTTTTTAGCTGCAAGTGTTGGAGCATACATAAACGGTCTAGCTGGAGACTTGGCAGTAGCGGAACTGGGATACCATTTAACCCCAGTTGACGTGGTAGAACGCATTCCCATGGCAATTGAAAAAACTTTACATTTGTAAAAACTTTTTTTATTTTTGTTTAAATAAAATTTTTTAAAGCTTTACATAGTATAAGAGCAGCAAAAGGAACAAATATATATGAGTATTTTCAGTTCTCACTCAACACTTAAGGGATATGATAACTAATGTCAACCCAAGCAATAACTGAAGAAAAAAAAGGTAATAAAACAAAAAGAAAAACACGCTGGGAAATTGTTGTTCGTGAGAACCTCTGCAAGGGATGCAAAATTTGTGTTACATTCTGCCCTGCAAAGATCTTAAGATTATCCGATGATTTTAATGAACACGGTTATCACCACGTTGAAGTAATAGATCCTAACCTTTGTCTTGGATGCAAACTGTGTGAGTATATGTGCCCAGATTTTGCGATATTTATTAGAGAAGCTAAAAAATAAGAAGGCGCTGATAAAATGAGCAATCATAATTCTATGGATTCAAAAGTTTTTTTTGTTCAAGGTAATTTTGCAGTAGTAGAAGGAGCTATCTTCTCAGGGATGAGATTTTTTGCGGGATATCCAATTACACCATCTTCTGAGATTCTAGAGAGACTTTCATACAGATTGCCACAAGTCGGTGGATACTTTTTGCAAATGGAAGATGAAATAGCTTCAATTATGGCAGCGATTGGGGCTTCATTTACGGGCTATAAATCAATGACAGCCACCAGTGGGCCAGGAATTAGCTTGATGAGCGAAAGTATAGGTTATGCAATCATGACAGAGGCACCATTAGTATTAGTGCATGTTATGAGAGGTGGCCCATCAACAGGCGCACCAACTGTTGGAAGCCAAGGAGACATAATGCAAGTGAGGTGGGGAACACACGGAGACCACGAGTATATAGCATTATATCCTACGTCAGTCCAGGAAATGTTTGATTTAACAATAGAAGCATTTAACCTAGCTGAGAAATATAGAACACCTGTATCTCTAGTCTCAGAAGAATTAATTGCACACATGAGAGAAAAACTCATAATACCACCACGAGATGAAATTAAGAAGCGAATTATTAACAGAAAACGTCCTAAAGTCCCACCAGAAGAGTATTTTATGTATGAAGTTAAAGAGAATGAATATATTCCACCAATGGCCTTCATCGGAGAGGGTTATCATGTGCACATAACAGGACTTTCTCATGACAAGAGTGGTTTCCCTACAATGGACCCAGAAGAATATGATGCACTGGTTAGAAGACTCTGTGACAAAATAAGGAGAAACAAAAAGGATATTGTGAAGTATACAGAATACTTTCTTGATGACTCGGATATTGTGGTTGTTGCTTACGGTTCACCATTTAGATCATCAATACACGCAGTAAAAGATGCACGAAAAGAGGGTATTAAAGTGGGTCTTTTGAAATTAACTACAATTTGGCCATTTCCAGAGGAAGTTTTAAGAGATAAGCTATCCGATAAAAAGGCAATAATTGTGCCGGAACTTAATTATGTTCAGTTAGGGAGAGAAATCAAAAGTGCAGTTTATCCAGCACCAACTCAATTCTTCCCGAGGCCAAATGGAGCATTACATAAGCCTGACGAGATATTGAGTATGATTAAGAAGGTGTATAGAAATGGCGTTGAAAGCTAATTTTATCATGGAAAAACATCCATTAAACAAATATGTAAGGGAAGATGTTTTACCACACATATTATGCCCAGGTTGTGGAATTGGAACGGTGATTAATGCGGTTGCACGTGCACTTAAAAACTTAGAGGTTCCACCAGAGGATGTTGTAGTCGTTTCTGGTATTGGATGCTCAGGTAGAGCATCAGGATATTTTAACACTGATAGTGTTCATACAACCCATGGAAGAGCTTTACCGTTAGCTACAGCAATCAAGATTACCAAGCCACATATGAAAGTTATCGTTATCGCTGGAGACGGAGATTTGTTTGCTATTGGGGGAAATCACTTTATTCATTCCGCTAGAAGGAATATAGATTTGACTGTTATTGCAGTAAATAATTTTAATTATGGAATGACCGGGGGACAATTAGGTCCCACAACACCCAGTCATGCAGTAACATCTACTTCAAAGCAAGGGAATTTTGAGCATCCATTTAATCTTGTTCATCTAGCAGCCGCAGCGGGAGCTGTCTATGTGGCGAGATGGACAACATTTCATGTTAATTTACTTACTAAATCCATTGAAAAGGCCATAAGTAAAAGAGGGTTTTCATTTATTGATGTAATATCTCAATGTCCTACATATTTTGATAGATATAACAGACTAGGAGATGCTGTATCTGCATTAAAACTATTTCAGAAAAGATCTGTTATCAAGAATGGTTATGACCCCGCTCTTGCAATTGCAGATCCTTTCGATAAAATCATCTGTGGTGAATTCGTAAATAAAGAAAGACCTGAATATTCTGAACGACTACAGAACATTATAAAAGAAAGGATGAGAGAGGTAGTAAAAAATGAGTAGAATTGAACTTCGTTTCGGAGGTATGGGTGGACAAGGAATTATAACGATGGCTGTTTTGGTTGGTAATGCAGCAGTCATATACGATAAGAAATACGCAACACAAACACAAAGCTATGGTCCAGAAGCGAGGGGAAGTGCATCAAAAGCAGAGGTCGTCATTGATGACAAGCCTATTGACTATCCTAAGGCTATAAATCCAGATATCTTTGTATGCTTCTCACAAGAGGCGTATAAGAAGTTTTCAAAAGATTTGAAAGACAATGGAATTTTGATTGTCGATGAAGATCTTGTTAAGATAACTGATGAGAATCCCACATGGAAAATCTATAGAATTCCAGCACTTAGAATAGCAGAAGAGGAACTAAAATCAAGCTTAGTAGCAAACATGGTTATGCTTGGCGCACTCACAGCAATAACCCGTGTCGTAGGAGTAGAAAGTATCAAAAAGTCAATAGCAGAAACATTCCCAAAATACGACGAGTTAAACATTAGTGCATTCAACCATGGATATGAATATGCGAAGAAACTAGTTAAAGAATAAATTTTCTTTTTTTTTGTAGAGCCATCATAGTAGTTGCAGAAAGTTATGAGTTCAGACTTATTCTATTTTTTAGCCCAGAGAGAGAAAATCATGAAAAAGTTTTAAAGGTCAAAGAACAGTGTTTCACTTTGAGTGTGATTTAATGAAAAGAAGACATGGAGAAATTGACAAAGCTTGGAAGATATTTTGGAAAGCAGTTATGGATGTAGATGTTGTTTTAGAGGTACTAGACCCTAGAGCACCGAATATGTACAGAAACAAGAGTGTCGAACAACGTCTTAGAGAACTCAACAAAAAAATTATTCTAGTGATTAACAAGGCAGATCTAGTTCCAAAGGAGGTTAACGATGTATGGAAAGAATATCTCTCAAAGGAATTCCCCACCGTTTTTATAAGCACACGAATGAGACAAGGGACAAGAATTCTTAGAAAAACAATATTAAGAGTTGCACCAAAAACTCCAGTTATTGTTGGCTTGATGGGGTATCCGAATGTCGGCAAAAGCTCAATAATAAATGTACTAAGAGGAAAACATGGCGCAGGAACTAGTCCTATGCCCGGATTCACACGGCATATGCAACTTTTTAACGTTACTCCTAAAATCAAGATGATGGATACACCGGGTATTTTTCCACCTCTCGGCGATGATTGCGAATTAACAATAAAAGGTGCGTTAAGAGCGGAAAAACTAATCAATCCGTTATCAGTAGCATTATGTCTGTTAGAGTATGTTAAATCTCTAGATGCAGAAAAAGTTAAGGAAGTATACGGAATAGATAAAGATGGTGTTGAGTTCTTTGAGGAGTTAGCTAGAAAAAGAGGACGCCTCCTGAAAGGCGGTGTGCTAGATGTCGATGAAGCGGCTAGAATTTTCATCAGAGAGTGGCAAATCGGAAAATTGGTGGTTTGGGAGTTGCCAAACAAAAGAGGTATTATCAAGAAAATTAGAGAGGTCAAAGAAAAATCTGAAAATCCATTGATATGATAGAATAAATCATTTTCTCAGTTCTTGTATATATCTGAAAGAAATTTTTGTGCTCCAATAATACCGCTCTTTAATGTTACGTAATAATTGTTTTACCTTTCGTTCTTCAGAGGTCCCCTTAAAGAAGAAAATATAAATTTCTCCACCACGAATCCTTTTTATCCGTTGATACATTGTTTTCGTGGTGTTTATTACGTCAAGGATTACCATATTCTTGACGCCTGAAAAATCCAAATCTCGTTCACCAATAGGAGAAAGAACAAGAATTGCGTTTTCACTTGTCTTCTTAAAATCATCAAGAATTTCACTTTTATTGAATGACTCTCCAGTTAATGTAAAGACAGTTATGTTCCGTTTTTTGGCCATTTCCTCAATCTTTCTTACGGTCGCTTTGTATGAGGTTAAGATTACAACTTTTCCTTGTAATGAATTAATCAGATTAAACAAAGCAGGTATTTTTGGATTCTCACGAATTTGTGGAAGAAGAGCATAAAATCTCTTCCTTATATAGTCGTCCATCAAAAAGTACTTCTTTGCTGTTTTTATGGGTAGTGCAACCAAGTATTTCCTGAGCATAGTTAGTTTTGAGAATTTCTGTCGCAATTCATCCTCGGGGGATAGAGTCTGTACTGCAGCAAGAATATTTCTGTCGGCATTCTTAGATTTTAGTATTTTAATAACTTCGCTAACTTCATTATCAATTTCAGTAAGAATCTTTCTCATTTCTTCTTTTTCAATTGGATAAGGATACACAATAGTGTACTTTACATATTTCTTGATCATTTGCTGAAGAGAATCCATCAGAATCAATCTGCTGTTGGGAATTACTGCTCGCAACGTTACTAGTTCTTCAACCTCATACTTCTTATTTGCACCCATCACAAAGTGGGTATCACGAAAAGTTCCACTCATACCAATTACAAATTTATCAGATAGTAAGGGCAAAAGTTTAGGCCAAGGTTGAACAATAACCCTTCCTTGCGTACCCATTCGCTTAACAATTTTGTCAACCTCATTAATTACAACTATCCTAAAGCGATCTAAAACTTGAGAGTTCTTCCGGAGAATGTTTGCAATTAATCTAGGCGTGGCTAGAACAACTCGTTTGTTCTTTAAAATGTAGATACGCATAGGAGAAGAAGTACGCGAATCTAACCAACCCAAATCTGTATTAGGTATGTTTTCTTTGAAGAAATTTAAGGTCTCAGCTAACGAAGAAGTAGAGTGTAAAAGAACTAATATATTCTCGGTGGGATATAATTCAGTAACAATCTTAAGTGTTATTATACGTTTTCCAAGACCACAATCTAGCTCTACAATAGCATTTTTTCTCTCGGAATCACACGACTTCAGAAAATTTAGTATAGCTATTTGATAATCTCTATCTTCAAACTGAGACATTAAAAACAAACCTCTTATCTGTAGATTTCGGATTTACAGGCCTTCCAAACATATTAATGAATTTTCGTATAAAAGCACCACTAAACATCGCAATAATGCCACCTACGAAGCTTCCAGTTCCAAATGCGACAGCGTATACATCACTTGGATACAAGCTAAGAGAAACCACTAGAGGTATGATGAGGGAAATAAAGGCCATCACAAATCCAGCTGTGAAACAACCACTAGGATGTTGTGTAACTAAGCTGATGACAAGACCCGCCAAAATGTAGGAAATTACAAGCAAAAGAAGGGCAAATGTTACTTCCCAAGTTGCACCAATTACGCTAAGAGATACTAATGCAATTACAAAATACACAGGCATAATCATCACAGCATCGTATAATGCATTAAAAAAAACTCCAAGTGACAATGAGTTTATTGCAGAGACTTGCAGCAAAATAATAAAGGTAGCAGACACCAAATAAGTTATGTAACCTAAAAGACCAGTAATAATTCTATTCTCAAATTTTGGAAGTACTATTCTCACTTGATTCATATTTATCTCGCCACTCTAAACTGATGCTTGATTAAGTAATCCAATTAATTTTTCTCTTAAAAAGATTGTTTCAAAAGTATTTCAAATAAAAATCGAAGAACAGATAAGTATCAAAAAGCTAATATCAGTTCGTAAGCAGTCTAATACAAAGATGGTGAAAAAGATGTCAAAAATAAAATTTCCAGCAATTATCATAAACTATAAGATATATGAACAGTCCATCGGTAAGAGGGGCCTTGAGATTGCAAAACAAGCCGAAAAAGTCATGGAAGAGTATGGTGTAACAATAGGCGTTGCACCTCAATTGCCAGATTTGAGATTCATAGCGGAGCAAGTTAATATTCCAGTTTTCGCACAACATGCTGATCCCAAGAAACCTGGCTCAGGCACAGGATATGTACTGCTTGAAAATATAAAAGATACAGGCGCTATTGGTGTATTACTAAACCACAGTGAACATCGTCTTGTTTTGTCCACAATTGAAGAAACAATCACACGAGCAAAAAAATTGGATTTAGAAACACTTGTTTGTGCAAATAACCCAAAAGTTAGTGGGGCAATAGCAGCGCTCGAGCCAGACATTATAGCAGTTGAGCCACCAGAATTAATAGGAACTGGAATTCCTGTATCAAAAGCTAAGCCAGAAGTTATTACGGATACTGTCGACATAGTAAAAAAAATAAATACAAATGTGCATTTGTTATGTGGTGCAGGTATTTCAAGAGGAGAGGATGTTAAAGCGGCACTCAAACTGGGTACTGAAGGCGTTCTATTGGCAAGTGGAGTTGTTAAAGCCAAAGATCCCTATACAGTTCTTGAGGAGATGGCCAAAGCCAGTTTAGAAAGAGAATAAATTCTTCTATTTTTTGCTTTTTTATGCTCTTTGTTCAAAAAACATACACATATAGGTTGTCGTGTGTCACTTTAACACACAACAGTACAATAAAATAAAAGAAAAAAGAGTTTGTGTGTATTTATACTCCAAGAGTTTCTTCATCTGGTGGGGGTTGTTTAATTATACCGGCCTTCATAAGTAACTCTGTTGCTTCACGCGCATTTCTTATTATGTTCAATGCTCTATCCCAGAGTTCATCGCGACTCAATTTTACTCTTGCTACACCTTCTTTAATTGACTGTAATGCCGCAGCAACTGCTTCTCTTGGGAATACCTCCCATTCGTCCATTGTTGGGATAATGTAATCCTCATGTATTCCTTTTTCTTCGGCGTACTCCGCAAGTGCGTTACCTGCCGCGATACACATATCATCAGTAACAGTTTTAGATTTTACATCAAGCACACCACGGAATATGGCAGGGAACCCAAGAGAGTTGTTTATCTGATTTGGGAAGTCGGATCTACCAGTTGCCACTATTCGTGCACCAGCTTCTTTTGCATCCCAAGGCCAGATCTCTGGAACAGGGTTTGCTTCAACAAACACTATTGCATCGTCAGCCATAGAGCGAATCCAGTCTTTCTTAATTGTGTCTGGCCCTGGTTTAGACGCTGCAATAACAACATCAGCGCCCTTAAATGCTTCTTCAGGTCCGCCAGTAACACCTTCAGCATTAGATTCTAGTGCTAGTTCGTATTTCCATTTATTCTTCTCCTTAAGACTCTCAAAATCAGGTCTGCTAGGATGTAGTATTCCCTTACTATCGATTAAGATTAGATTTCCTGGCTTAGCACCAGCTCTCTTTAAAATTATTGCAGTTCTAATGTTAGCAGCACCAACACCCATAATAACAATTTTAACTTCACTTAGTTTCTTTCCAACAATCTTTAGGGCATTAACAAGGCCGGCATATGTAACGGTTGCTGTACCTTGCTGGTCATCGTGCCAGACAGGTATTTCCAAGCGTTTTCGCATTTCTTCTAGTACATAAAAGCATTTAGGACTTGATATATCTTCTAGATTAATAC
>Ga0180300_10000459_pt1 | contig 17844 bp, 40 predicted proteins | sample GuaBasSediGuay15_FD_121798 | JGI IMG/M metagenome (GOLD analysis project Ga0180300, IMG submission 121798) | Subseafloor sediment microbial communities from Guaymas Basin, Gulf of California, Mexico - Guay15, Core 4569-2, 21-24 cm | ecosystem: Environmental > Aquatic > Marine > Hydrothermal... | reverse complement strand
TTCTCTTTCCACTCTTTCCATTTTTCCGGGTCAACGCTTTTCAAAAGTTCTCCAAATTTTTTCTTTACTTCTTTGAAATTTTTCGCTTTAGAAACTTCTTCGAATTTATTCTGTAACTCAGGAGTTAATTTTATAGTTTTTTCCTTTGCCCATATTTTGGACAAGTCGATTTCTTTCTTTTCTTCTTTTATTCCGTTGGGCGTCATGCTCATGCTCCAATACTTCAGTTTTCCAGAAGTAGCTACTCCGTCGAGTGGCACTTCATAGATTAAAGGCCTAACGGAGCCTCCAACTTCAACTTCATACTTTTCCTTTAATTCTAAGGCTTTCTCAAAAGTTGTAAATACTCCAAGAGCGACAGGCATAAAGTCAAACTCAGGCAAGTGTAAGAACACAACATAAACATTTCTCAATTTTCATTTCCTCCTTTCTGAATACTTTAAGTGACCTCTCTGGTTGGGCTGGTTTCTGTATGGAGTGAATTTTTATAAGGTTGGATTCAGACCGTGACAATTTGCGAGGGAGAAGTATGCGGAAGATTAAGGTTTCTTCCGAGCTTGCAGAAAAATTAAGGAAATTATATCCCGAGGAGAGGTTGGATTGTATAGTCTGTAGAATCATTCTTGAGAACACTTCTCCTCAATCCAATAAATGATAAGCTTAGTTGGCGATTTGATTCCTTTCTTTCTCAGTTCACTTTCATGTTCTTTAAAGTATCTTTGAGCCTTTTCCCATACATAAGTCGGAATGGTTACTGAAACTTGTCCTTCTTGAGGCATTTTTATCGTTATAGTAACGGTTACTAAGAAATATTAAGGTAACGGTTCTAACGGTTATGCTAACCGTTAATTTTATATACTTTAACCGTTAATATAACGGTTAATCGAGGTGAAGACATGCCAAAACCGGGGCAGAAAACAATAACTATTAAAGAAGAAATCTACAAAAAAGCTGAAGACAAAGCTAAAGAACAAGGCAAGTCGGTTGCAGCCTTTGTAACCGAACTAATTCTGGAAAAATGCAAGAACAAAAAAGAGGAGGCTGGTTCTTAGGTTGAGGATATGGAAGGTTTACTTTAGGGAAAGTGACGCGGCAAGCATTGACAGTGTGTTTGAGGAATTGACGGTTTTAGCGGAAAATTTTGATGAAGCTGTGAAAAAGGCAAAAGAATGGAAAAAAGACAACTATCCTTCTCTTAATTTGGAGATTTCCGGCGTTGAACTTCAAGATGAGGTAGATATAGAATGAGTGTTGATTTTCTATCTGTGCTGAGTAAACGCTTGGGCATTGATGCAGCCGACTATTTTACTTCTGAAGTTGAGGGCGAGTATTTGATTGTTCGTCCAAGGCAGTATCTTGGTAGTGAGCTTTTTGGGAGTGTTCATTCGGTTGTTAAGGAGTTTGCTGGCGAGTATGTTAGTAATGGCAAGCTTAGTCATTTTCGGATTCCTTTGAAGAGCTTGGTTAGGTCTGGTGGTCAAGAGCAGGCTAAGTCTGTGAGGTTTGTGCATGTTCCTGCTGATTTACTTGGTGCGATTGACAGGCAGCTTGGTGTTTTGGTGGATTTGATGGAGCGATTGAAGGAGGAAGCCAAGAATGTCTGAGGAAGAGCATGAAGAGAAGTATGATTTGGCTCAGTCTTATAGGACTATTGGTGCGTTGGTTCCGGTTATTAAGGATGCTTATGGGAATGTTATTGATGGTTTTCATAGGCTTGAAGTTGATTCTAATTGGCCTTCTATTAAGCTTGAGCATATTCGTAGCAAGGTTGACTTGGTTATTGCAAGGTTGATTGTTAATGTTTGTCGTAGGCGGGTTCCGGCTGAAGAGAAGCGTGAATTGCTTGGGCAAATTGCTGAGCTTACGGGTTGGTCGCCTAAGCAGATTGCAGAAGTTCTTGGAATGAGTGAAAGATGGGTTTACAAGTATCTTCCTGAAAAGTATAAAAGGCCAGAGCCTGAACAACTTGCCAGTGCACGTCGTGCACTGAATCTTAAATCGGAAGAAACCCAAGAGCGAAAGGCTGAGCAAGCTATTACTGTTCCGTCTTCTGTTCCTGCTTCTGGTTCTGTTGCGCCGACACTTCCTTCAAGTCAGCCTAAATCCTTAGTCGAGGAGCCTCCGCTTGTTAGGATTATTGACAAGCTTAAGCGTTATTATCCTCTCAGCCTCATCGATTGGGTTTATGAGTTCTATCAGTTCAGTTCAGCCGAGCAGGGCGCAAAATTGCTGAAGCAGGTTCTGGAGGCTGTTTGGAGCCGAATTGAAAAAGAGCTTGGAGAGGAGTGGATAAGGAATGTTGTGTCAGAGGCGATTAGGCAATAGGGAAGTTGCGGCGCAGCTTATGCAGCTTTTCGTTGCAAGAACAGACGTTTACGGAGTCGAGTCTGAGAAGGGCTGGCGGACAGTCAAGGAGTCATTGACTATAAGACAAGTGACAGACCATCTTGAAGGAAAATATTGTTTGGGCGTTTATCCCTTCAATGAGAAAGGCATAGTGAAATGGATTTGCATAGACATCGACTTTAAACGTTCAATGCTGGCTTACAGCCTCGCCAGGCAACTATTCCATGAAAACTGTGTTTTGCTTGAAGATACTGGTGGAAGAGGAATGCATGTATGGATACTATTGGAGCCTACTCCGCTCTGGCAAGCCAGCATGCTCGTGGACAAAATTAAAAGCGAGCTTACAGCCGAAATCTTTCCAAAACAGCGGGAATTAAAGCCGGGGCAATACGGCAACTTCGTAAGGTTGCCGCTTGGAATACATCACAGAACCGGAAACAGAAGCTATTTCCTGCAAGGCCCTCCATTAGCCAAGCTAAGACCATACCAGACATGCAAGCATCGCATATATGACCAGAATGGCGAGCCAAACTGCTTTTTCAATTATAACGCTCCCGGTTTTTGCACTTTTGAAAATTGTCCAATTAAAGGGGGTGGTTTTGAGGTTTGAGTTGGATGAGTAGGCGTTCCAGATTCAAGTATGTCACGAATGACTATGAGCTTAACCGTGCATTGGTCAAGATTGACAATGAGCTTGCAGAGCTTAAAAGCCGAAGCGAGGAGCACATCACCTACTCGGAGTTTGAGGGGCTGGAAAGGCGAGTTAGCCGGATTGAAAAGTTTCTGAAGAAGATGTTTTTGGAGGAATGGGAGGCTTTTGAGGAATGAGTTCTAAGCTTGTGATTAGAGATGGCTATTCTGTCTTGGATATCGATGAGGCTGAACTTGAAGGCAAAATGCTTATCGAAGTTGAGGATGTCAGCTATGGAAAAAATAAGCTGATTGCAATCAGATTTACCGTCGGAGACATTGAATTCAGAATTCATTTGACCGATAAAGAAGCTTTGAAGCTGACAAGCCTAATTCAGCAAACTGTTAAGGAGGTTTCTGAATGAGTTTTCCTGAGTGGTTTTCTGCATTCCTTATTGGCTGGTTCGCCTGCTCGCTATACGCTGTTATTACTTGGTATTTCTGGGATTATCGGAAATATCACCGAAAAAGGAGGGTTTCTGAAGGTTGAGTCATATTGGTTTTTGGTTGTTTAGGGTTCGTGAAGCCCTCGCCAAAATGATAAGCTTGGAGCCTACTCTTCTCAGGCTTATCCTTGAGACTAAGTTGGATAGGAAGGCTGCAATTGAAGCCAGGAAAGAAATTTTGAAGAAATTGGCGGAGTGGAAGCGTAATGTCTGAGCAGGTTTTGAGCGTTTTAACTTGCCCAACTTGCAAGATTCCGTTGAAGCATTTGAAAGGCAGCAATCTCTGGGTTTGTCCTAAATGTGGAGCCGTAGCGGCTACTTCCGTGTTTGTCGAGTTAACTCCAGAAGAGGCGTATGACCGTTACATGCCAGTTATAACAAGCCAAGTCTGCGGGAAATGCTGGCTGAAGGGACTATGCGATTCAGAGCCAAAGGAAGGCTGCGAAGCCATCAAGATTCTTGAAATGCTGTTTCTATCTGGCAAAATCAGCCTGCAAGAGGCATGTGAAGCGGTAGCTCCTCCAAACAAGCATGTCAAAATCACGTATAGGCTGAGGTGAAAAGAAGATGGTTAAGCGTTATTATTGTGATTATTGCGGAAAAGAAGTAGATCGAGAAGATTACTATCTTCTTTGGCTTGAAAGAGACAACGATGACGGAACCTATGATACTATTGAAGAGTATGGAGCCTTTTGCCCAGACTGCTTAGATAAGCTGGAAGAATTTCTTGAGAAACTAAAAAAGGAGGCTAAAGAATGCTGAGAATTAAAATTATCAGATGGGCAAAGTGGCTTCATTTCCATATCAAATGGATTGATTGCGATTCTTTAGAAAAAGGCATCAAAGGAGGTTGAGGGCTAAAGATGGTTGAGCTTGTTGGTAATGTGAAGGAATGGAAGCTTTTCCGCGACGCCATGCATAAGCTGGGCAGACTCTTCTATCGCACAGATGAGCAGGGCAACATCGTAGAGGTTGTTTACTGCAGCAATGAGAAGGGCCTACGCTATACTGGCGAGATAACTCAGGAAATAGCGGCGCTGATCAGGGCGGAAGGCTGGAAGGTGGATACTCTCGAATTTGATGAAGACCGTGGAATAATCAAAATCGAACAGAAGTGAAAGGCTATGAATAGACGGCTTTGTGGAAATTGCGAGAGAATATACCTGGAAAGTCAGGCAGTAGTCAAGATACTTGAGGCTCCTCCAGACGCTCCAATAAGACAGCGAGGCATAACTAAGATTGAGGTTAGACATTGTCCATATTGTGGAAGCCCAGAACACAGTTATTATCCAAACAATCAATGGGATAAAAGATTTCGACTTCAAACAGTTGTCGAATTGAAAGAGGGAAAAGTTCTTGTAAGCACGGTAAACCTTATGCTGGAGCATCCGGGTGGCTTCTTTGAAACCATGATTTTTGGGGTAGAAGACTTATGCCTTCAAGAAAGCTTCTGCGAACGATACTGGACAAAACAAGAAGCAGTCAAAAGACATAAAGAAATCGTTGATTTGCTTAAAAACGGAAAATATCGACTAATTCCATGCGAATATCGATTAGAACTTCTCGAAGAAAAAGGCGAAAACTGAAAATGGCACGGCGGGTGGTTATGCTTTTGATTCCACGTTATGATGGTTATCATCATCTATATCAGACTGTGGTTTTCGATAGAGTTGAGCCTTTCCAGCTTAAGCCTTTAAAGGTGAAGGCTGTCTATCCGCGTGCCGGAGTCTGCCTCCACATCATTCTAAGAAGAAGTCAGATAGATGATGACTTTCAGCTTCCACCTGGCTATGTTGACTGGGTTATCAACCAAGAAGAATATGAGCTGATAGGCAAAGCGTTAGCGAGAAGCGATGAGTTAACAGCCGACCTGATTGGTAAGCCTGGCTGGGGCGGAAAACGCCCTTTCGCGTCAACCAAGCTACACCACTACATGTAGGAGGTTGATTTTTTGCCTTTGCGTCATTTGGTTGTTGCTCATCATCGTTTTCCCGACATGAAGCTTGAAGTTACAGAAATACTGCATCCAAGCATGCTGAAAACTCGCAAAAAATGCAGTTCATGCGCTTTTTTGATTAACCCAAAGAACAGCCAATATGCTGAATGCAGAAAGTTCGGCTGGCTAATTCCGAAGGAGCTTCTCGATCAGCCCTGGCCATGTAACGGCTACAAACGTAAACAAAACAAGCGTAAAAGGAGGAAAAAGTGAATGGCTAAGCTGGTTTTGGCTGAGAATAGTCGTTATCGCTGGTATTATTATTGTCCTTGGTGTGGAAGGTGGATTCGAAAAGGCGAGCATAAAGTCAACGGAAAAGGCTTGCCGGTCTGTCCGGAATGCGGTCGGAAGTTGCGGACAAAATCGCATGACAAACATAAAAGGAGGAAGACAAGCCATGAGTAAGTTTAAGTATCCGGGACACTGTAGCGAATGTGTCTTCCTTAAAGGCAAATGGTGTTTTCGCCATTTCCGTAAAATTAGAAACCCGCACAAACATGGATGCTTCTTCTTCCACAAAAGAAAGGAGGAAAACAAGCCATGAGTGATGTTAAGCATAAAAAGATTGTTAAATGTCCTAAATGCGGCTCAGAAATGCGTGAAGTTCGTAATACAACTATTGATGGATTATACCGATGCCCTAAATGTGGAACATATCAACAGGTATGTGAGGGGTTTGAAAATGAGTGATGTTTGGCGTGAGTTGATGGAGAGGCTCAAACAAAAAGCCAAAACACTTGCTCAAATTGTGGATATGCGAGATTCAGAAGTAAAAAAGGTAGCATCAGATGCTTCTATATATAACAGACGGATGCTAAAATGGATGCTAAGCAAATGGGTTAAGCTTGAGGATGTTCTTTCTGAGTTAAGGAAACTTCAACAAAATGCCCCCGATCGGGGGCATTTGTTAAATTCTTTGCGATCGCAAAGAATTGAGAAGGCAAGACAAGCAGTATGCTTTGATTGCCCATACTATGATGATTGCGAAGCTGGAACATCATGTTTTGAAAGATTCTTGAAGGAGTTGATAAAAAATGGGAAGGAAAGTTAGATTTTGCAGTAGATGTGGGCAGCCTTTTGTCCCAATAAGAATTGATTCAACCTTAATGGTTTGCCCAAGTTGTCTGAAAAGACATAAAAATAGCTCCGCAAACAAAAGAGACCGTTTCGAAGAAAATAATCAGAAACAAACCAAGAATTGTAATAATTTAATTAATTTGCAGTCGACTGCAAATCACCCACAGTATAACCAAAAGGAGTTGTTGCGGAAAAATGAAGTTTAAAATTTTGTTTGAAGTTGATGGTCGAGAACTCGCTAATCATCTTGTCTGGTATCTTACAAGATGGAAGCAAGTCAAAATTCTGGATATTGAATCCGAAAATGGAACAAAATGGAGGGTTAAAAATGAAGGTTAAAGTTTGTTTGTCTGAGAATTTCTGTTTGGATGTTCATAGGCACCTGGTTGATCGAGGCTTAGCAGTTCTTGGCATGCGTGGCGGAGGCAAAAGCTGGACTACAGGCGTTATCGCTGAAGAGTTAGCCTTGCATAAGTTTCCGTTTTTAATTGTGGATTTAATGGGAGAATACAAGACGCTTCGTGAACGTTTTCCAGTTTTGATTGTTGCTTTAGGCAATCCAGACTATGCAGACATCAAGAATGTTAGTGCTGAACAAGCCAAGCTTTTAGCCGAGAAGATTGTTCAGCTTGGAATTAGTGCGGTTTTGGATTTGAAGTTTGGAACCATGCTTGAACGCTACAATTTCCTGGCTGCTTTCCTTGAAGGCTTTTATCATATTGAGGAGAAGCTGAAGAAGCCCTATGTTCTGATCATGGATGAGGCTCACCGTATTACGCCAGAGAAGGGAGTTATCAAGCTTAAGGAAGTTACTCGTGTTCAGCAGAAAGTGGAATATTGGGTTTATGAGATTGGAGCTACAGGAAGGCATTATGGTATTGGCTTTATTGCAGTTGCGAGGCGTCCAGCTGAAATAAGCAAGATGACGCTTAGCCAATGCGAATTGAAAATAGTGCATAAAACTGTGGATCCAATAGACCTCGACCGGCTTAGAGAATACGGCTTATCTAATGATTTGATTGAGAAGGTTCGCCTATTCAAGCCTGGAGACGCCGTAGTCATAGGCTTAGAGGAGCCAATCATAATTCATGTCAAGGAGAGACTTTGCAGTCATGGCGCCGAAACTCCCTTAGCCAAGCCAGTAGAAACGCCAGACTTAGCTAAGGCAATCAAGGAATTTTCAGAATTAATGAAGGCTACGCCGAAACTTGCAGAAGGTAAAGCTGAAACTTCGCAGATTCTGGCTGAAAGGTTTGAGCGTGAAAGAAAGACGCTTCTAACTCAAATGGAAGAGCTAAAGAAAACCTATGAGGATAGAATTAGACAACTTGAACAGCAAATTTTTGAGTTAAACAGTCGAAATGCAGAGTTACAAGCCGAAAATGAAGAGTTGCGGCGCAAACTTGCAGAAACAGAAGAGGCAAGAAAGGAAATTTGGGAGATTGAATCTAAATTTGAGAATGCCAGAGAAGCAATTCAAAGCCTCAAGGATGTGCTGATAGAGATAAGCGAAATCTTCGATTTAGAGCTTGTTCCAAAGGACATTCAGCAAGTCATCAAGGAACGTGACAGCCTAAAAGAGGAGCTGGAACGCTACAAGCGAGAAGAACAATTAAAGAAGGAACTTGTCCAGGAAGTGCTTAACGATCCCAACGTGCAGAGTTGGATTCAAGACGCCAGACGCATGCTTTATAACTTGAAGTCTGGAAGAGGAGCCCTAAGCCTGGTTTTCAAGCAGGCCATACGCATGGATCCAGAATACACGTTCTGGCCAGAAGAACTCGAAACAGGCGTGACATCAGCAACAAACCTGCAATACTGCAATATTCTTGCAGAAAAACGACTGCTCTGGGAAACAAAGAAAGGTAATCGTAAAGCCTTCCGCAACCGCTTCAGACAGTGGGTAGCCGAAAACATCCGTAAAATCAAGCCCTTGGCTCCAGATGAAGCCATAGACCAAATTCACGAACAACTAAAACAACTCGTTTTAGGAGGCTGAGTTCTAATGGCAAGGACTAATGTTGAGTATGCTGATTGGCAAATAACCGTTTATCCAACCTGCCCCTACAATTGCCGTTATTGTTGGGCTAATACGCCTTTGTTTAGGTATAGAACGCAAAATCCGAGGCCTCTGGAAGAGGCCCGTAAACTTCTAAATGCTAAAAAGTCGTTGAGGGTTGTTGTTAGCTTTACAAGCGATCCTTATCAGCCTCGTGAATTAAATGAGAAGCTTACTCAGCTTGTTCTTTCCATATTGTTGGGGTCCAGGCATGAAGTTTATGTTCTGACTAAGAATCCCAAGCTTGCGGTTGAAAGAGATCTTGAATTGTTTAGGGTTGGAGGTTTCTGGCTTGGCTCTACAATAACGGCTTTATGGCATATAGGAGCTGAGCCGAAGGCTCCAGGAAACGATGAAAGAGTATACTGGCTTAGACAAGCCCATGAAAAAGGAGTCAAAACCTGGGTTAGCATTGAACCTTGGATCCCATACGTTACAGCTCCAATTGAAATAATCAAGGAAACCCAAAACTACGTAGACTTTTACGTGATAGGCAGACTTAACTATGCTGGGAAATTCGGCTTCAAAATACCTAAAGACTACTATAAATCTCATCTTCCAGCAGTAATCTCGTTTCTTGAAAGGCTTGGAAAACCGTTCCATATCAAAAAAGAGCTCAAAAAGGAGGTTTATGGCGAAGATGATTGCTGAGATTTTGGCTTGGCTGCTTGCTCACAGACATATGGAAAGAAATCAAGGAGGCTGAAAAGCAGAATGGTGAGTAAAGCTGGTGTTTTTCATGAGCGTAAAGACTGCGTTATAAGAGTTAGAGTCAGCAAGCGAGTGAAAGAGCAGTTTGAAGAGTTGGCTAAGCGTAAGGGAAGAACTGTCAGCGAGTTGTTGAGGCGCATGATTTATGAAAAGTTAAGAAAGGAGAGAAAAGAAAATGTCCTACGCTCCGAACAATAAAAATGTTAAAGACTCATTAAATAATTTAAATAATTTAAATAATGAATACCGTAAATGCTATACTTTCTATCTTCGCGTAGGACAAATGGAACTTTTCAAGGACAACGTCCGCAAATACACGAGGCTGTCTCTCTCCCAAGCCATCGACATGCTAATTGAAAGGTTCAACCAGGAATGCGAAAGTCGAAAGCAACAGCCTACACTCATCCAATTCATCAAGGCAGAGCCACACAGCACAGTTCTAATCCAAAATAAAGTTTCGGCGCCGAAATGCTTCTTCTGTGAGAACATAGCCGTAACCACAGCCATTTTTGCGCCGACAAACCGTCAATATCCAGTCTGCAGTAAGCATGCGGAAGAATTGAAGAATCATCCGAAATGGAGGCTAATAAATGAAGCTTGAAAATTTGCTTAGGAGCCTTATCGGCAAGAATGTTCGCTTAGTATTTGAAACTTCTCAGGACGGCTTCTCAATAGCCGGCAAACTGATGGAGGTAACAGACGACTACATCAAACTCTACGGCATGACAACAATCTACGTCAACCGAAAAGCCACAATCCTAACCTACCTCGAAGTCTACGAGGAGGAAAAACCAAAATGAATGAACTTCAAGAAATAATTTCACTTCTCATGCCTTACTTAATACCTATAGCGGCAATAATATTTCTGCTATTAATGCCAACAGACCATGGACCCCTCATTGTCCTAATCGCAGAGGACATATGGGGTAAAATTGACCATTTCTACTATAAGCATTGGGGATACAAACGCATCCCATTCGGAGAAAAATGGAACAAAATGCTCGAAAGACTCGACTATATGGCTTGGCTTGAAAAGAAAGGATTCAAATTCACATGGGAGGATGTATAAAAATAGATAGAAAAAAGATGGAATGGAAAGCCATAATCGAACTGACAGTAACTACCCTCATCATTCTTGCAAGCGTTATCTCAATCTATATAATGACAAACGACTTAATTCCAACAATCATCTACATCGTTACAGTATTATACGCTTTTTTTGTTGTTTATGTCATTTTTCCAATTGAATCTCAAATATAAAAGAAGGTTGTGGCGTAAAAAATGGCTGATAAATGTCCTTTCCTTGAATTCGATGAATTTAATGACAGATACATTTGCAAAGCCAGAGCTCACTATAAAGAATTAGCTACACACATAGCAAAACTATGCAAATCACAATACTACAAAACATGCCCAGACTACCAAAAAGCCATAGGAAAAGTTGTGATAAAGTAATTATCGTCTTTCGATATCCTTTTATTGATTCTAAAATACTTAGATACTTGCGGAATTGTTATGATAGAGCTGTGGCAGGTTGCCTTAGGCTTTGCAATCTTTTCTTTTAGCACTTGGTTTGAAATAGAACGCACATATGGCCCAAAAGCACGTGAAAGAAGAAAGAAGTTGTTATCAAGAACCCGCAATTTGATAATAGATATTTGTAGCAAGGAAGAGAGTATAAGCAAAGAAAGTTTAAGGAAAATTGCTTCCTTATATCAGGAAAGTGAACAGTCAATAACCTCCCTTGAAGACACACTCCAGCTTGCGTTTGGTTCTGGAATTCTCTTTTTAATAGCAGTCATATCCCGTGTCGCTGTTGATTATCTCCACTTCCCAGAATTGGCGTCACTTGAGGCGTATACCTTTATCTTCGGGCTCGTTTTGTTTCTAATGATGATCTACAACTTAAAAAGCCTAAGAAAGTTAGTACAATCTGATGAAGACCCTCAATCCATCCCATTTTCAGTTGGCATTATTGTAGGCCTAATTTTAGGAATCAATGCTTATCTCATATGGATTCTGATTCCCTTTCTCGTTGCAGGAAAAATCGCTTTAGATCTTATTATGTTTATATGTTTCCTATTTCTTAGCTTCGTGGGCGCAGTCATGTTTCTTTGGAAATACAGAATAGAGTCAAAATGGCAATGGACAGGATACTTCTTAATGATTCTTCCATGGATTTACTTGATGGTCGTAGGTTTAATTGATCTGCTAATCTGAGAATACATGCGGAGTATAGTATCTTCGAATAATTCTAAATCAAAATTCGGCCTTCATTTTTCTTGGGATGGAGAATGTGTAAGGTTAAGGCTAAACTTGGAAGAAGACGAGTAACCCTACAAACTATAGGCTACAGAGGCAAAAAAGAGGCCCGAACGCCAACTGCAGATTTGAGGCAGGCCAGATGCTTCATAGTTCCAAAGAAGGATGCTAAGGGGCTTAAGGTAGGATCTACGAAAACTGTGCAGATTGGAAGGAAGAAGATTCCATGCACGGTTAAGAAGTGGAGCCACGGAAGCCGACTTCTCGTTCCAAAAGAGCAGTATCCACTCCGAGACCTTTCTCCAAACACCATTAAAAGGGTGATAGTCAAGTGAAAACCTACTACATCGTTTACAGAGGACTTCAACGCTACCGAAATGGCAAAATTAAGCCAAGAATTCGCGTAAGAAAAATTCGCAACGTAGAAGGCAGACCAAAAATTGTTGATAAAAGAATTCAGGGCGGAGACTTATGGGTTACCATCAAGGCGCCGCAAGTCTATACGCTAAGAAACGGCAAGAAAGTCAAACGCATACGAGTTAGAGACATTCATCTCGGAAGAGCCAAAACAACAAGAGGAGTAAAGATAACTACTAAGCCGCCGAAAGGCCCCAAAATAGACAGAAAAAGATAGCGTTAAATTTCATTGCTCGTCTGCTACTGCTTCAATCGGCAACTCTGGCTTATGCTCCTTAATATAGCTGTAAACCATTAAACTGTCAGTCTCAATCCTCAAAATCTTCCACTTAGGATTAGCATACCTGCCTGCCTTAGCCATAAACTTCATTAAAACCCAAGTCTCCTTCTTGCCCTTACTTTCAATAGTCTTTTTCTCGCCAGACTCAACATTCTGAATTTCCATACGAATATAAACCATCAAGCTTCCCTCTTACAGTACTTCTTCCATGGACACGTGGCACATTCCTGCTTTTCCGGAAGCCCAGCAGCCAACTCACCAAAACATTCAGGCTTCTCGCCAGAAGGCATAGCCTCCTCAAGCTTCGCATGTTTTGGAGGTCTTCCACGCCTACGCTTAGGCAAGCTAATCATAGATGAACTGCCAGGATGCAAAGCCATAGTCTTAACAAGCTTCTCCAACTCCTTCCTGGAAACCCTAAAGCTGAACATGGCCTCGCCAGACCCAAGCACAGTAGCCTTAAAATCACTAACATTCAAAGGCACAATCCCCAACTTCTTACGACGCCAACTCTTATAGACTAAATAGCCGATGCCAGCAAACACCAAACCCAGAAATATCCACTCAAACACAGCCTACACCCCCTTATATTTTATTAAACAAGATAACTCTACAACCTGTACATTATCGTTAATGAGTTTGGAAAGTTCTATATCCTTGACCCAACAAATAACAACATCAACCTTTTTATCGCCTAAGGTTTTTAGATATAATGCATTGTCATCTCTATTCAGCCAAATATTATTTTCAGGATCTGAAATTTCATCAACTATGTTAGTTCCGACTACGAGAATCCATTTATTCTGGACCTTTTTCCAATGACCCATAACTAACGGTTTTGTTATTCGATAATGATGCCGAAGAAAATCACTTAGTTTAAATTCCAATTCAATTCTCACAGTCTTTCCATTTCTTTTCGCGATAATATCTGGCCATTGCTGAAAAGAAATAATTTTTTCAAACCCTATTTTTTCATGAATTCTTGAAAATAAATAAAAAACACCTTTCTCATTTTTGGGAGTAAAATCTATTTTTTCAATAATATTTTTTGAATTTTTCATAATTATTCCTCCCATATTTTGTCAGCCCTCTCAATTTTTTCTAAAATTCTTCTGGGGCTTCTATGCACATAGGCTACTGCAGGCTCTATGGTTTCCCAATGAGCAAACTCCTTCAACTCGTAAGGATCCATAACCTCGCTAATGTGAGTAAATCTTTGATGTCGGAACCAGTGATTCCAAATGTTCGGATCTATTTCCTTCATAATTTGCCAGGCCCTCTGCCTGGTAGTAATCGGAAAAACACGGCCCTTATGCCCAATACTCTTCAAGTATTTAAGCCAGTCTAAAACATAATCTATAAGCGGATCATCCAAACGCATGTGAATGTCAGCCCAAACTTGACGAATTCCTCCCTTCTCAATTTCCTGAAGATTCAGTGGTGCAAGCTCTAAACCGCATTTACTGCAGAACTGGTTTTCCTTCGCGTTCAACATTCCACATCTCGGACAAACAATCTTCAACCTTCCCTTCTTCAGGATCCTACAATGCATCTTGAGAACTCTACGACCAGCAACTGAAACTATTTCAAAATCTTCCATTTTCACGCCTTCATAAATGTCAATTGGCTGCCCCCTCTCAGGATATTTCCGACCAATAATCTCGCTAATACGCCTACCACTCAAATAGAGCAAGGCAATTAAAGCCTTAACCCATTTCTTCCAAAAATCATCATAATGAAGCGAATCAACCTTCTTAATCAAATTAAGTATATATTGACGGCTAACCGGAGGCAAATCCTTCGTGCTTCTCCGCTTAGCGCCTCCACGCTTTCCCATTTTCATTTTCTCCATTTTACGTTACAATCTAACGTAAAATCAACATCATTTTCCTTTTCTTTGTCGGAATTTTGTATCTTAATATGTTCCTCCTCTGACATTTTGACTTGTCCAAATGTATGTTGCAAATGCTTTAAAACCAAGTCTTTGACTTGTTGTCGATGGATACCGAATTCCTGTGCAACTTTGCTGTAGTTCTTTAGTTCATAGTATCTCTTTGCTACTTTACAGCATAGGAATTGTAGGCCCTCGTCTGGCGGCGTTAGGCTGAAGGGTGCAATGTCATAGGTGTCGAATTTAACGGTTGTCGGCGGAATATTCCGGATGACGATTAAATCATCGAATAAGTCGCTTTGAAGAATGGCTGTTTCACGTGAAATCTTCTGGAATTCTCCAAGCACCAAGTCTGGTATAGCCTCGAAAGTGCTGTCTACAAGTCCTCTGCTAACTGCAGCCAACAATAGGTGGGCACGATACTTTCTAAGCTTGAATGCTAAGTCGATGATTTTTCTGTTTAGCTGTGCCATGGGTGTTCTGCGGCTGATGTTGCTGCTTGCCTCATCAAAAATGTAAAGTTTCTTTCGCTTGTCAAGTTTAAGCCAATTCTCAAGTTCAGCCCAGCTCGTAATATGCAGAAACCTCTCATCAAATACTTTAATGTTGGTGGCTACATGCTTAACCCATCCATATTGCAGAGCCAACTCTCCAATAAGCAGGCAAAAGTCTGTTTTTCCCCTTCCCATTCTTCCAGTAACAAAGATGATAGGCGCTGGAACTCCAAACAGCCTTTCCAGAACCTTCACAAATTTAGAGTTAAAAACGCTCATCAACTCTCCTCCACAGCAGAAATCTCAATTCCCGTCTTCCCAACCTTCAATGCCAAATTAGTCACAATATCCGCATTAAGAATCCACTGAACCTCTCCTATACGCTTCAAGATTTCTCTAATTTCTGAAAGCCGAGTTCTGACAGGGTGGCCTTCAGGTAGTTTCTCTATGACATTATCAAGAATGACAAGTTTAGGAGCCAGCAAATTACATGCATAGTCTTTAAGCTTCTTGTCTTTCTCAGCCCATCTCTGCGCCAAAAGCTGAAAATGCCGAAACTCGTCAAACGGACTTTTGTATCGTGGCATATTCTACCTCCTTAGAATGGTGCATAGCCTATTGCTGACTCCTTCTCTTTCTTTCCTCTTCCAAACTTTCTTGCAAGCCAAGCCCTCAAGCCTGCATGCTCGCGGACTTCCATTCCGCTAACCATGCGGACAATCTCGCGTCTGCCAAGCCTATTCACGCTGCAGCGCAACTTCAAAAGTTCAATTACATAATCTCTCAGCCAGTTAAGCTTGTACCTTTTGGCAATTGTCAAGAGCAAGGCATATCTGGACGCTTCAGGAACGCTTATGTCGCTCAGAATCTTAATTGCCTCATCATTTTCGGTTTCTGTTAGGCTGTCTACAGCCTTTCCAAGAGCCTCCTCAGTACTTACAAGACCCAAACTCTTGAGGATTTGGTCAACCGCCCTATCTACCTCAACGCTTTTAGCCAATGTAATCACCTATGGAATGTTAAAGCCAGCGGCTGCAAACAGCATTCTGATAATGGCGTATGTTCCGGCTCCAGCCAGCAAATAAGCCACAACAACTCTTGGAGGAATAATCACGGCTTCAAGAAAGCTTTTCCAAAAGCTTTTCTCGCTTAGATAGTCAAGCCTACGCTCAATGCTGGGGTCAGGATCAGCATACAATTGCAAAGCCGGAAATGAATCCTCTGACTCATTATCTGACTTATTATTTCCAGGGTTATTTGATTCTGGAACAACATAGACTGGCTTCACGCTTCTCCTGCTGTTACGATCTATAATAACGTATGGAACAGACTTTCCTTTCTTCATCAAATAGAAAATGTCCTGTTGGTCAACGATGAATCTGCTCACAATCCCCTTCCTGAAATGCTTTCTTCCACGCAAAAATGCAATTCCCTCGTCTGGATCATACTCTCCCCTCTTAATCTCCATGTTATTGCCATAGAGAAGAATCATGTTGAGCTTCATGCCGCCACCCCGACAATGCCGATCCACTCAAGAAATTTGATGATGTAGTCCCAGATAGTCTTGATAGCCTTCACTACTATACTGATAATCCCAGTAAATAGACTGTAGATTTTAATGAAGGGCTCCCAGATTTTGGAGAATTCTCCAGTTTCGGCTGCCGTAACGACTCCGCTGAGAATCCAGATGGCAAAACCGACTCCCGCATAAGGAGCAACACCAATAACAATACTGCTAAGCATATAAAAAAGAGTCAAAACGAAATCGACGGCGCTTTGAATCCAGCTTGGCAAAGGCTTAATATTCTCTGGCTCAGGATTGGCTCCACCTTCATATAGTTTCTCATAAATTATTCTGCAACTTATTTTTCCGGAACCATACTCCTTAATGGCTTTCATCCTTAAAGTAACATTAGCGAAGAAATTGCTTGGAACATCAATCGAAAATGTGTTAGTCCATATTCTTTCTCCAAACAGCCCAGATGTTTTCCATCTCAGCCTAAAGTAAAGCTTTGAGCCATTATTCCAAATCCAAACATAATAGCGGTAGTCAGTGGCGCCTTTCCTTGGCGTAAACTCATACCACTCTTTCTCTTCAGTTCCATTATAGAGTGCCATCTCAATATGCCCTGTTCTCTGCCAGAACCAAGACTCAAAACAATGAATGACTTCACATGTGATCGTCCAGTTTGAACTTGAACTGTAAAGCTGATATTGACGTTTATGCTTAAGACCAGCACTCAAGCATGCGTCAATCCAGCTGTTTTCGTCGCAGTAGCATTGCTCCCACATAGAGAAGCTGAAAGGCTCCGAATACTCCCAGAGAATCCATCCGTCCCTATCATCATCAAAAGTCGAATAAAAGCCATAATGGTCTCTTTCCCAGATTGCTTCAGCCCCCCTTGCAACCTCTTGCCAGCTGCCCTCTGGGCTTGACTGTGCAAAGGCAGATTCGAAGCTGGAAAACACTAAAAAAGCGGCAAGAAAGGCTGCAATGAAGGCTAAAGCCTTAACTTTCATACAACAGTTACTCCCATAATCTTCTTTATCCTATCAAAAAGCCACTGAGGCTTCCTATAACCAGCAACTTCGGTCACCAAAATTCTGAAATCTCTTGGGTCAAGACCCCTATTTTGCAGTTCAATCCTCTTGCTTTTAACCCAGAAGCCAGCGTCCATCAAAAGCTTAAGCTGATTATAATATGGTCTGCCATAGCTGTCTCTCGTCAAGGTTATGCTGTCAATAACATCCGGATCATCATTCGCCTTAGAACTTATCCGTACAATACTGATTTTAAGAGCGAAGGATCCGCCTTCAGCCTTCGCCAAGCCAGCCACCTACCAAACTATACAAATATCGAAGGGAATATTTAAAAGAATTCTATATGACTATACTCGGCAGGTATACTCTATAAATTATGGTTAAAATCCAAAGAATTCTGCCCTCGAATAAATTTATCCATAGAAAAACCTCACTCTAAATACGAAAGCAGAATGGAGGTGTAAAAGGGGAAAATGTCAAGCGTTGATCTTTCATCTGTTGTGAATGTAGTGCTGGCGGTGGTACCCCTCATCGTAACCATAGCAGTATTGAAGATGCTAATGAAAATGTTCGAAGGCTTCGGCAGCTAAACACCGACACCCAAAGCCCACAAGGAGGGAAATGACAATGCGAA
>Ga0180300_10000458_pt1 | contig 17867 bp, 18 predicted proteins | sample GuaBasSediGuay15_FD_121798 | JGI IMG/M metagenome (GOLD analysis project Ga0180300, IMG submission 121798) | Subseafloor sediment microbial communities from Guaymas Basin, Gulf of California, Mexico - Guay15, Core 4569-2, 21-24 cm | ecosystem: Environmental > Aquatic > Marine > Hydrothermal... | reverse complement strand
GCGCTGGTCGCCGACCTCGTCCCCCAGAGGGACAGGGGCAAGGTGATGGGGCTGATGGCGACCATAACGGGCCTCATCTCGCTGCCCGGCTCGTACCTCGGCGGATACCTCTACGACTACAATCCCCACCTGCTGCTGGCCGTCGGGTCGACGCTTGAGGCCCTCTCCATCCCCATCATCCTCCTCTTCGTGAAGGAGCCGAAGAGACGCCCGTGAGGCCGGGGCGCGGGGTTTGTGTCGGTAAAGAGTTATTAACCGAACGCCTGAAGGTATTCCGATGGATCATGAGCAAGGTACCTGACATCGTCACGCCTCCGCCGGGGCCTAGGTCCAGGGCGCTGCTGGAGGAGCGGAACGAGTATGTGCCGCCCGGCGTCTACCTGGTTCAGCCGGTGAGCATCGCCGAGTCCAGGGACGCCGTGGTCAAGGATGTGGACGGCAACGTCTACATCGACTTCACCTCGGGCATCGGCGTCGTCAGCCTCGGCCACTGTAGGCAGGAGATCGTTGAGACCATCTGCGAGCAGGCGGGGAGGCTTATCCACAGCTGCATCCACGTCGCCAACTACGAGCCCTACCTGAAGCTGGCCCGGAGGCTGACGGAGATCACGCCGGGGGGCTTCAAGAAGCGGGCCATCATGCTGAACAGCGGCGCTGAGGCGGTGGAGAACGCCGTCAAGATCGTGCGGCAGCACACGGGGAGGCCGGGGATCATCAGCTTCGAGAACAGCTTCCACGGCCGCACCTACATGGCGATGACCCTCACCGGCAAGTGGGATCCCTACAAGGTCGGCTTCGGCCCCTTCGTCCCCGGCGTCTACATGACCCCCTTCGCCTACTGCTACCGCTGCCCATTCCACCTGGAGTACCCCGGCTGCGGCCTGGTCTGCGTCCACCACATCGAGAAGTCCATCCTGAAGACCCAGGTGCCGCCGGGGGAGGTCGCCGCCATCATCGCCGAGCCCGTCCAGGGCGAGGGCGGCTTCATCGACCCGCCCCCCGACTACTTCAAGGAGATCAAGAAGATCTGCGACGACCACGGCATCTACCTCATCATCGACGAGATACAGACCGGCTTCGGCCGCACCGGCAAGATGTGGGCCATCGAGCACTACGGCGTCGAGCCCGACCTCGTCACGATGGCGAAGGCCATCGCCTCGGGGCTCCCCCTGAGCGCAGTCGTCGCCCGGGACGAGCTGATGAAGGACGTCTACCCCGGCAGCCTGGGCGGAACCTACGGCGGCAACCCCATCGCCTGCGCCACCGCCCTGAAGGTCATCGAGATCATAGAGCGGGAGAAGATCGTCGAGAGGGCCGCCAGCCTGGGCAGGAAGCTCAGGAAGCGCCTGGACGAGCTGAAGGAGCGCTACGAGGTCATAGGCGACGTCCGCGGCAAGGGCCCCATGCTGGCGATGGAGTTCGTCAAAGACCGAGGGACGAAGGAGCCCTACCCCGAGGCGGCCTCAAAGGTGCTGAAAGGCGCCCTGGCGGAAGGGCTGCTGACGCTGAAGGCCGGCCTCTACGGCAACTGCGTCCGGCTACACCCGCCCCTCACCATCGACGACGAGCTCCTTGAGAAGGGCCTGACCATCCTAGAGGACGCCATCAAGAAGATCAGATAGCTGTTCCCCCCTCTTTTCTCCAAACCCTTTTCTGATCACTGCTGCGCCGTCTGCTGAGCGGCCTGATCGACGGCGGCCTGGTCCTCGGGCCGCATCTCAGCCGCCCCCTGCGGGGCTTCCGACGGGAGCTCGTGGGTCTGCACCGGCGCGTGGAGGAGGTCCGGCGGCGGATACGGCGAGTTTATGAGGGTCGATAGGAGGAAGAGGGAGGTGAAGACGTGCTGATATATGGTGTGGAGGACCTTCGGGACGTTCGACTCGGGGTCGACCTCGAGTGCCGCCTCGAAGTCCTTCTGCCCGCCCGTGATGGTCGCGATGCCGCCCGCCTCGAACTTGACCAGGCTCGGCTTGGTGCTGATGGAGAGGAGGAAGCTGAGGACGAGCTCGCCGCCGGTCCGGCTCTCCTCCTCCAGCTTGACGTCCACGTCAAAGGTGATGGTGCCCGCGTCCTCCCCCGTCTCGAGCCTGACGCCCTCTAGCCGCTGTAGCTTCACCTGGATCGGTGCCGAGGCCGCCTTGGACTCGATGGCTTAACCCCCCATGTGACCTGATCCCGCGGGATTGATTTCGGGGCTCTCCTCCCAGCTTCCAGCTAGTTTTGTAGCGGGTTCGGGTATTGTAGATATGTGTGTAGTGGACGGAGACACCCACAGGCCCGGTCGCGCGAGGCCGGCTCCCGCCGACGGGCCTACGCTCGCGGTGGACAAGCCCGGCCGCTCACCCGATGGCGGAGGAGAAGGCCTCAGCGATGTTCTGAAGCTCCTTGGTGATGGCGGCGAGGAAGTCCATCCGCTTCTCGAGCCTAGCCCTGCGCTCGGTGACGAGCCCGTTGAATTTGGGCAGCACGTTCCTGACGACGCCCACCAGGAGATCCCGGTTCTTCTCGTCGCCGAGGTCGATGGACTCCATCCTGCCGTCGCTGTAGAGGACGATGAGGTCCCCCTTCGGGATGATGTTGGCCCGCTCGATCTCGCCGAGCTCCCTGGGCAGGGCAGACGGATCGACGGGGATCGCCCGCGCCAGCGGGCGCATCAGCCTGAGCAGGGCGAGGGAGAACGCCTCAACGACCTTCTCCTCCTCGGAGCTCAGCTCGCAGATCTGGCCCACATCCTCTCGCACCTTCCTGAGGACGCGGACTAGGTCGTCAGTTGATTCGCGCGCGGCCGGCGGCCGGGCCGCCGGTGGCTCGAAGACCTCTTCCAAGGGAATCGACTCGGGGGACTCCACCTTCTCCACGTCTTCGGCGTCGAGCACATCCCCCTCGACCCCGACCTGCTCCTCAACGCGTTCAGTCTCTCGAACCTCCTCCAGTGGGGTCTGCCCCGCTTCTACGGCATCCTGTTGGACATCCTCCGCCGTCGGTTCTTGAGACATCTGAATTCAACTCGCTGAGGACCGCTAAGACGGAAAGTTGTAGAGGGAGGGCGGACCAAAAGACTTTGTGTGTAGCCCCCCTCTACACCTCCCCCACGGAGGGCGCGACGGTCAACCAGAACCAGCGGATAATAGGCCGCCGTATGGGAATCCAGATTAAAAACATAGCTTTAATAGAGAAATAGACGTAAAAACACCCCGTATCTCGTTAAACCCGGTTTTTAATAGGTATAGATATACCATATCTCGGATAGAGAATCTATTTATTCACTCGGACTCCTCGATAGGTCAAGAACCGCCCACTGGGCGATGGGACTGTTTCGCGCAGCTCGGATATTGGAGCTAGGGCGCCGCCCCCATCGCCATCGTCGTCCAGGGCGCGAGAGGGGATGTGATGCAGAAGACCAAGCAGAAGGCCGTGGCGTACGGTCACGACGGCATCCGCCAGCAGGGCATCAGCAAGGTGGAGGAGGTGATGTCCGTCAAGCGGAAGCAGAACAAGATCACCGTCCGCCTGAAGAAGCAGAGGGCCATGTCGAAGTCCCCCCTCTACTACAAGTACGACATCCAGAAGTACGACCTGCACCCCAACTATTACTTCACCGAGGTCGAGGACCTGATCCCCCACGGCGTCCCCGAGTACATCGACGAGGGGCAGCACTACGTCGAGCGCATCGTCAGGGCCCTCTACTACTTCAAGCAGTGCGCCCTCATCGGCCCCAGCGGCACGGGCAAGACCCACATCGTCTACCTGGTCGCCGAGCTGACGGGGCTGCCCGTGTGGGAGGTGAACTGCGGCCTCCAGACGAGCAGCTACGACCTTATAGGCAGGTTCGTCGGCCTCGGGAAGGAGAACTGGATCGACGGGCAGGTGACCCAGTGGCTCAGGCACGGGGGCATCCTCTACCTCGACGAGGCGAACATGATGAAGCAGGACGTCGCCACCCGCCTCAACCCCGTCCTCGACACCCGGGGGCACCTCGTCCTGACGGAGAAGGACAACGAGATCGTGCCCCGCCACCAGTACGCCTACTGCATCATATCCATGAACCCCTTCTCCGCCGAGTTCTCGGGGACCAAGAAGCTGAACGCCGCCTTCCGGAGGCGGATGTCGGTCTGGATCAACTTCGACTACCAGAGCGTCGGCGACAAGATCTCCCCGAGGGAGGCCGAGCTCATCATGAAGCGGACCCAGCTGGACGAGGAGACGGCCTATAAGATCCTGCGCGTCGGCGCGGAGATGCGGAGGCAGTACAAGGCGGGGGACCTCCCCTACGGGCCCAGCGTCGGCGACCTCATCCACTGGGGGGTCCTCATCAAGGATGGAATAAACCCCAAGATGGCGGCTGAGGAGACCATCGTCGCCCTCACCAGCGACAACGCCGAGGTCCAGGACGACGTCAGGAGGATCATAGAGAGCGTCTTCGTGTAGGTGAGCCTCAGGGGGAGGGCTTGTGGGTTTCCTCGACTACGCCGGGACGCTTTCGCTGCAGAAGGATCCGTTGAAGGTGAAGATCTTCATGGATCCCAGGTTGACCTATCCCACCCTGACCTGGGATAGGTCGATGCCCGTGGCGAAGCTGCCCGAGCCGAGGGCCTCCGACGAGGCGGTGGAGTTCCTGGGATACTTCTTCCCCCCCGACGATAAGGGGCGGATCATGGCTGGCAGGCTGTTCCGAGCCGTCGTCACGCACCTCACAGCACACACGGTGAGGGCGCTGCCCCCGATCCTAGAGGCCCGATCGCACCCGACGCGCTTCATCGAGACCCTGCTGAAGGACCTATACATCGACGCCTACGTCGCATCGGCGCACCCGGAGAGAGTCCCCGACCTGGCCTACGCCAACGCCCTGGCCATGGCCTCGGCGAAGCGGCTGGAGAGGATCTACCTGCCGGCGACGCGCGTCATGACCGCCATTCTATTCAAGGTCCTCGCCAACGGACCTCTGGACGGGTTGACCGGGGAGGAGGCCGCGCTGGTCGAGGCGGCGGCGACGAGGCTACGGGAGGTCAAAGAGCGCTTCGCGCCCCCGGGCGACGGTGCCCTCGACGTCGACGAGCTGCGGGAGACCGCGGACTGGCTCGTTGAACAGCTCAGGGAGTTCGGCCCCTTCGTGGAGACCCCGTGCCTCCCGTACACGGAGAACGCCTCCCCCTGCAGCATATACAATCGGCGCATGGCTCCGCCGGACTCGGAGATCGAGCCTCTCTTTCTGGACGCGGTGGAGGCCCTTGGAGGGGCTCCGCCCGAGGGGGGGATGGCCTCCTGCTGGAGTAAGCAGGTCGACGTCGAGTGCCTGCAGGCCTTCAGCAGCACCATCATCCAGCGTCAGAAGGAGAGGAAGATCCTTAGGCGGCTTAAGGAGCGGCTGGCGTCCAGCCGGTTCAAGTCCATAGAGATACCGCCGGAGGACTACTCGGAGTACCTCAGGGCCCGGGAGCAGATAGGCGGAACGTCGCGGAGGCTCCTCAACAACCTCATCATGGCGACGAACTTCGAGTTCGAGGATATCAGGAAGATGTACGGGGTCCTCGACCTCGCCGACGCCATCCAGGTCATCGCGAGCAAGAGCCCGAGGAACGACATCTTCCTGCGGGACGAGATCATGAAGCAGAGCTTCTCCATCGTCATCCTCCTCGACGTGAGCAGGAGCATGAGGACGAGCCCGCTGGAGAACCGGGCGAGGGCCATCTGCATCGCCGAGGCGGCGAAGGACGTCATAACGGACTCGAACTCCTGGGCCTTCTACGCGTTCAGCGACAGGCTCTACGTGCTGAAGGACGGCTCCGAGGCGTACTCCCGCAGGGTGCGCGCCCGCATCGGCGGCGTCCCCTTCGACGGGACCACCTACATGCCCGACGCCCTCAGGGCAGCGGCCGAGTTCCTGAAGGGGAAGGTGGAGGAGCAGAGGATCATCTTCGTCCTCTCCGACGGCTACCCCTACGGCTACCCCGGCGTGTACGAGGATCTGGAGGAGATCACCCGGACCTACGAGGAGCGGGGCATCATCATCATCGGCATCGGCTTCGACACGGAGAAGATGGGAACCCTGTTCAGGTACAACGCCGCCGTCTACTCCCAGAGGGACCTGATAAAACACGTGGGCAACGTCTTCCTCCGGGCCTCCTCGGAGGAGCTGCTATAGCACGGAGACGCGGGATAAGGCGGCTCAGGAGGGGGCCTGCGGCTGCAGCGTCCGCACTATCGTGAATCCCTTGCTGAAGGTGAACTTGGGGATGGCCTCCGCTCCCGTGGGCTTTATGAAGACCTTCCTCGGCACGCCGTCCAGGAGGAGCACGATGTAGCTTGCCTCGTCGCCGAGGCCGACGTTGCGCAGCTCCTCGATGGATCTCTTCGCCTCCTCCAGCTCCTCGATCTTCGTCGTGATGGCCTCGATGGCTTCGAACATGAGCTCCGCCTCCCCCTGGACGCTGGAGGAGAGGAACATGCTCTGGAAGGGGACCCACTCGTCGGGCGTGCCCTTCTTCCCCTTCTTTTTCTTCTTTTTGCCGCCCTTTTTCTTCTTGGCCTTCGCCTTGCCTTTGGGAAGTTTCTCGCCGAGGGAGAGCTGCTTGAACCAGTCCTCGTTGCCGTACTTCTCCTCGGACTCCCTGAGGAAGTTGCCCAGGCGCTCGCTGTACTCCTTTTTCTGGGACAGGTAGTGGGAGATCTCTTTTTCAACTACGGTGAGGAGCTCTCGCAGCGAGCGGGTGTCCATTATCTCGGTGACGAGTCTCCCCGTCATGCGGTCACGCTCCGTTCAGCCTCGGGCCGGTCCCGCCGCCTGGCGGCTACTCTTCCGGCGTCTCCCTCGGGAAGGTGGGGAGGTCCCTGAGCTCGCGGCTGATCATGTCGAGGAGTCTGATGCGCTCTCCCAGCCTCCGGGTGTGCTTGCTGATCTTCGTCCGAAGTCTCGGCAGGGCGTTCCAGACCACAGTCAGCACGATCTCCGTCGGGTACTCCTCCAACGGCTTCGACTCGACCTTGCCTTGCCTGTCGACGACGACGAGGTTGCCCTGGGGGCTGAGGAACATCTTTTCGGCGTTGTAGAATTCCGGGATCGCCTCAGGCGGGAGTTCGAGGGTGACGTCCAGCCATCCGGTGTAGGCGGCCAGGGCGGCGCAGAGCTCTCTGCTGTGCCGTCTGTCCTCCGCTCTGGACTCCGCCAGCTCCTGCGCGCCTTCGCTTATCGACTGGAGCAGTTCGGACAGCGCTGGCTCCATCTCTTTGAGCCTCTCCTCCGAGGACTCTCCGAGGTGCTGGAGGTCGTCGTAGAATTCGAGCATCGCTTCTCTTCCCGTCTGATCCTCCATCGGCCTCTCCTCTATCGCCGCTTATCCCCTTTAGACTACCCCCGCCTAGGTTTTATGAGAGTTTGTGAGTGATTTCAACTACATACTGCTGCTCCATAACAGGCGGCGTCACGGGGGCAGCGCCCGGCTCAGCGCCCACAGCGCCAGGTCCCCCAGGAGTAGCGCGGAGAGGTAGCCGAAGGCTATGAAGACCAGGAAGGGGAGGGTGTGGGAGACCCAGACCTCCGAGACCCCGGCGCGCCCCAGCCTCCGGAAGACCTCGAAGGCGTCCTCGTCGTCCTCCATGTCCGGCATCAGCACGAACTCCCTCTCGGCGCCGTCCTCCCCCAGCGGAACCTCGAGGGGGTACTGGAACGGGGGGCCCCTCACCGCGTCGAGCCGCACCTTCATCCCCGAGATGAGGACGATGAACTTCCTCCACGGGGGCTCGGACTCGTGCCCCTCGAACAGGGGCGCGCCCCGTCGCGCCGCCGCCAGGTTCCTGACGAGGAGGATGAGGGCGAAGGAGGCCCCCGCCAGGGCCGAGTTCGAGAAGATCGTCAGCGGATAGATGACCGAGACCACGCCGAGGGCGGGCCTGACTAGGCGGGGCGGATACGGCTGGAGGAGGGCGAGGACGACGAAGGCCTTGAAGTCGGCGCCGCCGAAGAGGCCGAGGTAGCCGAGGGCGAAGGCGAGGGCCGTCGAGAACAGGACGGGCATCGCCAGGGCCATGAGGGTCAGCCTGTCCGTGGCCACCAGGTAGAGGTCGAGGGCGAGACCCGCGGCGCCGGAGACGACCCAGGTGAGGTCGGAGACCTCCCGTGTCCTCAGGTCGCTCCAGGAAGCGTAGCCGAGCATCGCGACGCTGACTAGGACCCTCAGGGCCTCCAGCGGAATCAGCCGGTGTCACCTCCGGTTCGAACAGTCTATCGTAGCCCAACGGTATTTAAGGCGGTTTACTTCACCCCTCGCTCAAGCTCGCCTCCGCCTGGACGTAGATGCCCCTGCGGTCATAGACCTGGACGCGGACCTGAACCTGATTTCCAGGTATCGCGTCGGTGAACGAGTAGCGGTAGGTCCCGTTTCCGAAGTCCTGCCGGGAGTAGCTCCCCAGCTCGGCCGGGTCCCTCCATGTCCCTCCGCTGAGGTAAGCTAGGGTGACGCGCCCCGCGAGGGTGGGAGCGCCCTCATTGAGGAGGTTGAGGAGGACGGTGACCTGCTTGATGTTTCCCAGCCCCCGGGTGTAGCTTCCCGAGATCACCGCCGTGGTGGTTATGTTCTGTGTGAAGCTCCAGTCGACCTCCGCGCCGCGGCCGCTGATGTTCAGGGTGAAGTCCGCGAACGCGCTGGAGACGCCCCTGCCGTCGGTCCTCCAGTCGAGCCAGACCCCGCCGGAGTAGGGGGGCTGCGAGGCAGGGGTCGCGTTCAGGTCGCAGCGGCCGAACTGGTAGTCGCCGCTCACGAAGTTCTCCCAGCGGTCCAGGTTGCCCCCGAGGTTCGAGGCGGCTCCCCCCTGGGAGATGTTGATGAGCGAGGCGACGACGACGTGCCTCGACCCCTGCTCGATGCTGAGAACATAATCGCTCAGGGCGCTCCAGTCGGCGGAGGCCTCGGTCCTGCTCCGCCGGTAGATGTAGGCCTGGGTCGAGAGGATGGCGAGGGATATGGTGAGCGCCGCCAGGACGAGCACCTGACCCCTGACCCGTCTGGAGCGCATCGCGTCATCCCCCCAGCTGTAGGCGGAGCCGGTACAGCGGGCAGCCGTCCGCCTCGACGGCGAGGAGGTACTCGACGGAGGCGACGGTTCGGCCGATCAGCCCGCCGTTGGAGATGAGACGGTCGTTGACGGGGGCGCCCTGCTCGTCGAGGACCGTGAGGTTGAAGGAGACGCCGGCGGGGAGGGCGGCCCTCAGGCACCGCTCAAGCCGGTCCCAGCTCCGCTCCTCCACCAGTCGGCCCAGGGTCCCGTTGCCGTCCAGCCTCAGCAGTACCTCCATGCCGAGAGCCTCCAGGGGCCTCTCCTCGTCGCCGTCCCTCTCCCGCGGTATCGAGGTCGAGTAGAGGAGAGTGGTGAATATGATGACCGCCGCCAGGAAAGCCTCCAGGGTGTGGACCGCGCCTCTCCTGCTCCTAATCATCCTCAACCGGGCTCCTGAAGCTGATCTTGAACCTGTAGAGCGTCCCCTTCACCTCGACCAGATACGAGACGGAGGCCACGTCCGAGATGGCGTGGGCGTCGGACATATCCGCCCCCACGGCGAGGGGCAGCTGCGGGTACGCGGCCCACTCCGCCCAGTAGTCGGAGCCGTTCACCCCCGTCAGGGCGAGCACTATCGGGCTCGCGTCCAGGAGATGGGGGATCGAGTAGGAGCCGTCGCCCCCGGTCAGGTTGAACATGTAGCCGAGGGAGAGGACGGCGGCGTTGACCACGGTCGCGCCCCCCGCCAGGTTGACGCTCAGGGTGTGGTTGAGGGGGCTGAGGGTTGCGAAGGTGCCGGCGGGCTCGGGCGGGGTCGAGTTGTGGGCGAAGGGTAGGACGCCGTAGCTCACCACCGACGGCTCGACCCGGGCGAAGGCCACAAGGAGGGCGGTGCCGCGGAGGGTGCCGGGCAGCGTGAACTCGACCGTCCCGGAGCCGTCGGAGGCCGTCGTCCCCGTCGCCGAGGCGGTGAACCCTCCGATCACGACGTAGTAGCGGACCGTGGCCGGGAGAGGGTAACCCCACCGCGCGGTCGACGCCGCAAACGTATAGGTGACGTTCCCTCCCTGGGCCTGGGACGAGACAAGACTCAGGGTGACGTTAAACAGCGTATCCACCCTGATGTGAAAGGAGACATCGTCGATGCCGAGGGCCTCCCACAGCCGGGGGTAGCCCACCGCGTAGGCGCTCGACGGGTTGAGGCGGGTCACCTTGTCGATGTCAAGCTCGTAGGCTTTTCCCGCCGAGAAGCCCAGGGCGGTTGGGGAGCCGACGACGCCCCAGTTCTCCGGCTCGCCGCGGGAGAGGAGCATATGCCTCCCGATCTGCTGGTACCGATCGAGGGAGGCGTCGCCGCCCTCCAGGTACGGCTCGACGGCGGTGTTCACGCCGTAGATGGCCCCCATGACCAGCAGGATCATGGCGGAGGAGGCGAGGAGGAGATCTATGGCGGCGGTGGGCATCTACAGCATCAGCCCCCTGAAGAGGTCGGCGACGAACCGCTGGGAGAGGTAGAGGGTGGCATAGGCGGTCACGGCGAGCATCGCCGCGTACTTGAAGCCTGAGGCAAAGCTCCCCTCGCTCACCTTCCCTATGAAGAAGCCGGAGAGCCAGCAGTGGAAGACGATCCCCGCCTCGACGACGAGGGTGCTCGAGGAGACGAGGATCTCCCTCTCCATGAAGGGGAGCTGGACCTGTGTCATGGTGTGGACGGTGAAGGTGACGGTGAACGCCATGAGGATGGACCAGACGAAGGGCAGGATGACGTAGGGCCTGAGCATGCCCCGCAGCCCCTTCTCGATGGTCTGCGTCTTCTCGCTGAACTCGGCGAGGAGGCTGAGGGTGTCGGCGTCCCCGCCGCCGATCTCGATGGTCTCCACGAGGATGAAGAAATCTATGACGACCGGCCAGCTCTTGATCCACTCCTTCAGGTCCCTGTAGATCTTCCTCAGGGAGACCCCCCACTCGATCTGGTTGACTATCCGCTCCAGGTCCCTCGTGAAGGGGCCGTACCCCCTTCGGGCCGCCGCGTGGACTATGCTCTTCTCCGGCGAGAGCCCGGTCCTCCGCGCCTCCGTCACATCCCTCAGGAAGCTCGGCATCGCGTTCTCCGCCGAGAGGTTCCTCCGCGCGATGCGGAGGTAGGTCACCGCCGGCGGGATGGAGATCGCGACCAGGCCAACCGTCACTATGAGCGCCGGGTCGGCCAGCTCCAGCACGAAGGAGAGCTGAGGGAGCAGCGCCGTGGTGGCGATGAAGGCGGCGAAGGCGGCGCCCGGGGCGAGGCCCAGCACGTAGGGCTTCCGCACCCCCCTCAGCGTGCTCGGCCTGATGTTGTTGGCCATGTACATGAAGAGGAGGGAGAAGAGGGGGATGACGAACAGGATGAGGGGATAGATGAACCCGGAGGTGTCGGGGAAGGAGCTGCCCACCACGCCCATCGACGTGGACGAGGTGACCGTCGAGAGGATGTAGAAGCAGAAGATGACGATGAGCATGATCATATATGCCTCCACCAGCGTCTCAAGCCTCTCGACGGCGTGCCGCGCGCTGTCGGCCCGGGCGTCAAAGATGTTCCGGAGCTTGCTGGTCAGGTAGTTGACGACGCTGCCGCCGCTCTTCACCGAGGAGACGTAGCCCTCTAGGAAGTCCGCGTACGCCCGGGACCTGGCCTCGGCGGCCCGCTTCTCCATCGCCGTCAGGGGGTCGCTGCCCAGGACCTCGACCTGCCTGACGATCTCCTCTCCCTCCTCCCTGAACCGCTCCAGGGCGTCGACGGACCTAAGCCTCTTGAAGCTCTCGTAGGGGGTGACGCCGCTCGCGGCCATCAGCGTGATCATCATCGCCCCGTAGGGGAGCTCCTCCTCCAGCTTCGGGTCCGACCCTTCCCCCAGCACCGCGCCCAGCCGAGACCTGACCCCCTCCAACAAGCGGATCGCCTCCCTTTAGATGCTCTGCAGAGCCTTCTCGTAGATCGCCTCGGGGTTGTTGTAGTACTGACTTAGGACCCTGTTGACGCTCCGGTAGTCCCTGATGTTCCTCTCCGCCATCCACAGCAGCACGTCGCGCCGCCTCTCCAGCTCCTGCAGCAGGTAGTCCGCCGAGAGGTCGAGGCCGAGGGCGATCTGCTCAAGCAGGTAGCTCCCCTCCAGGTCCTCGCTGAAGGTGTCCGAGGCGGGTATCCACTGGGAGACATCGTTGATGCCGCCGCCGGGCTTGATCTCCGCGATGTGGACGAACTTCCGGCTCGATACCCTCCGCTCCCCCTCCAGGAAGATGGGCGACTTCACGTGCTTCACCACGACGATGCAGTTCATCAGCGACAGTATGGAGGAGGGGATGTTCATCGGCGGCTGGGTCAGCCGCTTGAGGGCGATGTCAACGCTGTCCGCGTGCATGGTGCAGAGGCCGCCGTGGCCAGTGGCGAGGCTCTGGAAGAGGACGTACGCCTCCTCGCCCCTGATCTCGCCGACGATGATGAGGTCAGGCCGGTGGCGGACCGCCGACTTGATGAGGTCGTAGAGGCTGATCTCACCGCTCTTCTCCATGCCGAAGCCGGGCCTCGCGATGGTGGAGATCCAGTTCTCGTGGGGCAGGTTGATCTCCGCGACCTCCTCGATGGTGATGATCTTGTAGGTGGGGTGGGTCAGGCAGGCGATGGCGTTGAGGGCCGTCGTCTTCCCCGCCCCCGTCGCCCCTATGATCATCACGGAGAACTTGTTCTCCATCAGCATCCAGAGGTAGGCGGCGGTCATCTCACTCAGGGTCTCCGTCTTGATGAGGTCGATGATGGTCAGCGGGTCCGTCCGGAACTTCCTGATGGTGAAGCTGGTCCCTGAGGGGGTCACCTCCTTGCCGTAGGTGACGGCAAGCCGGTGCTTCCCCGGCAGGGTCGCGTCCACGATGGGGAAGGCGAGGCTGACGTGCTTCCCCGCCTTGTGCACCAGCTTCATGACGAAGTCGTTGAGCTCCTCCTCGCCGAAGGAGATGCTGGTCCGGATGTTCTCGTACTTCCTGTGCCAGAGGAACAGCGGCTTGCCGAAGCCCGTGCAGCTGATGTCCTCGATGTTCGGGTCGAACATCAGGGGGTCGATCTTGTCGAAGCCGGCGATATCCCGCTCTAGGAAGTAGAGGATCTTCTTCACCCCGACGGGGGTGAGGCCGCCGACGACGTCGCCGTGGTCCTCCAGGATGCGGGGCACCTGTTCGTGGAACGCCTCCTTCAGGCTCTGCCCCTCCTTGGGGGCCTCGAGCTCCTTCTCCAGGATCTCCCGGAGCTTCACGAAGGCCTCCCGCTCCTCCAGGTTCATCGGCAGCTCGTCGATGATATAGAGGTACTCGGAGGTCTGCTCGCTCTGCGATATGACCGCGTACGAGAAGGGGGCCTTGAGCGGGTAGCTCTCAACCTCCCGGTAGCCCTCGGGGACCCTCCAGCGCCTGATGCCGAGGGCGCCGAGGAGGGCCTCCTTGGGCAGCGTCTCCTCCTTCTCCTCCTGCTCCCTCTTCTTCTTTCCCCTTCCTAACACCATTCCGTCATCCAGCCTCCCAAGAGCTCAGAGTCAGCACGATGCTCGAGCCCTGTATCGAGCAGGTCAGCGCCAGGGTTCCGTCCCCCCCTTCATACGTCCCCGAGGCGGAGACGTTCGGGGGCAGGTCCACCCTCCACTCGGGGCGCCCCTCCCACGACTCCCCGAAGGCGCCCTCGACCCATGTGCCGGTGGAGTCGGATACGAGGCGCGCCCACCAGAGCCTGTCCCCGATGGTGCGCGGCAGCTTCAGGCAGACCCTGGCGGAGGCCCCGGTGGACTCCGCCAGCGTGATCAGCTCCGTCCCCTCGGAGGCGATGGTCTCCAGCACCCTCTTCAGCTCCAACTGCTCCGAGGCGGTCTGGAGGCTGCCGGCGTGCGTCTTGAAGGTGGCGGTGAGCATCAGCCCGACGAACCCAAGGGCCAGGAGCGTGTAGAAGTAGGTCGTCGCCTCCGAGGCCATCAGACACTCACCCCCCTCAATTCGACGCCGCAGACGAGAACCTCCACCCTTACCGTCGAACCCGACGGCCCGCTCGTGACGGGGACCTCCACCGTCCGCTCCGACCCGCTCAGGGTCGCCGTGATGCCGACCGAGGCGATGGAGGACGATAGGTTATAGGTGTACACCCGGGACGATACGCCGCTGCAGAGCACTTTGACGTGGAACTCGCCCTCCGTCTCGATGGCCTGCGAGCCGTTCAGGTTGATGATGTAGATGCAGATGTTGTTCACCCTCCGCCCCGCGACCAGTCCGCCCAGGGATGAGGAGACCAAGGGCCTGTAACCGACGATCAGCTCCGCCGCCTCCGCCCCCCGCTCGATATGCACCTGGGCTTGGTAGGCGGCGCTCTTGTTGACGATCGCCCTCTCGTCGCCGCGCAGCCAGCTGCCGACGCGGCGGGAGGTGGCGGAGGGCAGCTGAAAGACGACGCGGCCGGTGCTGCTGTTGAACACCACCTGTCTCGACGCGCCCAGAGTCAGGTTGATCTTGAGGTGGTTCCCCGCGGGCTCGACGCGTAGCTCTCCGCCGTAGTCGGAGAAGGATACTACCCGCGATGAGCCGGGCGACCAGGCCGCCGAGGAGATCGCCTCCTCCAAGCCGAGCATCTTCTCCTCTGCCGCGACCTGCTTCAGGGTCTCCTTCCTCGCGTCGATCCGGCTCAGGGCCTGATAGTACGCGATGGTGGAGACGAGGGTGAGCGAGAAGAAGATGATGAGCATGCTGACTGGCGTTGCCAGAGCCTTTCTCCCCGTAACGGGTCTATTGAGGCGATGCGCCTTCTCTCCACTCATGGAGGATCGACCGAAATGATAAATAAAAGAGGGAGGAGATGCAGGCTACTGCCCTGCATACTCGACGTTGACTTCCTCGATCCACTGGCCGTTCTTCGTGAAGACGGTGATGCTGACGGTGGTGCCGACGTCGTCGAGGTCGATGTTGTCCGGACTGAGTATGTAGAACACTATGGTTCCGCTTGAGGCGAGGTCGATATCGTTCGACGGCTCCGTCATAGACCTCTTTGATCCCTGGATGGTGACGTTGAACGTGCTGTCGCTAAAGTCCGAACCAGCCGGCTGCGCGTAGCTCAGGTCCGACGTGACGCTCACTGAGCCGGTTCTCCAGATGTAGACGTTGCTCCAGGAGCACTCGACGCCTCTGACGGTGATCTTGTCGATGAGGATGTCCCTCCCGCCGAGGTTCTCCACCACGAAGGCCGCGAGGGCCCCGCCGGTGCTGTTCACCCAGACGTGGGCTTTGGAGATGTCTACCTCCTCCTGCTCTGTCCGGGTCATGGTGATGTTGGTGGCGTAGTAGGTGACGACCCCTGCTAGGAGCACCGAGACAACCAGCAGTATCAGCGTAGTCACTACCTGGCTGAGGCCTCGCTTCCCAAACTTCATCTTCTTCATCTCATATCACCTTAGGTTGACGTGGCGGACTCGACGTTGACCTCCTCGATGTACTGGCCGTCCTTCGTGAAGACGGTGATGCTGACGGTGGTGCCGACGTCGTCGAGGTCGATGTTGTCCGGGTTCTTGATGTAGAACAGGACCACGCCGCTCGACGCGACGGGTATGTCGGTGGACGCCTGGTCATAGGTCTTGCCGTAGAGGGAGAAGGAAGAACCAGTTATCAAACTCTCCCTAGTGACGTTCATGTCAGCGCTGGGCGCGCTCGTCAGCCTCTCGAAGTAGACGTTGCTCCAGGAGCACTCGACGCCTCTGACGGTGATCTTGTCGATGAGGATGTCCCTCCCGCCGAGGTTCTCCACCATGAAAGCGGCAACCTGCGTGGAGCCGTTTACCCAGATGTGAGCCTTGGAGATGTCTACCTCCTCCTGCTCTGTCCGGGTCATGGTGATGTTGGTGGCGTAGTAGGTGACGACCCCTGCTAGGAGCACCGAGACAACCAGCAGTATCAGCGTAGTCACTACCTGGCTTAGCCCTCTCTTGCTTTTAATTAGACTAGCCACTTTTCGTATCCCCGACCCGTATTCCCCTCATTTAACGATATGTTGATTTGTATGTAGTTGGAATCCACAACAATAACACGATGACACAAACACTAACCTCAAACCTAGATGCCACTCCAGTATAGGGTGCTCCAGAAAAGGGATCAGGCGGTTCAACGTCGGCCTCAGGCCGTCGGAACGGCCTCTGCCAGCCGTAGGAGGGGGCCCGACGCCTCCTTCTTCCAGAGGAGGGAGAACAGCAGCCTGAAGGACTTGACTATGGACTTGTAGTTCGTCCACATCGCGAAGGGCTTATCCTCCTCGACCCGGCCGCGCTCCATGATCAGGAACATCTGGCTGCTGTCGGAGATGATAAAGTCCGGCGCGCTCTCCACGTCCAGGTAGGCGAAGTCGCCCTCGCAGAGGTTGATCTGCTCGAGGACGTAGGTGCTCGTGGGCGAGAAGTTGGTCAGGATGCGGACGTCGAGCCGCCGCTTCTTCGCGATCTTCTCCAAGTCGTCGAAGAAGGGCGAGTTGTAGAGCCAGAGCAGGTTCTTGTCCGAGACGGCTATCAGCAGCTCCCGGCTGCACCCGTGGAGGAGCTCATTCGCCTTGACGCTGATCTGCCGCCTCCCCTCCAGCACCTGGAAGGTCTCGCTCTGAGGCTTCACCTCCTCAGGCTTCGGCAGCGAGAGCCAGATGTCCAGGAGCTCCTTCTTCCGCTGCTCCAGCTGGTGTATCCGGTGGCGCCTCTCCTCGATGAGGTTCTCAAGCGCCCTCTCGAAGGGGACGGCGACGAACTTCATGGGCCTCTCGAACACGCACGAGACGAGGCCCTGCCTCTCGAGGCGGCGGAGGATCTTGTAGGTCTCGGTCCTGTGGACGCCGAGGGCCTCGGCGATCCTCTGGGCTTTCTGTGCCCCGAATCGGGCCAAGAACAGGTAGACCCGGACCTCGTTCTTAGAGAGGTCGAACTTGGTGAGGGCCTTCTTGATGAGCCCTAGTGCTCTGAGGTGTGTCGCCTCCTCCTCCGTCACCCTGTTGCGGCTGGCGGCTCTACTGTAGACCGGGAGAAGTTCAAGGTCCGCCTCGAGCAGCTGATCCTCGGGTTCCTTCGAGTCCTTGCGCTCAAAACGGTTTATTTGGCCTACCTGCATCTACCCGTCCCTGGGAGGTAGAGCCGGAGCTGTTTAAAAGAAAATTATGGAAGAGGAATCCGTATTACAAATCCATCATCTGCCGACCGATGGGTTGAGACCCGGGAGAGACTAATAAGGAGCATCCAGCCGCTATCAACTACAAGGATATCGTAACGGATTATAGGCGGACGCCAATGGTGAAGATCGGCTTCCACGTCTCCATCTCGGGTACCATCGACAGAGCGGTGGATCGCGCCCTGGAGCTTGGCTGCGACACCTTCCAGATCTTCACCCGAAACCCCCGCAGCTGGGCCTTCAGGCCCTTCAAGCCCGGGGAGGCCGAGGCATTCAGGGATAAGCGGCGGGACGCCGGCCTCGATCCCGTGTTCGCTCACATGCCCTACATCCAGAACCTCGCCTCCCCGAAGGACGAGGTCTACGAGAGATCCGTCGCCTCCCTCATCCTCGAGCTGGACCGATGTTCCGTCCTGGGGATCCCCTTCCTCGTCACCCATCTCGGAAGCCACCTCGGCGCCGGCCCCCATCGAGGGGTCGCCCGCGTCGTCGATGCCGTCAACACCGCCCTCGGACGGTCCGACGCACCCGTGGTGGTCCTCCTTGAGAACGGCTCCGGCTCGGGGAACCAGGTGGGGTCGAGCTTCGAGGAGCTGCAGCGGATTCTGGAGGGCGTGGAGGATCAGGGCCGGGTCGCCGTCTGCCTCGACACCTGCCACGCCTTCGCCGCGGGATACGAG
>Ga0180300_10000457_pt1 | contig 17875 bp, 14 predicted proteins | sample GuaBasSediGuay15_FD_121798 | JGI IMG/M metagenome (GOLD analysis project Ga0180300, IMG submission 121798) | Subseafloor sediment microbial communities from Guaymas Basin, Gulf of California, Mexico - Guay15, Core 4569-2, 21-24 cm | ecosystem: Environmental > Aquatic > Marine > Hydrothermal... | reverse complement strand
GTTATTAGTAGGCCGTTTACAGTAAGCGAATGGAACCACTGTTTTCCTAATGAATATGAATATGAGGCTCCTCTAATAATGGCAGCTTATGGATCATTACAAGATTGGGATGGGCTCTTCATATTCACCTACACTGGAAGTCGAAGATGGAATATACAGGGCATCTTTAGTTATTTTGATGTATTACCTAATCCGGTGAAGAGCATTCTCATGCCGATCTGTAGTCTTATGTTCATAAGGAGAGATGTGAGGAAGGCAAGAGAAGTCGTCACGTTGAATTATACTGTCGATGAATTGCTAGAGGTAACAAAGGAATTAGCTAAGACGAGAAGAATAGAAGATTACGTAGAGAGGAAGGGAATTTCGCCTTACGCAATCTTAATCCATAGGTATAAGCTGAATATAGTTAAAAGTAGTAATGAGGGGAGGCAAATAGCACTTAAGAGCATCAAGCCGCCATACATTAGCGATACAGGAGAGTTAGAATGGCATATCAATGGAACGAAGAACGCATATGTTATCATAAATACGGATAGAACCCAAGCGGCAGTAGGCTTCATAGCGCATAAGACAATAAGGTTGAAAAATGTGATAGTGACATCAAAGACGAACGCCGCCATAGCCTTAACAAACTTGGAAAATAGACCTATAGGAAGGGGAGGTACATTACTTTTAGTAGCAGTTGCCCGACAAATGAATAGAGGGCAAAAATGGAGAGAGGATAGGAGGACAATAATCAGCTGGGGTAAGGGACCTGTTTTAATGGAGCCCGTAATAGCAAGCATAAAGGTACTCTTTGATAGGGAAATATATCAGGCGGAGGTATATGCACTCAATGAGGAAGGCAGGAGAAGAAATGAAGTAGACTTTGAAGTAAAAGAAAATATGTTAAGAGTTGAAATAGGAACTCATAGAACACCTTGGTATGAACTAAGGGTATCGCTTAAGTGAGTAGGTATATGCTAAGGTAATCAATCATAGACGGGAGGAGGTATGCCAGTTTCAAAAAAGGTAAAATCGATTCCAATATCAGGGACACTATATATATCAGAAATAGCCAAGAACATGGAAAAGAGAGGAAAGCGTGTATTACGCCTCGATATAGGCGACTTGAATTTCCCAACACCACATCATATAGTAAAGGCTGTTAATGAGGCTATAGAGAGAGGTATGACGCATTATAGTTCAAGTAAGGGACTTCGAGAACTTAGGGAGGCTATAGCCAATAAATATAATGAGGCATACGGCATAGACTTAGATCCAGATAAAAATGTTATCATAACACCAGGTGCTAAGTTCGCACTCTACGCTGTACTCTTTAGCATATTAGAAGAAAAAGACGAAGTTCTCATTCCTGCTCCATGCTGGGTTAGCTATGAGGGAATCGTTAGAGCATGTGGAGGGGAGCCTAGGATAATAAAGACTAAAGGGTTAGACTTTAGAATAGACTATGAGAGCTTAACTAGGGTTAAGACAAAGAGAAGGGTTAAGGCATTAATATTAAATACACCAAATAATCCAACTGGGCGAATATATTCCTTAAAGGAATTGAAGGAAATAAGGGATTTCTCGGAAGAAGAGAAAATATTTGTAATATCTGATGAAGTTTACGATAGTATAGTCTTTGAGGGAAGACACATTAGTATGATGGAACTAATGGATCCTAAGGAGAAGTGCATTATAGTCAATAGCTTTTCAAAGAAGTATGCTATGACTGGATGGAGGCTTGGTTACATTATTGCATCTGAGGAAATAATTCAATGCGTTAATAGGCTACTACAACAAACGATATCATGCGTTCCTCCATTTATACAGTGGGCAGGATATGTAGCGTTAACAAGTGAGGAGAGCAAAAGATTCGTTAAAGAAATGAGGGAGGAACTGAGGAGGAGACGAGATATTCTCGATTCAGGACTAAAATCGATAAATGGTCTCACATATAGGAGACCTGAGGCGACATTCTATTACTTCATAAGAATTCCATTCGATATACCCTCGCTGGACTTCAGCAAGAAGCTTCTCATGAGATACGGAATAGCTACTGTTCCTGGTGTCTTCTTTGGAGGATACGACAACTACATAAGGATATCGTTCGGAAGCGTCAGCATAGAAGAAATAAGGACGTTTATAAGTGAGTTTAGCAGAGCACTTGAAGAGATGCAAAACGCACAAAACAAAACAATTTCATAAGTGCACTGGGACTCCAGAGTATACCACTTCTTTAGGAAGCTTATCCTTATACTTCTTTAGAAATTCTATGTCCTCCTCTTTATCTCTTAAGTCATCAGGAAGCATCCGAGGTATCTCCTCTATTATTGGATACCATCGATTACATTGAGAGCACACTAGAACACCAGTAACCACTTCGAGCTTTACGCACTTCTCGCAAGGATACTCCTCTTTTTTCTCCTTTTCAACATCCCTATTAAGGAAACTACAGAATAGCTCGCATAATGGTTTTTCAAAAGGGAGTTCCCTCTCAGGATATTCCTTAGTCTCGATGACTATAAGGCGTAACGGGAAATGCTTGCATATTGGGCATGCTAGTAAGTCTAAGAGCCTATATTTCATGATCTCACCGACTTAAGTTAACGTTTCTGTATTCAGTACTTATATCAGGCCTCTCTATAACCAATGCTATACCCTCTTTGCCATTTGGTCTATAGGCGTTATGCCACGTTTGAACTATGTAGAGCTTTCCCTCCTCCATGGGTATCTCATGTACTTTTCCGCTTTCATCCATCAATACAAGATTTATTTTCCCTTTTATTAATATGAAGAGTTCAGGCGCGTTATGGAGCTCTAGGAACTTTATGTCCTCTAATGATTCGTTCTCAGGCACATAAATACCACATTGCCACTTTTCGTCTTCTCGAAAGACAACATGCCATCTGCCCTTAGCCTTAATTGGTATTATCTCAACGTTCATACTCCCCTACGATAAATTATGTATAGAGGAGAGAGCGTATAAAGATATTTCAGGATATCAAGTCAGCTGGTAATTTCACTTTAACTTCCTTGCCTTCTCTTGCCGATTCATAAATAGCATCAATTATATACTGCTCTACAACTATCTCTTTAGGATCAATAGGTGATGGTAGTCCCTCTTTTACTGCCTTTACGAATTCCTCTATCTTCCTGAAGAAGGGATCTATTTTCGGCAATTCATGAACCCTTAGATCAACCATATAACCCCATTCATCTCTATAAACCTCTAGAGGCCATAGTCTTAAACCTCCCTTTGTGCCTAGGAAGAATGTTGTACCAAGAGTATTCGCATGCATTGCCCATGAGTCCTTCAATACCAATACTAAATCATCCTCAAAGCGTATAAACGCAACTACGAAGTCCTCTACCTCAAAGGCTTTAGGGTTCCATTTCCATCCGCCTTCTACTACGGCCTCTTCTTGAGGTCCTATTACAGAAGCGATTTTCGCACATACGCTTATTGGTCTAGGATGACCGAGTATGAACATAGCGTTGTCTATAGAATAGCAGCCAAGATCTAGAAGTACACCTCCTCCTGCAGTAGATCTCCTTGTAAAACTCTCTCCAGGTATTCCTCGTCTTCGTCCACCATAACATGTAGTTTCGCCATAATATATCTTACCCAATGCGCCAGATTGAACTATTCGCCTAGCAGCTATTAGTTCAGGACTATAACGAGTCTGGAAAGCTACCATTAATATTTTGCCCGTTTTCTGACTAGTCTTCCACATTCGATATGCTTCATCCCCACTAACAGCCATTGGCTTCTCTACTAGAACGTGAACTCCTGCATTAAGACAATCTATTGAGATGCTAGCATGAAATGCGTGGGGAGTACATATGCTCACAGCATCAAGTTCAACTGACTCTAGCATCTCTTTATGATTAGTGAAGACATTTTTCTCAGGTATACCCCACCTTTGGGCGAAATCCTTGGCTTTCTCCTTGACAATGTCAACAACCGCTACTAGTTCTACGTAAGGAATTTGCTTATAGCACTTAGCATGGTAATTCGCGATACCACCTGCGCCTATTATTCCAACGCGTACTTTATCCGGAGATTTAGACATTGAAATCCCACCCCTTATTCTCATCATTAAGGTTTATTATTTATAGGCTGCCCGGTTTGAGTACCTTTTTCGCTATTGTGGTATATCTTGGACCTCCTATGTGATAAATGGGACTAATACATTCAATATCATAGCAATTATCCTTGAAGCACCCTTTAAGGGCGTATGCCTCAAGTACTTCACCTATTACTAGATCATGATCACCTGCTTCAACTATCTTGTATACCTTGCATTCAAGTATAGCTAAGGAGCCGACTATGTAGGGAACATCAATGGTCTTTGCTGGAGCAAGCTTAACACCAGACTTGCTTATTTTATTTTCATCCCTTCCAGATACCGTGCCAAAGTAGTGAACAACATTAAGCATATCTAGTGTTGGGATGCATATTACAAACTCTCTGCTCTCCTTAATTAGCTTGTATGTATATCTCTTCCTTGATATACTGACTACAACGAGTGGAGGATTTATCGAGACCGGCATACACCATGCAGCAGTCATTACATTTACTTTTCCATTTCTTCCCTTAGCGACTACCAAGACTACGAGCTTTGGATGGAGTAGTCTATGAGAGAAACGCTTAGCAACACGTATATACTCCTCACTACAGCTCATGTTATTTCCTTAAACTCGATTCACATAATAGCGTTACTATTCACCACGCTCAATTAGATGGAATATTTTCAACAACTCTCTCGCATTATCTAACATATCATGGTTATTATTAAAGAATACGTAGATCGAACTACCGTTAAGCTTAATTAACTTCTTAGCTACATCCACTAACTCTTCGTATGAGTATCTATATGCGTACCAGTTAGTACGACCATGCATTCTCAGGTATATGTAAGGACCGCTTCTCACATAGAAATTCCCTATTGGGCTATCTATGCTTACTACTGTCACCTCATGCTCCCTTCCCCATTCTAACCATTCGTTAGAAAACCATCCTTCATCACGCCATTCAATGGCTAATCTATATCCTAAATTGACATAATATATGAAACGTTCAAGTCTCTTAGCGTATTCCTCACGAGGCTTAAATCTTGGGGGTAATTGGAGGAGGTAAAAGTCAATGTAATCCTCAAGTGGTTTAAAAAGAGTGTAGAATTTATCCCACATCCTTAACGCCTTATCGCGAAGCATATAGATATGAGAGATTAATCTATGGATCTTAATAGACCATCTAATCTCACGTTTTCTTGTTTTGATAAGCCAACTTCTTATCATGCTAGGAAAGGGGAAACGATAGAAACTAGCATTGAGCTCTACTGCATTTAGGCCACTATGTCTTATATACCAATCAAATCCGTCAGGATTCCAATCGTAGGACCAGCCACTAGTACCGACAAATACGAGAGGATATCCCATACATAATATAAGGACGAAAATCAAGATAATAAAGTTAGTTAGTCTTAGTAAAGATTGATAAGGTCTTAACGCTTACCCTTCTGCCACTTCCATCCCTTATGGAGGAAATTCTCTATACGTCTGATTATGTTCTCTACCATGCGGATTTTTATCCTAGCCTGTTCTATACGGCCATTCTCTATATCGCTCTTTGCTGACTCTAGTAGGCTTTTAGCATGCTCGAGCATGCTTTTGATGAATGATGTGGCATTCTCTCCTAGTGTTTGCTCTAGTTCATCCAGCTTCTTCTCAAGCTCGTCTATCTCCTTGCCCAACCTATCCTTTGCTATCTCAATTATACGTTGCTTTATTACTTCCTTGATGTATGTCTCATTAAACGTACTTGAAATCGAGGTGAGGACTACATTTAGATTCTCTATTGCATTATCTAGAGCTATTATTGCATCTTCTGAAGCATTTAATTTAACAAGCTTCTCCCTAAGCAACTTAAGGTGTTTTATTGTAGCATTTAGATGCTTTATCAGAGACTTGTATGCATATAAGTTCTTTAACGTCATATTGGCAGTTATGTTGAATGCGCCTTTTTTGACGAGCAATTTCAATGTTATGTTGAACTTCCTTGACAGGTAACCTATAACGCGCCTTTCAGCGAGCTTTTCAAGTACTCTCCTTCTATATTCCTTCCTTAGCTGATTCATTATGTGTGCTATCTGCGACCTAGCTTCTCCCCAAGTTATGTTTCCGGAGAGAGCCAATTTAATTAGTTTGCTTATTTCCTCCCTTATGGTCTCGTTTATTGGACCGAATCTTTGCGTAAACCTTAATAATATTAATTTAAGGGCTTCAAGTCTACGTGCTATTCCGGTCTTATTCACCGATTCTATGCGCTCCCTTATACGTTCTCTAAGCGCTTCTGAGCGCCTTATCAATTCCCTATATGTTAATCTAAGGAGTACACATGCACGCCTAGCATAGACATAGGCTTCTGTATAATTTCCAGCGTTGTATGCTTCCATAGCTTTGTTGATTAAGATAGTAGCATTGTTTATTAGGAGTTCAATCCTAGTACCCGTAATGTTTACTAAGACTGTCAGGTTGTTTAGATAGCTAAGGAGACGCTTAGATGAATTTATGTATAGCAAAGCCAACTTCTCGATTTTAACGTTAGTACTGCTTTCGGTTAATTGTTCCTCACTCGTTCCAGTATCATCCTCACTAAGGACTAATGGGACTTGAGCTAATGAACTTAGCACTATTAGTGCAATTATGAATAAGGATAGCATGCTATACTTGACGTTCATACTTGCTACCTCTAGAGTTTAATTGGCAATGGCCTTAGATAAGGGTTTAAAGTACCATTAGTTCCGCTCTAGTTCCAGCTTCTAAGTCTAAGTAGTACATCATAATAACTGTATGTGAACAATTATGAGAACGTGTAATGTACGCGAACTTAACTACATAAGAAAGGCAACGTTTTAAGAGTCGGAGCAAAGGAATAATTTGGATTTACGTGATGAAGCCGCGAGGTTCTGATCTAATGATGATGGGAGCTGCTGACTGATAGTAAGTGTATTATAGCGATTAACATTAAGATGTAAGACGTTATTAATTACTGATCACGCCTTTGTTTCAGCATTGGAGTCAGTCATCATTAATCAGCACCTTACCGTCTCATCCTCAATGCATTTTATTAAGTACGAAGGATTTAAAGTTAAGCTTATGAAACAGATAGGTGATAATTAAGATTCGTAGATTCCGATATGTATTCCGATACATATATGTATAAGTATAACATATGTACATTAAGATATCAGGGTGACGCTTAATGGGAGGAGTGCCTAGAGGAAGATCTGTAGGAAGTGAAAAAGTAGAGTTGCTCCCCTGGAGAGAGAGTGTTAAGCTATTTAGGAAGTTAGTTCCATATATGAAGAGGAGATGGAGATACTTAGCGTTAAGCGTGATATTGTTATTTGCGAGTACTAGGATGGGCGTGCAAGTGCCACTGATAATTCGAGAGGTAATAGATGTTGCAATAATGGGAGGAAAGCATGAGGTATTAATGACCTCAGTAGCATTATTGCTTATATTATTCTTAGCTACTGGGCTTGTTGATGGATTACAGAGGTATTTTAGCGTGAAATTTTCTCAGTCGATAATATATGATATTAAGGTTAACGCGTTTAGGGCGTTACAGGCACAGTCTCTCCTCTTCTTTAGTAGAATGAGGACAGGACAAATAGTTGCAAGGATTTCTAGCGATACTGAGGTCATAGCTAGATTCATAACATGGCCGCTTATAGAATCGTTTAGAGCAGTAGTTCTAGTTATATTATCTGCTGTAGCTATGATAATGATGAATTTGAGGCTTGCATTAATTGTCATGATGCTGACACCACTCATAGTATTAATCTACTGGAGATATGGCTCGATAATAAGACCGCTCTATCTCAAAATGCGACATCAATATGGAGCGATCTCGTCAGTAATAAACGATAATATCACAGGAATAAAGACCGTAAAGGCGCTTGGCATAGAAGAATTACAGATAAAGAGGTATGAGGAAGAAGAGGAGAAGTACTTAAGGTTAGCTTTACTTACCGCTAAGTTAAGCTCGATATATAATCCATTAACATCATTAATAATGGGCCTTTGTACAACGATAATATTGCTATACGGAGGTCATCAGATAATAGCGGGCGAGATGACAATTGGAGAGCTAATGGCATTTAGCACGTATGTAGGCATGCTAATGTGGCCTCTGAGAGTACTCGGCATGGCCATAACGTCCTTCCAGAGAGCAATGAGTTCCTGGCAGAGAGTGCTTGATGTAATAGAGTCCGTTCCGGAAGTAAAAGAAAAGCCAAATGCCATTCAACTTCCTGAAATAAAGGGGCATATAAGGTTTGAGCACGTTACCTTTGGATTCAATAAGGAAAAGCCAATATTAAAGGATATAAACCTCGAGATAAAGCCAGGGGAAATAGTCGCTATAGTTGGACCATCAGGTTCAGGGAAGAGCACATTAATTAGGCTTATACCACGTTTCTATGACGTAACTAGCGGGAGAATAACTATAGATGGATACGACATAAGGGATGTAAAGATACGCTCCCTTAGAGAGCAGATAGGCATTTTAAGTCAGGAACCATACATTTTCGCTGGTACAATTAAGGATAATATAGCTTTTGGAAATCCAAATGCTACAATGGAGGACATAGTTAAGGCAGCTAAGATTGTTAGATTACATGATTTCATAATGTCCTTACCGAATGGTTATAATACATTGATAGGTGAAAGAGGGATATCGTTATCAGGAGGTCAGAGACAAAGACTAGCGCTTGCGAGAGTACTAATAAAGAAGCCGCGTATATTGATACTCGATGATCCTACCTCAAACCTAGATGCGGAGACTGAACGTGAGATAATAGAGGATATAAAGAAAGTATTAAAGGGCAGAACCGTTATAATAGTATCGCAAAGGCCAGCTCTCATTAGATTAGCGAACAGGATTATTGTTTTGGACAAGGGCCGTATAGTTGAAGAGGGCACTCACGAGGAGCTAATGAAGAGGAAGGGAACATACTATAGGTTGTACATGAAGGCTATCGAGGAAGGATTAGCTAGAGGGGTGGTAATACGTGAGTCTAGGGTTTAGGGAGACATTTAGTAAGTTGTGGAAAATGCTTCCAGATAAGCATGAGATGATAGTTGCTATGATACTCCTGTGTATAAACTCAGTGATAGGCATTATAACTCCATACTTGTTAAAGATAGCGATAGATGTACATATAGCGTCAAGAAATTGGAACGGCCTACTGACTATAAGCCTCATATACGCGTTACTAATCGTAGTGCAATGGATTTCAAGCTCCATTAGCTCATACTTAATATCTAAGGTGGGACAGGAGTTCGGATGTTTCCTTAGGAAGAGGGCATTTCAACATATAGCGAGGATGAGATACCATTACTTTGAGGAGTTCAGAACTGGAGACTTAATTTCGAGGGTAATAAATGATACAGCAACTGTACGCGATATATTCTTGGAACAATTAACAGCACTCGTGGGTAGTATCCTTAGTATATCTGGTTCGCTCGTACTCATGCTTAAGCTAAGTATAAGGCTGACGTTAGCATTTATGACTACAGTACCATTAATGATAATAGTAACTTATAAGCTAGTACCCAGGTTCATGAGAGCGTTTAAGAACGTAAGAGAGAAAATCTCCGATGTTACAGTAAGAGTTCAAGAGGCGGTTGCAGGAGCTCAGGAAATACAAGCCTTCGGTAGAGAGAAGGACATGATCCATGAATTTCAAAGAGTTACTAGAGATGAGTTGAAGGCCAAGATCACAGTAGCAAGAATGTTCATGCTATACATGTCGCTCATGCAGTTCATAGGAGGATTAAGCATTAGTATACTCTTAGCTTATGGTGGTTACCTAGTCATAGGCGGATGGCTTACAATAGGAACGCTTGCTGCGTTCATGTCATATGGTACTTCGTTCATAACTCCATTGAGAACAATAATAAGATTCTATAATAGCTTTCAGGAGGCCATAGTAGCGCTTGATAGAGTTTATGAGGTATTACATGTACCAATTGAGGAAGATCGTCCCGACTCAGTAGAGGTTGATAAATTAAGAGGTGAGATAATATTTGAGCATGTCACTTTCAGGTATCCAAACGGCATAGTAGCTCTTAAGGACATAAACCTTCACGTAAAGCCAGGAGAGAAGATAGCTATAGTTGGACCATCAGGAGCAGGAAAGAGCACTCTGGTAAGCCTTATTTGTAAATTCTATGAGCCTACTGAGGGTAGGATATTAGTTGACGGTATTGATATTAGGAAGATAAAGTTACGCTCATTAAGAAAGAATGTAGGATTAGTACTTCAGGAGACATATCTCTTCTCAGGAACTGTAAGGGATAATATAAAAATGGCAAATCCTAATGCCACTGACGAAGATGTAGAGAGAGTGTGTAAGGAATTGGGTATTCATGACTATATAATGGCTTTGCCTAACGGATATGATACCGAAGTTGGAGAGGGAGGAATAAGATTATCAGCAGGGCAAAGGCAACTTATAGCCATAGCTAGGGCAATGTTAAAGGATCCCCCTATCATAATACTGGATGAGGCGCTTTCAAATGTTGATCCAGGGATGGAGAACTTCATAGTAAGGACAATAAAGAGATTACTAAAGGGAAGAACAGCAATAATAATAGCACATAGGTTCACCTCAGCAATGCTTGCAGATCGCATAATAGTCCTAGATAATGGACGTATAGTCGAAGAGGGTACTCATGAAGAGCTAATGAGGAGGAAAGGTATGTACTATAGGTTATACATGATGCAAGCCGGGGAAGTAAAGGCAGTCGCTACCGAGAAATAATAACATAAACTGTATAAGGGAGAACTCACTATGAAATGCTTGGATGATGAGGGGTACCAAAGCGGAAGAAAATGAAGAAATATATCCTTATCTGACCTAAAGGAGACCATAGTCCTCGGGTTTAGAGTAAAAGACCAATTTCCCTTGTTGCCAATCCCTAATTATTATTCTCGCTGCTTCCTCTACGTTTAACTGACCTCCCTTTAAGAAAAGACCTCGCCTCTTAGCAAGGGCCTCAAGTAATTTATAAGGATCTCTCTCATCTATTCCATAAGTCCTTTTAAATACCAAGGGATCCCTCTGTATAGCGAACTTTATGAAGTGCAATGCTGCAGGTATTGGATCGTCTAGTGCCTCAGGTCTTAAAGCTCCACGAAGTACTAACTCACGTTCATCAGCTGATGGCGGTATTACACCAGGCGTATCTATGATTCTTATCTTCGTGGATACCTTAACATGGAGGGAATCTTTCGTAAAGCCAGGTATTGGTGATGTACCGCTTGAGTGCCTCCCTTTTAATACATTTATTATCATGGACTTACCTACATTAGGATAACCAACTACCGCTACCTTTACTGGAAATTTAGGAGCGTACATCTTAATGGCTCTCCATAAGTACCTCGTTCCCAGTCTATCTCGTGCGCTGATGAATATAGTAGGGAACTCCCTGCTAAAGATGCGCTTCCATTTCTCCAATACCTCTTTAGGGACTAAGTCAGCCTTATTTATGACTAAGATCAAACGCTTGCCTTTTTCCATAACCAAACGCTCTAATTTCTTATTCCTAGTAAGATAGGGATCTCTAGCGTCAAGAACTTCGAGTACTATATCGGCTTCCTCTATTACCCTTCTTATCGTAGCCCAATGTTTTGATATGCTCATTGCAAGAAGAATAAGGAGGGAAAAATGTTAAATCTATCCTTAACTTAACATATCCTCACTTGCTTACCCTATCGAGCAAATCGTCTTCCCAACCCCACTGTCTTTTGAAGTGAACGCTATAAGATGAGATTAACGAGTACGTCCAGTAGGCAGTGAATATCGCTAGTAATATTATTAGGGCTAGACTTGATGTATTGCTTAGTATTACTTTCATACCCCAAATTAATCCTCCTCTTTGAACTACACCGCCTGGTAACATCTTCGCTCCTTGATAAACTCGTACTGAGACTACTATGGCTAGTATCCATAGTATGATGCCAATCATCATTAACACAGATGGAGAGCTCTTTGGTAATGATAATGGCTCTCCTACTCTCCCCCTCTCGGTCTTTATCAAGGCTTCGTTCATAGTGTGGATGTATTCTCTATTGAGTTCATCATGTTGCATTATATCCTTAGTAAGTATGTAATAGGCGTAGAATAGGAGCAGACCTAGCGTGACTATACTTAGCAGGGGCCATATAATGGAATTTCTGCTGGCCTCAAGTACTGAATGTTTTTCGCGTATATTCCTTAAGGATGCAAGTTCACTTCCTAAATCTATGTTCTTCTCTTTACCCTCCCTATCTAAAAACTCAACCACTGCTTCCATAAGCATGCCATCACGTTTTATATGCTCATTTCTACTCTTGAGGAGACGATAGACGACTATTGCATATCCTAATCCTAACGTTATAACGGATATTATTACCCATAGTATTGCGTTCATTGGCTTATCGGTTCTTCCTCGCATCTCTATTAATTCCCTTATGCGTTCAGTTCCCATGGGTTCTTTCCTCGAAAACCATGTATTGTAATATCATGTATATATGGTCTTCCATGTTTTCAGCTATTGGTAAAAATATATGGTAAGTTTAAATATGCTGCATTTGTAGTTAATATCAGTAAGGTGATGAAGGAAGGTGATCACCGAGAGGTGAGGAGAGCTCCCTCTCTGAAAATCTACATTCTCCGGTGAGAACGTGAAATATGCTATCTTGGTAATAGACATGCTTAATGATTTCATATATGGACCGCTTAGCTCGGAGAGGTTTAAGAAGATTATCCCTAACATAAAGAGACTATTAGAAGAGGCAAGGAAGAAGAATATTCCAGTAATTTACACTAATGATTCACACATAAAGGGCGTAGATTATGAGTTAAGGATATGGGGAGATCATGCGATAAAGGGAACGAAAGGTGCGGAAGTGATAGATGAGTTAAAACCAACATCAAGCGACTATATTATAGAGAAAAGGCGATATAGTGCCTTCTTTAATACAGATCTAGATTTGCTTTTAAGGGAGCTGGAAGTTGATAGCTTAATTCTCACTGGAGTCTCTACGGATGTCTGTGTACTACATACAGCCGCTGATGCGTTCTTTAGGGGCTATAAGATAATAATTCCGGAGGATTGCGTTGAGGCTTTTACCGAGGAGGGCCATAAATGGGCTCTCGATTATATGAGGAGAATATATAAGGCAGAGATCCTAAAGTTAGAAGATGTCCTAAAAAGAATTGAAGATGATCCAGATCCACCAAATCCTGGTGAGAGAATGATAAGAACTGAGGCAGAACATAGGAGCTTTACAACAATAATAAAATCAAGAGCAAAGAAGGTAATGAGAGGAGGTAATAAAACACAGTACATATGGTTAGCATTTGATATCCTAGCGGTCCTACTGATACTCCTGATGTTTAATAGACCCTATTGGAGGCTTGATGTGAGTAAGAATAATCAGACCGTAGGAAGTGTTCTATTATATCTAGATCACGTGAAATACACATCTAACGATCCCTTCGTCAAGAGCTTGAAAATGGGAAGGATTTCCAATATAATAGGAATATTAAAGTTCTTCATAGTAGTCATGCTAATAGGCATCGTAATACGTGCCATGCTTTTAGAAAAGGGAGCCCCAATCGCGGTAATGTTTAGACTAATCGCATTCTTAGCGCTAATAAGTGTAGTAACAGCAAACACACAGGTATTAAAAGTGTTAATTCATCAAGGGCTAACCCCAAGAGGGCTTACGATAGTTGACAGTTATACGGTATTCTCAACGCCAGATTGGGGATATTATTCTTCAATACTAGCATTCGTACTTACTTTAGTAACCTTCACGATAGAAACAGTAATATTCATAATAAAGTTAGTTGCAAGAGGGGTCAAGGAATTCGTAGAAGAAATAAAGAAGAGACCATAAGCTAATCGATATATGATGAGACCAGGCTGGATGAGCAAAAAAGCGATGATTTAGCTTGTAAGGGCTGACATCTTCGCAACGAAAACATACTCTAAGCTCAATTAAGACTTAATGTACTAAAGTTTAGAGCTGGACTTAAGGCATTAACTTCAAATTAAGAGTAAATAGGATAGTACGAGTTCTATAAGGGAGGAAATGGCTAATATAATCATTGCTGAAAGAAGGACGCGTATTGACTTCTTGAAGCTCTTTTTCAGAGAATGGACTCTACTAGAAAATCCTCTAGGTCTTAACCAGGCCCTTCCAATGTCATCCCCAGCAAAGCTTGCTATTGAGAAACCTACCGCTTCAAATATGGCTATCAATAACATAAGAGGCACCACTAAAGAGAAGTCACTAAAGAGGACTAGAGCGACAAACATACCTAAAGATAGGTACTTTATCAAAAGCACTAAAAGAGCTATATTAAGAATTCCTGGCAGGAAAAGGCCCATTATGCATTCATATAGGATGTTAGTCTTAACTAGGAATATGATCTTATAAAAAGGGCTACCTGTATTTAGCACTTGAACTAAGGGAATCGAGTTTACATCCCTAATGATAAAATAGAAATCGACCATACTATAAAGGACTTCAGGCTTTATTATCATAAGTATTATGCCTGCTATAAACCCCATGATTAGTGCGGAAATAGACTTTATAAAGTAACTTCTCGTGCATTGCCAGTAGAGAAAATTATTGATGATCTTACGTATTTGCATGAACACCAGTAGTCTTTAACTGCATTTAAAACTTACTCTTAAGACAACATGCGGGATATCGATCAATATAGGAGGTGATATTTTTAGCTATTAGATAATTAGTACTTGATATGCATAGGTACTTAAAGTATCAAAATAAAATAATCGAATTTCTAGCTCTCAGTCTCGTAGTGATTATTGCATTTAGCATATATATGATCAAGCAGTTTAAGACCCCCCTATTATATGGGATAGATGGTCCCTATTACTATGTGCAAGTTCTCTCGTTAATTAAGAGAGGGAGCTTAAAATATGTTGATCCTCCGCTAGCATTTTATATACTTTATGTGTTTTCAGTTACCCTAAACGATATAACTTTAGGGATTAAGGTAGGGTCGGTATTAGTAACACTATTAGCTACTTACGCTATACATTATTTCGTAAGGGATGTTAGTGGAAGTATAATTGGGGGTATCTTGACAGCTCTTCTCTTCGTATTTCATCCATTTCTAGCTCGACTATGCTTTGAGCTCATAAAGAACGCTATGGGATTAACGTTTCTCGCCATGACGATACTTTTCTCCTATCGTTCATGTAAGAAAGCGGACAATAAAATATACCCAATACTTACATCTACCTCAATATTACTCACAGGCCTCACGCATGTATTAGACTTCGCTGTAGCATACGGCATAGTGATGCTTCTATTTATGATAAATCTCAGAAATAAAAATGTGCAGAGAAAATTATTATTACCATTCATAGTCGGTTCCGCGCTTTTGCTATTGGGCTTCATCTATGAACCGATAATGGGGGGAGATCCATATAAGGGAATTTCTTACCTCTCCTCATTAATTCATGGAGGGACAGCTAAAGTCCCAAGCGGGAATAGGCCTATTACAATGATTCACCAACGGGAAGTTATAACACATCTCATCTATATGACAAGCCTTCCTCTAATTATAGGTTTAGCTGGCATGTTCTTCTCTATAACAGCCCTTAATAATATTGAGAGAAACTTCATCTTCGCCCTCTCATTCGCTTTGACAATGCTCTCCCTACCAATAGGTACTCCTCAGTTCATAATGAGATTTAACTTAATGAGTGCCATACTGATACCACCAATTTTAGGGTCAATGATAGGGACGATTAAAGATAGGAATTTGAAGATAGTAATGGGAGCAATCATTCTAGCCTTTATAATACCGCAATTTGCATCTCAAATGAATAACATAAGGCCAAGCATACCATTGGAGGAGTATTATGAGATAGCATACTTAGTATCGAAAACACCTAAACATGTAACGTTCATAGTTCCCGATGTAAGATTGAGGTATTGGATTGAGACGTTTGACGTTAATGTCGTGTGTTCGCCCATGGATGGAGGAGTACCACCATATATCCTCATATTCGAGAAGAATCCATTCAGAAGAGTACCGATACCCCCGGGATCAGAGTTAGTGTTCAATGGAAAGTATATACAAGCATATGTACTTAGGGTAAGATTCATTAGGGGAAAATAGGGAGGAAGACGAGAAGGATAGGGATCACTAAATGTAAGAGTTAAATTATGTATGGTACTCTATAGGCGAGATAAGCTACGCAGTTTGTAAGTATGGCTTAAGTACCTCTTCGTCTTAAAGGGATTAATGAGAATGATGAGACTTGCACGTCGCTGAATATGATGAACCTCCACCGGGTCTGATGAAAACTACGACATCATTAAATAAAAATCTTTAAAAATATTATCGCCTTTTAGCAAGCTCTAGTCAGTTTCTCTCTTCATGATGTAATAGATGGGTAAGCCAGCGAAGATGACGATAATACTATATAAGAGCAGACTTACGCGCGCTTGTCCTATTAAATACGCTGATAAGATGAAAGCTAATAGTGCTATTACCTCCCCTCCCTTTATCCTTATTCCTTTAACATCAGAGGAGCACTTCATCCTGTTAGCTAGTAAGGTAGGTCCTATTGATAGATACGGGATAAGCATTAGCAGATTACATATTATGGTTATGTCTATAAATGACCCTATTATTATTAGAGCCAATGCGCCAATTAGAGTTTGGCATATAATAGCTATGTAAGGCGTTCTAAATTTTGGATGAATATTCGCGAAGATCCTTGGAAATACTCCGTCCTTTGCATATCCGTATATTATTCTTGAATTGATTAAAGTCGATGAATTCATCACTGCTATGAACGAGAATACTAAGAATAGCGAGAAGAAGGAGCCAGCAAGAGTACCCAAAGCTCTTCTTACGGCAATTTCTACACATTTAGTCCCATATTTTGCTATATCGCTTCCTAAGGCACCTATGGTCGTTATTGCTACTATGACATAAAGTGATATCACCAATATTAAGGAGAGCACTATCGCACGAGGAATGTTTCTTTCAGGATCCTTTATCTCTTCGCCGGGGATCACGACTTCTTCTATTCCTATGTAGGCCCAAATCACTATTAGAGACGCCAATCCAATATTCTTGAGAGCGCTTGATAAGAGCTCTGAGGTACTTGAGGCATTAAAGGTAGTGAAGTACTTTCCGGGAGCAAAGTTCTCCAGTTTAAAGGTGGAAGCTAATACGCTCACTACGAAGAATAACAATAGTCCGATTTTCAGTATAGTCAGAACATCTTGTACTTTACCAGCAACCCTAACTCCAATTATATTAACTACCATAATGCAGAAGAGTACTATGAGGGCTAGTACTAAGAGCTTAACCTTGTCCTCAGGTATGCTGAAGGCCAGTAGGATACTTTCAGCAGAGGCTAATGAGAGAGCACCAAGTGCTAGTGACTGAGCTAACCAATACGACCATGAGATGGTAAAGCCAGCTACTTCGCCTAGTGAATCCTTTACAAAGTAGTATAAGGAACCGCTTTCAGGTCGTCCTGATCCAAGTTCGGCGAAACATAAGTATACTAAAGCTACGATAGCACCAGCCAGAATCCATGCAAGAACACCAAAAGGCCCCATAAGACTGCCGACTGCGCCATGTAGCTTCACTACACCAGTTCCTACAGCGCTACCTACTCCTATTGCAATAGCTTCCGCTAGCCCAAGCTCCCTCTTCAAGCCAAATATTACGTCCCCTCCAGATATAGTATCTTGGTTAAAGAAAAGTATTTTAATTTTTTCCATTGCATGCTTAAATAAACACATAGTTAGGTTAACCATTACTAT
>Ga0180300_10000455_pt1 | contig 17889 bp, 13 predicted proteins | sample GuaBasSediGuay15_FD_121798 | JGI IMG/M metagenome (GOLD analysis project Ga0180300, IMG submission 121798) | Subseafloor sediment microbial communities from Guaymas Basin, Gulf of California, Mexico - Guay15, Core 4569-2, 21-24 cm | ecosystem: Environmental > Aquatic > Marine > Hydrothermal... | reverse complement strand
GATTTTTCCTTCCTTCCACAAACTCCTTCGAGAAATTTCCTTATCTTCTCCACTGCCTCATCAACCGTTTCAAAGGTAAACTTACATTCCCTCATGGTTTAAGGATATAGAAAAGCAAACGAAAAGTCAACCTTGGTCTCTGGGGGACCATGAGTTCAGGGAGAAAATCAAAAGGAAAATAAGGAGGTGCGCATGAAAATCAAAAACCTCGTTAAAAACAGCCTCTCAAAAATCAATCAGATATTCCTGACAAAGAGCCATAAGTGCTGTTCTTCCATTATCTCTCCATTAACAGACCCGAATGTCCTGCCTGGAATAAAAGGAGAAAAGAATATGTACGGGGGAATCCCCCACTGCGGAAAGGAGGGTATAAATGCGGTTCATGGTTCACCGGAAAAATCCTCACTCGCATTTTGCGTATTTTTTTATAATCTCAAGTTTCTTAGGACCTATACCCTTTACCTCAAGGAGTTCATCAAGACTTCTTATCCTCCCCTTCCTCTCCCTTAACTCAACAATCCTTTTTGCCGTAACCTCTCCTATCCCGGGAATAAGAGTGAGCTCCTCCCGGGAGGCGGTGTTTACATTTATGAATTCCCTTTCGCCTCCGGAGAGAGAAAGAGAAATCAGTGGCTTTATGGAAAGAAGGAATATGATGAGTGCAGTGTAAAGAAATCCTTTCCTATATCTTTCCATATCCTGCCCCAAAGATGAATCTTTTATTCTCGTATCTCACATAGGGGAAAAACACGGTATTCAATCCTATCCCGACTCCCCATCCATCGGTCCCGGTATCAAAATCAAGATAAAAAATTTTCCACTCAGCCTCAAATCCTCCCTTCCAGTGAATCTCACCATCATACTCCACCCTTCCCCAGCACCATGGGAGTTCAAGGGAAAAACATATATACTCCCTCCCAAAAAGGCAGTCAAAAAGCGGTGCTCTTATTCTCACGCCTTCAAACAGACCATAAGAGGGAAATGTATCGGGGTAAACATCCCTCTTTATCCACCACCTTCCTCCCTCCACCATGAAATTTTTAAAAAGAACACCAACGGAAAGAAAGGGAACCTTCCTGTAACCCCCCCGAATTCTCAGCCTTTCGGTATAAAAGCCAGCCTCCCCTCCCCTTCCGATAAATCCACATGAAAAAAGACAGCCTTTAACGGGCATTAAAAGTTTACCCTCTGTCACCACTCCGTTTCCAAAAACACCACCGAGATAGAAGTATTTTCCCTCAATATCCACCAGACCTCCCCTTCCCTCAACCCAGTGGACCTTCAATCCCGTAAAGTGAAGGTGAAGGGAGGGATGGGGTAAAACCCTCACATCAGCCCATTCCCATCCCTTTCTTATCCTTACCCTCCCGTATCCATTCCCGCAGAAAGCCCGGAATTTCACGGGGAAAGAGAAAGAGGGTCCCTCGTGGAAGACGGGAACAGGAAGAGGGGGAAGAAAATCATCCTCTTCCACGGAGAAGAGGCATAATAAGAGAAGGTATGTTTTTATCATAGGGCTTTTTTATTATACCTGCATCGGTTATGAATCCATGTATGTATTTTTCAGATGTAACATCAAAAACAGGATTCCTTGCCCCTATCCCCTCAGGTGCAATCCTTGTGCCTCCGCAGTAAAATACCTCATCGTGGCTCCTCTCCTCTATGGGAATCTCATCCCCGCTTTTTATACCCGGGTCAAAGGTTGTGTGGGGAGCTGCAATGTAAAACGGAACCCCGAACTCATTCGCACATACAGCAAGCCCGAGGGTTCCTATCTTATTTGCTGCATCCCCATTCATCGCAATCCTGTCCGCACCGGTTATCACTATATCAACCTTCTCGGTTCTCAAAATATGCGCCTTTGCTCCATCGGATACAAGATACACCTCTATCCCATTCCTTGAAAGTTCCCATGCAGTAAGCCTTGCACCCTGAAGGAAGGGTCTCGTTTCTGGAACAAATACCCTGACCTTTTTTCCTTTTTCCTTTGCAACATAAAAAGGAGCGAGTGCGGTCCCCATTCCTCCGGTTGCAAGCGCCCCTGCGTTGCATATGGTCATTCCTGTTATCTCATCCCCTGAAAGAAGTGAAAAACCATACTCCCCTATTTTTCTGCATATTTCCTCATCCTCTTTATGGATAGAAATTGCCTCCTCAATCAGGTCCTTTCCCTCCCGGTACGCCTTTTTCATCCTGTCAAGTGCATAAAACAGGTTGTATGCGGTTGGGCGCGTTTTTCTCAACTCCTCAATCGCACGCTCAACATCAAGTTTCTTCATCCATGCAAGGGCAACCCCGTAGGCTGCAACTATCCCTATCAAGGGTGCACCCCTGACCTTCATCTCCTTTATTGCCCTTCCCACCTCCCCGGGTGTTTCAAGTTCAAGGTATTTTTCTTCAAGAGGGAGAAGGGTCTGGTCAAGTATCTTTATTTTCCCATCTATCCATTCAACCGTTTTGAATTTCATTCAAACCTCCATTTTTCAGGGTTGAAAGTGTATTTTATACCAAGTTCATCAAGAACAGGGAGAAGTCTCTCAACAGGCAATCCTATAACATTTGCATAACTCCCTTCTATCTTTTCAATGAACCTCTTCCCGTACCCCTGCGCCCCGTAAGCCCCTGCCTTGTCCATTGGTTCACCGGTTTTTATATACTCCATTATCTCCTCCGGTTCAAGTTTTCTAAACTTCACCCTTGAGCAGTCGTATCCCCTGATTCCACCTGCATAAAATCCTGAATAAACCTCGTGCCATTCACCACTAAGTTCCGAAAGCATACGGAATGCCTCATCTTCATTTTCCGGCTTTCCAAGCATTTTTCCATTAAGGATTACAATGGTATCAAATGCAAATATTATCCCATCCCTTTTCACTGAGTTTGCCTTTCTTTCTGCCTGTCTTACAACATATTCCTCAGGGGGTGGAAAATAGGGCTCTTCCTCAATCCGCGGTTTAACAATCTCAAACTTTATTCCAAGTTCCTCAAATATCCATTTCCTCCTTGGCGAGGTTGAGGCAAGGATTATCATAAAAATAAAAAGGGGGTGGGCTGACCCACCCCCTGTCCTTTTTAGTGAACCACTATGAGTTTTTCGGTCGCACTCCTCTTTCCGGTGTCGAGTCTGACAAAGTATGCACCCGTAGGAAGCTCCTCAGTATTTACCTTCAATGTATGAATGCCCTTCTTCACATTTCCGTCATAGAGAACTTTCACACACCTTCCTGTTACATCAAATATCTTCAGGCTCACCTTCATATCTGCTGGCACGGAGAAGGTAATATCTGCAGTCTTTCCAGCCACTGCGGGGACGCTGAGAGATACTTTCTCAGACACAGTCCCTGGTACTCCACCAGGAGAATATCCAAAGAACCTGAAAACACGCACGGTAAGGGAGTCCATGTTGGTGACATCCCAGACGTTGTAGTTTTCCTCACTCTCACACATATTGTACCATGGCCAGTACTGAATCACAAGTTTGTAACCCGCAGTCGCGTCCTCATACCAGAATCCACCGATTTCTCCTGTAATGTAGTAGAAGTCAGGTGTGGCGTTCACCGAGACAGAATCAAACTTGCCCATCCAGCAGTAAGACATAGGAGTGTACCATGCATAGGGTGCGACATAAATCGGGTTCATTCCATCGGTTATGATATCTCCAGGAACTCCCCACTGAGCAACTGCAGTATCGTGAGCGAAGTCATCGGTTCCCGATCTAAGCTGCAGATAATCATAGGCAAAGTCTCCAGCAGATACTGTCCAATCGCCCCAGTCAGGAGAAATACCCATTCCATAGGTAAAGTCCTGTCCAGCAAGCCACAGACATCCACCATTGTCGAGGAATCTCTTTATGTTCTCTTCGTTGGCTCCGAAAGCAAGACCATCCCATGTGAGCCAGACAATAACAGGCAATCCATCTCCGGAGGTATAGAATTCTATCACTGAAGAGTCTGGATATCCATAAGCTCCCTCTATATAATTACCCACATCCCAGAGGTCATAGTTCGGGAAGAGAGTGGTGAGAGGATCAGGGAGGCCCCAATCGCTTCCATAGTAATCGTTCACAACCAGGAGGTAGTTTCCGGGTGTTCCTGCTCTGACAACATAGGTGCACCATCCACCTTCGCTCATCTTGCCCTGCGGGTCAATGGTTCTTACCCAGTAAAAGACAGTATCTCCAGGATTTGCATCCGGCAGGCTCCCATGGAACCATCCATGATAGAAATTATAGGAATCGAACATGGAGGAATCCTCAACCAGTGGAGTATAAAGTGTATCTCCTCCGTTTATCTGGTAGTAAAGATACGCCTCTGCAACACCACTCGAATCAATTCCACTGGAGGTCACACCAATATCCCATGCATACACATTCACAGTTCTTCCGGTTGTGAGATAGGTATCCGTCCATCTGGTAACTTCCTCAATAAAGGGAGCAGGGTTTTTATAAAGTTTAATGAGCGCCTTCATCTTGTAGAGGTGCCAGTTGTGATACCATCCGGGGAACCCAGGGAAATCAGGATCGGCGGGCTGCCACACAAGAGATCTCTTATCAAGTGGGGGGTCTTCATGAGCATGTATTATAGGATGTATAAGAGTATCGGCTCCTCCGTCAAGCGTGGGAATTGCCCATCCTATAACAAAAATATTCGTATCCATATCTACCGGAGTAGAAAGATACACAGTATCCCAGTACATTACTGCACTATCCAGTGTGATGGGAACGTCTCTGTACTCGGTGTGAAGGAAAGTCTCAAGCGGGCTTGGACCTCCATACTCTGGACCTGTAACCCAGTCCTCATGATAGTCCACGTAGTCGTTCCAGAAATCAATGGTGTCCGCCGGATCAGCAGCAAATACGAAAATGGAAGAGGGAACCGCTACACCAGAGTCCACATATATCCAGAAGGCCATTGCCTTAAGGGAGCATGCTGCCGGTGGCTCCACCCATATACAGAAAGTATCCGTAGCCTCGGTTCCTCCGTATATATAGAGAGGATTTGAACCCACATACTCCCACCATATCTCCGCACCCTGGGTGGGAGCAGCAGGCGCTTTCAGCGCATTTGTCGGTTTCACCTTGAGAGGGACCACATCATCTACAGGTCTGGATGACACCGCACTTACAACAAAGGCACATAAGAGAAGCCCCAAAACCACCTTACGCATAAACACCTCCTTTTTGGTTTTTATTTACCTTCATACAGTTCTTCTATCCTCTTTTGAAGTTGATACACAAAATCATCAGAGGATGGGTCAAGGTCTTTAAGCACATCAGGGTCTATTTTCGCTATTTTCCACCAGGCAGAGAGGTACCATCCCATTTCAAAATACATCTGTGCGAGGAGAATAACCATATTTTCATAAGTTAATTCGGGTAGAATATCCAGCGAGAATTCAGAAGAAAGACCGGAGAGGGCACACTCACCGTATATTACCCCGTCTCCATACCATTCCTCATCTTCTCTCCCGGCTATCTGGGACACCTGTGCACATCCTGCAAGTGCAGCAAGAACATAGTCATCCATTTCAACTTCAGCATCTCTCCATGCACACTCCAGTATCACCGTATCCAGAGGGTCAGGAATATAAGAGAGAAGGGTATCAAAGAAAACGGTATCATCGCGCACTGCCATAATTTTAACGATATATTCCCCTGTAAACACCGTATCAGCCACAATGGTTGTTTCAGGTGGCGTCTGAGTAGTATCTACGAGCGTGTCGTAAACCACATTGTAATCCATTACTTCTGCTATAGTATCCTTAACTCCTAAGAATCCGGAAACAGGCAACACATACATATCATCTCGCAAAAACATTCCTTCAATTTTTCGTGTTCCATCCTCTATTGGAGAACCTCCAGCCTCAAGAAACATCACAAATCCAAAATCTGAGATTGCCTGCTCATATTTTTTCTTTTGCATATCCGTATATCCCAGTCCCAGATAAGCCTCCGCTCTATCTGCATAGAGTTTCACCGCGGAATCAAAACGGGCATATGCCAGGTCGTAATCTCCGAGATGATACGCCTCCCACCCTTTTTCCACAAACCTCAAGAATACACCTTCCTCGTCCACAGGATAGGGCTCAACACTTAAGGTATGCCTTTCCTTACATCCAACCACCCATATCAGTAAAAGTAGGAGTGTATATCTTCTCATCATCGCCTCCTTATTTTATCCATATTATTTTCTTTGTCAACCTTCCAGTCCGGGTTTCAAAAATCAGGAAGTAAACACCTGGTTTAAGGGCTGCTCCAGGATATGTTACCATCTTCTCACAGGGAACAACGCCTTTAAATATTTCTCCTATCTTTCTGCCCTGGATATCATATATAGTCAGCGTGGCATCCATAAATTCCGGAGTCATCATCTTTACTTTAAGGTCCCCAGAAACTACAGCAGGAACCACCATATCTATCTTTTCCGGAACACTCAGGAGATCTCCTGGCTTCCCAAGGTAAAAGGTCCCAAGCGTATTTATCTTTACATATACCCTGTTACCTTTCCTATATCCGGGAAGAGGAATCCATTTTCCGTCCTTCTCCTGATATATCCATCCATCCATATTCTCTATCTCAATCACCGCCTCTTTTTTCAGTTCTATCCCGGTGGGACCACATACGAGTGCATTTTCTGATTTCGCAAGGATAAAGTCTATATTCTTCTCAAGGGCTCCTTCTTCTATATATACCTTGGTGCCTGCGCATTCAACAATACCGCCTTCTTTTCCAACAACGGTGTAGGCTACGTCAATGGTAGACGTAACCTCATGTCCTGCAAGGTCCTCCCCTTTTATTGTCAAAACTCCGGAAAATCCTGGCTCAAGTTCTACATCCGCCCTGTATACTCTTCTTCCATCTGGAAGCGTTCCGGTATATTCAAGATATTTTATTACTGTAACCGTATCAGAATAAAGAGCAGGAGTCTCGTCGGGAGCATCCAGATACACCGGTATATCTGAATAGAAGAAGACCCTTAAAAATCTGGGTGCAAGAGGACTCTGGAACATCCCGACTGAAGTAACCGGTTTCTGTAAGGTGGAAGAAAATCCAAAATAAGCATACGCATACGGACCTGCAGAAGAGGGAACAGAAACCACTATACCCAGTTTTGATTTCGCTCCACTCTTGAGGTCGCCTATTGGGATTACCCCTTCATTTTCATCATTCAGTTCAAGTTCTTCCACGGTAAATTTACCTGTGTTATCCCACCAAACGAGATGCACGCACAGTTCGTTTTCTTTATACCCGTTAAATCTGATAGAATCGTAAGGGAAGAGTGTTGCATCTTGCACATCTTCCGTAGTGAGTTCAAATACCATCGTAGCCCAGTAGTTTATGGAGAAGACGTTTTCCATGAAAAGGGAAGGGGTAATTTTCACATTCGTCAGGTTCTTTATGGAATATCCGCCCGAGTTTAGATATCCATAAACTCCAAAATCACGGTAAACATCAACATGTGTGAGAGAATCCTCAACAAGCAGTGAATCAAGTGATTCAAATCCCTGGACAGGTAAGGTATCTCTGAGACCCGTAATCTCATTTACCACGTATACACCTCTGGTATCAAGCCATCTCTGAGGAAAGTCATCGCCAAACCTGCTTCTCAGATACATTATCCAGAGATATGCAAGGTCCTCATCCACATTAGAAGCATCCAGTCTGCCAGTGCTGAACGATACTGTTGTGGTGTCATCATTTCCATCTCCCACCCTTGCTATATACTCCGCGTATTCCCTAAGACATCTATTCACCCATTCTTCTTCATTCATATCATGATACCAGGCTATCATATCTGCAAGAATCTTTGCATACTCACCCGCATTCCGTTCTGCTATGAATTTAGGGTAGTCAATATACAGAATCTCTGCATGGTTTGAATATACATGAACGCTCTCGTCAGGCACATACTCGTTCTCGGGATCAAAGTATCCATAACACCATCCACTTGCACCTGTGGCGAGAGCATCTTCTATATCCAAAAGGAGTATGTAAAGAAGGCTATCTCTGTTATAGTCAGGAATATCTCCAAGTTTTTCGGTAAGTAAAGGAAGAATTCCACGAGCAGAATCACCCGGAGTGGATACCGCAAAAAGCTCATATACATTATTAACCACATCCTCAGTAAGATAATCAAATGAAGGGAGAAAACCAGGGTTATCTTCTCTCCAGTGCTCACCATCGTCAGTTCTATATACTCCATTCCCATTCCCCACAAAAAGAACCGTATCTACCAGTACTCCGCAATGTATAGCAGTTACATAAGGGACGATTCCATATTCTGTAAATCCTTGATTCTTTTCCACCCAGGTATTACCATCCCACATGAACATTCCCTTACCCTCAGTTCCCACATACAGATTTCCCCTGTAAAGGAACGCACATGTAATCGCAGCGCTATCCGGTTCACCGGAAAGCGGAATCCATTCTGTATCTTTCAACCACATTACTGCTTCTGGTCCGGCTGCAAGAAGCGTTCCATCGGATAAAATACTCAAAAAGGTAAATTCCTGATCAAGTTCTTTCTCCCAGTCAGTTCCATCCCATTTATACAATCCCATGTTCGTTGCAGCATATACCCCTTTGCTGGAGAAAAATCCTGCAAGTGCATGAGTATAAGGCTGAATATTGAGAGCATCCAGCCAGAGAGTATCGGTGGTAGAAAAAGACAGCGTGAGAGAACCTTCACCCAACCACTCAAGAGAGGGTATGGTATCCTGTTGTCCTTCGAAGGTAATCAGAATCATTTCTTCTTCAGGCAGTATTTCCATACTCACCACATACCAGGTTTGAGAAAGCACCGTATCTTCTTCAAATGTCGTCCACTCACCCCCAGTCTCGTATCCCAGTATTCCATCTCTTACTTCTACACTAACACTATCATCTCCTCCCGCAATTTCAAGTTTTGCTCCATCGGGACCTGCAAGATAAAATGCGTACTCGAAGCAGAATCTTCCCAAACATGAAAGTGTCTTTGTTACATTTCCATCCTCCGCTACACGCACTCCACTGCTTCCTTCATACACAATGTCATTTACCACCTCCACATTTCCCTCAAGCAACCACTCGTAAGATGTGTCTTCGAACCCTTCTGAAAATATAGCAGGGAGTTTACTCCATGTAAGGTAGGGTGGAAGATTTGGTTTTTCATATATTCCGGTGGGTGTAGCACAGTAAATGGAATAAAGAGATGCTGTGTCGCAGGGAGCCACAGCGATATCCACTATTCTTCTATCATCCAGGTCACCATTTTTATTGCTCCATCCTCCTCCACCATCAAACGACCAGTAGACCCCATCTTTCGTTCCCACAAAATAATGGACATTGGTGGCGTCATAAATATGGGCTATACCCTTAACAGGCTCACCCTCAAACTTTACCGCTGTGAATGCACTGTCCAGTTCTCTCATATAGAGAGTATCAGACCCTTCCACTCCTATCCATAAAAGAGCACGCGCACCATCATACCACATAGTCTTTACGTGTTTCTCCTCCTCCACAGTCCATACTGCTATACCATCCCCGATCTTTCGGCATCTTCCCAGAACCTTATGATATATCTTAAATGCTCCCTGATCCTGGGTCCAAAATTCTCTCCCTTCGTTTACCTGGAGGCTAAGCAGTAAAAACAAGCCTATCATATTTTACCTCCATGTTAAAAAACAAGGTTTAACGAGACACGGGTTACCCAAGGTAAGAATCCTCCATCCGAATAACTCACATCCAGAGCAAGAAATGGGACCTTTATACCTATTCCACTTGAAAACCCACCTGTATCACGGTTTAACTCATATCCTGTCCGCAGGAAAAGCTTTGCAAATTCGTTGTGAACCGCATATTCCATGCCGATCGAGAGTCTTTCCAGATTATCACTGGGATGAACACCTACTACAGAGAGTGTAAGGCTCTGTTTATCACTTTCCAGAACCTCCATCGCAAGTCCGCCTCTAAAAGTAAGCGGAAGCGGATAGTGCTTGTAACTCTTGGCACTATCCTGTATTACACCATCGGCATAGTCAAGGTAACTCCCTGAGGGTCTGGCATCCGGACCAAAGTTAGTAAGAGACATTCCGAGTCTAAGAGATTTAAAATCTGTATGGAAAAGAGTTCCTATATCTATCGCAACATCATGAACTCTTGGAGAAGGTGTTCCTTCTTCAGGTGAGGGATATATCTCTGAAAAGTACTTGAGATTTAAACCCACCACAAACTTCTCGGTAAGATATTTTGCATAGGATATCCCTGTTTGAAACGCTGTATAGGAGACATATCTTCCTGTATTCTCATTTTCCACCAGGGTCTGCTCTATCTCTCCAGAATCGAAAAGAGAAAGGAATACGCCCCATCCTTCCATCTCGCTTCTCTTTCCCACCACCGCAATAGAATTGAAGGCAGTGCCAGCCCACCATTCATTATGATCAAAAAACACACTTATTTTTCCTTCTGTCTTTGCTATCCCAGCAGGATTCCAGAAAACAGCAGAAGCATCATCTGCTACAGGAACAAAAGCCTCAGCCATTCCTGCCGCTCTTGCTCCTATACCAACATTCAAAAACTTTGCACCATTAATCCCTACTTTCTGGGAGTAAACCGCCAACGATATGCAGAGGAATAAGATATATTTTCTCATTTCCTTCCTCCTTTTTATCTTAAGATAACGATCTTTCCAACTTTTGATGTCACGTATTCTCCATTTTCGTCGAATATCTCCACCTTATAGATATATACACCACTGGCAACCTCAATGTCGTATTTGGACCTGAGATTCCACCAGGCACTTCCGGTAGGACCTCTGTGAACAATCTCCTGAACAAGATCTCCTGAGAGTGTATATATTTTGATTATACAATTTGTGGGAAGGTTTGTAAACATGATCTTGTTCTTATACTCCGGCTCCCACGAGGCGGAACCATAATAAGGATTCGGTATCACCTTTATATTTTCTACCAGAGTCTCCACATCTTCAAGAGAAGCAGGAGAAGCCTCTATTATTACTGCTATCTCGGCACCCTTCTCGTCCTTCATATAGTTTGTCTTTCCACTTTCCAAGGAGGGTATTTCTGGTCTTCCTGATATAGAATCCGCAGGTCTTCCAAGGTCATATGCAGTTACCGCATAGTAATAAGGAATTCCCATAAGTGCAGTAGTATCCACATAAGAATGAGGATATCCACCATGCTCCCTTGCATATGCTGTATCAAAGTCTGCAAGGAGCTCCCAATTACCCACTTTCCATGCGCTCCTGTAAACCCTGTACCCCGCAAAGTCATACATTCCGTCCACAGGGTCCGGTGTTATTTCTGCTATATTTGACCACACAAGATGAACCGCTCCTCCTCTTACTGAATAATGGAGTTCTGGGACAGGAGGAGGAACCGGTATTACCCAATGGAAATCCTCGTTGGGTGCCGAAGGATGCACTGGGTCAGAGTTTACCGAGCCCATATAATATGCCGCCAGAGCGTAATCTGCAATCTGACGGGCGCCCGGCACCCATCCCTTGCCAAAAACCTCATCATAACCTCCGTTAAGTCCATATCCTACACCTGCTACATACACAATATAAATAGTATCTCCGTTCGGTATATCATAGGGTCCACCAGTCAAAAGGAAACGATAATCAAACGGACCTGCTCCCACATCTTCTGGATGAGGGAGAAAACGATGTCCAAGACTCATTGGATGGGTTGCGGTCATATATTCCAATTTATTCTCATCATCCCCTGGGTCATTATTCCAGTTCCACCATTGATGTGACCAGGGTCTTATTAGCCTGCATTCCCTTCCTTCCTTATCGATCCAGAAAGAATCTGCAGGTGAAGGTGGAGCGTATATTATTCTTCCAAAGATATATCCCGGACATCCACCTCCCTCTCCCTCATCATTTTCAGAAGTAGCGGGATGATCTGCATCGTAGATATAGGACATGTTTCTCGGAATAATAAGAGTATCGCCATTCAGTGTTCTTTCATAAGGGTCGTCTCCAAATATTCCATATTGATCTGGTATCCCATCAGGCATCGGAAGGGTTGTATCTGCAAGAATGGTATATTCATCTGTAGGAGAAGGATGGTGTTCAAGGTCTTTCCACTCTCCATTGGTCCATCCATCATAGCATACATAGTCGTCTATATGACAATCAGTAGGGTCATAACTGCATACATCTGCATCGAATCTGAATGCCACATATACATCTTCCAGTACATCAGGGGGGGATGGGAGAGCGCTCTTAGACTTATCGTATGTGATTTTATACTCATAGGCGATGAAATAGGAATAGGGATAGATTGACCACTGAAGAGCCCTTTGATATACTCTCAGTCCAATTGCTCGGCTTTCATTCCAGTCACCCCAATCGTCGTAAACACTGTTTATATCATACATTGAAACATCCGGTCCTATATACCCCCAGCCATCCCCCCAGCCAGTCTCTGCAGGGTCACTGGGCATCCATTCATACTCCAGATATCCGGATGTGGTTACGTATGCCTCTCCATCAACTCTTACGCCTATCCACAGTCCTCCTTCCCAAAGATAATAGTAATGACTACCACCAGGCCAGTCATAGGATGGATTTCCCGTAGTGGACGCCATGGGATCCCCAAATCCCCCAAAGTTTGTCTCCATAGTCCAAACCTCTCCTACCGTATGAGGTTTATATTGCTGAGTAGGACGGTCCTTTATCCTATCTATGGAGGTTGGAGTTATTCCCTTTATAGCACCGACACAGATTAAAATTACCAATGTTCCGTTCATCTTTCTTCCTCCTTCTTTTTATTTTACCATTTACATTCTATCCCGAATCGCATCACCCTTTTTGTATCCCACACCGTAGGGTCGTGGAATCTTCCTTCTGGATCGCCATACACTGCATACCATTCTTCATCTGCTATATCCAGAAGGTTATCCCGGTTAAAGAGATTAACAATATCTACAAGGAATGTAAGTTTGAACCGATCTTTATGGATGAGATGTTTATAAAATCTCACATCCGTTCTGAGTGTATAGGGCATTCTTTCCTCGTTTATTCTCTGTATCCTGCTTCTGGAGGGTGGCGTCCACGGATATCCACTTCCATAGTTGGTTAAGAATGTAATACCCCAGTCGCTCATGCCCAAAAGTCTTTCTTCCTTTCCTGCGGAGAAAGTAACAGAAACCCTGAGAGTATGCCTCTGATCCCAATCCAGATAATGCTCTTCTGCAGGTATCTCATATCCTGCCCAGATGAAATCGTAATTCTGCCGCGTGGATGAGGATTTTCCTCGTGCTATTTGATAAGTATAGTTACAATTCCAGCTCATAAACCATGGGGTGCCACCTTTTCTCTTGAAAAAGGTAATTTCTACGCCCCTTACACTTCCATAGTCAGCATTCGTGTAGCGTGTATAGTATCTTACCGGGGTAAAGAATATCTGTTCGGTATCCGTTAATCCTGTGATATCTTTCATGTAGAAGGTAACATCCACCCTCATTACATCGGAAAATGCATGCTTTATTCCAACCTCATAAGACACTGTTTTTTCCGGCTGTATGTCTGCATTACCCACAAGAGGAAAGGCCCCGGTAAAGTCCCAGGTATAGTTTCGATAAAGAATATACATAGGAGGTATCTGGAAATAATGCCCGTATGTAAAGTGAAGAACGTCTCTCTCTGTGATAGGATGTGAGAATCCAATTCTCGGGCTCCATTTATATTTAGGAGATACCTTCACTGGATTCTTTATCTCACCTCCACGGGTAACATCCACCACAGGATCGTATATGTCCGCAGGATAGTATGAATTGGGATCAAACCAGTCAAACCTTATTCCTGCATTTACGATAAGACCAGGAAATTCCATTTTATCTTGGATATACCACGCACCACAGCGAGGATGGAGACCAGTAGTATACTCCATGTAGATATTGTCTCCAGAAGCCATATCAGCGGTATAGTTAAACAGGCTATAATATTTGAACTCTCCTCCTGTCTTTACTTCATGATATCTCCCAATCTGGCTCTTTATATACCCGGAGATAGTGTAGATTTCCTTTTTGTCGTCATGCCATGCAATCCTGTAATATCCGGAAGTATAATAACCTAAACTATCGGGATTTCTATCAAAAGGATAGGTTTCAAGGTCGGGCCAATCCCACTCAGATTCTCCAAAGGAGTCTATCTCCACTCTTCTATCTCCATCAACATCCGCATAGTCATCTATTCCATTTCTATCCGAGGGATATTCAACCACCGTGGTGTCTCCGGTGAAAGGATCAATGATGGTATCATATATCGCCGCTGTATCCGGATTCACGACCCCGTCTCCATTCAGGTCAAAGGTCCCGTCCTCGAACACATTGGACCTGAGTTTGGTGGTGTAATTGCTTATTTTTACTTCAAAATGAGTATTTGCTCCTATCGCATGTGTATATCCCAATCCCCAGAGATAGGAAACAGCATGATATTCAGGAAGACGATCAAGAAGATACTTCCAGCATCCGTATGCGCCATAAGCATCGGAATAATCATGATAGATTTCATCATTATAAAGCCATGTAAACGCCAGTTTTGAAATAGAAGTCACTCTCCATGTAAGTTTTCCCTGAAAAGTCTTCCTCCATCTGTCATCGTGCGGAAATCTCCCAAGAGTTTTGGTAATCTCGCTTGTAAAAGAATACCTTACCTTCTTTCCTATAGGACCACCAACGTGAAAATCAAGCCGTTTTAATCTTTCCTGATTTAGATGGGGAGAATCCTCTATCTTATTTCCAAGCGAATCTACCTCGTAATTCTTATCCACAAAGTTCTGAATAGCCTCAAGTTTCCCAAAATCATTAAACCAGAAGGTAACCTCGCCCGAGAATCTGGAACCTCCTTCTCTCGCCACCACATTTATCACTCCTGACTGTGCGCTCCCATACTCCGCACCAAATCCGCCTGTAAATACGGACGTCTCCTCCACACCTATCTGAGGAATATGAGAGTCAAAACCTCCGGTATAAGGATCCCTTACCTCTATGCCATCCACCATATACACAACTTCTGTTGCCCTTCCTCCACGAATATGGAGCCCTCCATGCTGAACCACACCAGCCTGTTGTGTCACCACTGCTTGGACACTTGTAAGTGGCATTGTTTCCATTTCCTTTCTATCCACTATCGCAACCGAGGTCGTGAGGTCCTTTTTGATTATCGGTCTCTTTGCAACAACCACCACTGGTTTTTTCTCAATTACTGTCTGTCTCAGGGGGAACTCAAGGGTTGTGGTGAGGTCTGCGGAAACCTTCACATTCTCAATGGTCATCGGCTCATATCCTATAACCCTTGCGGTAACCGAATAAACTCCGGGAGGGACATCCAGAATGATGAAGTATCCATCAGGGTCAGTGGCTGATCCAAGAACTGTTCCCTCAATTATCACATTGGCAGCAGGGAGTCCTTCTCCGGTCTCTGCATCATATACTCTTCCCACTATCTTTCCCGTCACTCCTCCATAAAGAAGGAGTGCGAGAAAAAGGGATAAGACCACATATTTCTTCATATTACCACCCCCATGGTTTTTCTTTTTATTATCCTTAAAAAGAGTTTCATGTCAAGCATCATCTTGCAACCTTCACCCTTCTTGCCTTCATGAGTAATTCCTTAAATTCCTCGGGGTTATGTGCCTTTCTTGCCGCCTCCTCAGCGGTAACAATTCCCTTCATGACAAGTTCAACAAGTGACATGTTTAAGGTCCTCATCCCTTCCTTTGTTCTTGTCTGAATGATGGAAGGAAGCTGATGGGTCTTTGCCTCCCTTATAAGGTTTCTCACAGCGGCAATGGATACCATTATTTCTGTTGCAGCAACCATCCCCTTCCCATCCGCACGTTTGAGCAGGATCTGAGACACAATCCCCACCAGGTTTGCGGATAGCTGCAACCTTATCTGACGCTGCTGGTGGGGTGGAAATGCATCTATAATTCTGTCTATGGTCTGGACTGCATCGTGGGTGTGAAGGGTTGAAAGAACAAGGTGTCCGGTCTCTGCCGCAGTTATTGCAAGGCTTATGGTTTCAAGGTCTCTCATCTCTCCAACGACTATAACGTCCGGGTCCTGCCTCAGGGAATACTTGAGTGCATTTGAAAAACTCCTTGTATCCTTTCCCACCTCTCTCTGGTCAATGATTGCCTTTTTGTTTCTGTAAATGAACTCTATGGGATCCTCAACGGTTATTATATGACATGCCTCGTGTTCGTTTCTGTAATCAACCATTGCAGCAATGGTTGTGGATTTTCCACATCCAGAGGGACCGGTTACGAGAATAAGCCCCCTGGGCCTCATTGCAAACTTCTTTAGAATCTCCGGCATCCCGAGTTCATCAAGGGAAGGAATTTTCTCAGGGATGAGCCTGAATACTATCCCGGTATGCCTGCGCTGTTTGAATATATTAACCCTGAATCGGGCAAGGCCGGGGACATTTACCGCAAGGTCCATCTCCATCGTCTTCTCAAATCTTCTCTGCTGTTCTTCGGTCATTATTGCCTGTGCTATCTTATCAACCTGCTCATCTGTAAGAGGAGGAGCATTGATGTCCACAAGGTCTCCATAAATTCTCATAATTGGTGGTCGACCTGGTTTTAAAATCAAATCAGAGGCATTCCTTTCCTTCATTTCCTTTAACAATTTTCCTATATCCATCACAACCTCCCCACTGATTCTTCAAACTCCTGAGGGTTTGATGCCTTGGCAAGTGCATCCTCGTAGTTTACAAGACCCCTGAGATATAGTTCCTTAAGGGACTGGTCAAGCAGTCTCATTCCTTCCTTTGCTCCGGTCTGGATTATTGTGTAAATCTGCTCTATCTTTCCTTCCCTTATTGTATTTCTCACCGCAGGAGTAACTATGAGTATCTCAAACGCCGCTATTCTCCCCTTACCGGATGCAAGGGGAAGAAGGGTCTGAGAAATAACAGCCTGGAGGGTTGCTGCAAGCTGCAATCTCACCTGGTGCTGCTGCTCCGGAGGGAATACGTCTATTATTCTGTCAACAGTCTGGGCTGCATCGGTTGTATGGAGTGTTGCAAGAACAAGGGCTCCCATCTCAGCAGCAGTTAAAGCCTGTTTCATTGTCTCAAGGTCCCTCATCTCCCCAACCATTATAACATCCGGATTCTGTCTCATAACCCTCCTGAGAGCCTCGGAGAAGGAAAGTGTATCAACCCCGAGTTCACGCTGCTCTATGGTGCACATTTTGTCCTCAAATACAAACTCTATCGGGTCCTCAATCGTGATAATGTGCCTTCTTACGTGTGTATTCATGTGCTCAATCATTGCTGCAAGGGTCGTGGATTTACCGCTTCCCGTTGGACCGGTAACAAGAACAAATCCCCTGGGAAGGAGAGCAATCTTTTTGAGAACCTGAGGAAGCCCCCACTCATCTATGGTCTTTATATGCAGAGGAATAAGCCTTATTGCAGCCCCGATGTTTCCGCGCTGCAAGAATAGATTTATCCTGAATCTCGCAAGTCCGGGAATCTCGTAGGAAAGGTCAAGTTCCAGCTCCTCCCTGAACCTCTTTCTCTGTTCCTCTGTCATTATTGGCAGGACAAGGTTTCTTGTATCTTCTGGCTTCAATGGAGGAAGTTCAGACCTTATCAATCTTCCATCCACCCGGTAAATGGGTGGTTCTCCGACATGTAAATGAAGGTCACTTCCGTTCAGTTCAACAAGTTTTTTCAGTAAGGTATCAAGATCAACAGTCATAACTTTCTGGATGGTGCACCCGACAGGACTCGAACCTGCAACCTGCGGAACCGGAATCCGCCGCTCTGTCCAGTTGAGCTACGGGTGCACCCTACTTCTTCTTGTGTCTCATTTTCTTTCTTCTCTTCTTGAGTTTGTGTTTTCTTATCTTCTTGAGCTTCCTCTTTC
>Ga0180300_10000454_pt1 | contig 17892 bp, 19 predicted proteins | sample GuaBasSediGuay15_FD_121798 | JGI IMG/M metagenome (GOLD analysis project Ga0180300, IMG submission 121798) | Subseafloor sediment microbial communities from Guaymas Basin, Gulf of California, Mexico - Guay15, Core 4569-2, 21-24 cm | ecosystem: Environmental > Aquatic > Marine > Hydrothermal... | reverse complement strand
GTATAGTTTCAGTCTTTTTCTCACCAGCTATATACTCAAGTTTCCGTATACGAAATTCAGAATCCACCTTACCTGCTTTCGCTAAAACCGTCTTAACATTTTTGTGAACCTGCAAAATAGCTTCTCCAATCTTACGTTTCAAGCGATAAACTTCCTCAGGAACCTCAATGATAGCAATGTCACCAATAATATCAAAAGATCGACGAACAAACTCCAAATCCTCTTCACTAAGCTCATTTCTCAAAATATCAAGAAAACTCCTAGGTCTACTTTTACAACGCTCCATCTCCCTTTCAACAATTTCAACCTCACATATATTCTTTAATTCCTCTAATTCATCTTCACTCAAATAACGAGTAACCGGAAAAAACAGGTAAATATCATCTTTATCAATCTTAAAATCTCTATTTAAAACACCCATACTATTGAGCTTTTTTCTAATAGCTTCTCCAACTTTTCTAGGAACTTTAATACACAAGACAGAAGACTTCAAAATAATCACCAATTCACAAGCACAACATTCCTTACAAATTAACTTAACGTTACAACGCAAAAATAGTTTTATGGTTACAACAACCCAGAACACTACAAGAAACAGAGCCCAGTCTGCTCCTCCTAGACTTCTTCGTAAATACAAACAAATCAAACTACTCCGAAGCTTTATCCCAGAAAACTTTTGTGTAATTAAACTATCTACAAAAAGCTTTAGGTATATATTATCGTACCATAAATAGTATGCGTGAAAAGTATGGATGGTGAAAAGTTGCATTTAATAGAAAAACTTTACATTGAAAACTTTAAACTCATAGAAGAAAACATATTCAAATTCTCTCGTTTCAACATATTAATAGGACCTAATGGATCAGGGAAGTCATCAGTAATACATGCACTTGCCTACATAAAAATAATGGCTAGAATTGGATCAGAACCGCGTGTACCCTACGAATTTCCAGATTTACTATTCTTAAGAAATATCTCTAATCGCGAGAAATCGTTGAAAATAGAAATACATGGAAAGTACTTAATAACCTTTGAAGAATTGAAAGGAACTTTTGCTGAGTATATTGTACGTATAGTTGACATGAGTTTTAGTGGAGAAATATTAGGCGTTGTTTTAATGGACGGAAAATATGTGAAAGAATTTCCTATAAAAATAGGTGGAAAATTATTAAGTCGAAGATCTTCTAGCATCTTAGAATATGTATTGAAACCAGGCTCTAGCCGTATTATAAACATATATGCTCCAATAGGGAGGATAAGTTTTGTTCCTGTGTTAAGAGGCATGGTAGCCATTGCATCTCAACCAGCAATATCTCTGGGCTACGGCTACACTAATATACTTGGCATGATAGCTTCGGATTACGTAATAAGGCAAAAGATAGGCGAACTAGCTTCCCAAATTTTAGGATACAAAGTATCACTAGATTTGAGATTTATTCGAAGAGGATGGGCTCTTGAGAATTTAGCGTATGGGATACCGATAAATATGGCTCAAGAAGCATTCGGCATTTCGCAACTCTTGTATCTTCTGCTATTCTTATTAATGACCCCTGAAGGGGGAGCAGTATGTATTGAGGAACCTGAAATTCATCTACATCCAGCGTCTCAAGCAAGACTTGTTGAAAAGCTTGTGGAGGTGGCAAAGCAAAGAAACTTGCAACTGATAATAACTACACATAGTGAACATATTCTTCTAAAATTCTTGAACTTAGTAGCTAAGAATACTATAACAAATGAAGATCTTAAAGTTTATTATTTCGAAAGAGACGAGAAAAAACCTGTAGCGCGTGTTGAGGAACTTGAAGTTACTGAGAAAGGGGAACTCATTGGAGGTTTAAAAGGATTCTTCGAGCACGAGGTCGATGAATTTGAAGAGTACATCAAAGCTAGAACTAGTCGTAGATAAAAATGTATTCTATACGGCTGCAGAAATAGATAATGTACCATTAGATGTAAGCTTGACATCTCTACAAACAATACTTAAGATAATAAGGGAATGTCATACCATGGTTGTAACAGGAGAATATCTGAGCAACATTTTCAAGAAGCTGAAAAAAGCCAAAAGTAAAGCTGCAATGTATCTGGCTAGTATATTAAATAGGGCAAGAGCCATAGAAAAAAAGTTTAAGTACGAAAAACCTATGGAAGTGGAAGATGTCCCCAAGGATGATATAGACGTCGTTGGCCTGGCACTAACGAGTAAAGATAAAATTCTAGTGGTAGCAAACATTGATAATCATCCAGCAGATGAAGAACTAGTTACGGTGTTAAGGGAAAGGTATAAGGGTAGAATTCGCGTGCTTACATGTAAAAAACTTCTTGCTCTGCTAGCTATTTAGCCTTACTAATTTTCGGTACTAAAAACTGCCCAATAATAATCATTACATAAAATCAACTCATAATTCTATTATTGACACATTTATGTCAAACCTTTGGAGCTTAAGAGAGGGGGTTTCCTTTAAGGTCGAAGATTAAGTCTCAATAACCATTCTTCACGATTCTTACATTACCTTTTTCTTTCGATGTACGTCACGGTTGTTACGTCTCTATAAATTAATAAAAATGAAATTTGCTTGTTACTTTATTATTTGTTGTAATATTTGTGTTATTAGTGTTCCTATTGCCATTCCAGCTAGGTATGTTATTGGTCCACCGTTTCCGAAAACTTGTATTGTTGTATCTATTATTGGCCACAGTATTCTTTCAAATATCCACGAGTTATTTCCAAATAGACAGTTCGCTATGTATGGTACTGCTTCGTCGGCTAAAATAACGTTATTTCCTTCAACAAGCATCCCTAGAAGTATACCATCTATTAAACATCCAAGGAAAGTTTGAAGTAAAACCTTTGCCACATCCTTTAATGTACTTTCATCTTCCTTTCTAATTAGAAATTTTGCAAAGTCTTGGTAATCGTCTATATTCATCAATGCAAAACTTACGCACGCCAAAAGCACATATAATTTTATCTTTCCATATCCCGATTTAAGAGTAGTTTTAATGTTTTCCGGTATCCTTTTATAGATTTCTTCTCCAAACTTGTGACCCAGAAAACATGTAGTTACAAATACTGCTATAAACACGACCATTGAACCTGCTTTGTACGCTTTTTCAATGGTTTTTCCCAAGAATTTTCTATAAATTTCGCCTTTTTTGGAGTTTAAAAATCCTTCAATGCTCTTTCTCATATTCACTAGCTTTCCTTTTCCTGATAATTCTACTGGAATTTCGATGAATGTTTCCTCAATGTTCCTCCTTGAAATAATGTTCCTTAGTTTTTCTTCATATATCTCCTTTCTTACTTCACTCCTCCATTTTTTACCCTCTTCCCTTGCTTCATTGAGCATATCGTAATCAAACGGCCAATTATCCTTAACAGTATCTTTAATAGCTTTTCCTATTTCGTTAGCTCTTCTAACAAGTTGTTTTTTATCTTTAAGGGCTTCATACTTTCCTTCGATCTCTTTAACTTTTTCCACGGCTTCTTTATGTACTAATTCGTAGTAAAGAGAGTATTTATCCTCGAGATATTTGTTTATCTTTGATATGGCTTCTTGAACATTCTTTTTCTCGGCCTCTAGTCTTTGACTCCTTTCATTTTCCAATCTTTCTAAGACTTTTCTGAGCGTTAAAACAGTTTCTGTATGAGCTAACGGGATCTCGTTGAGAAAATATGGATCAAATGTTTGTATAACTCCTTCAACCTTACCATTAACGACCGTTAGATGCGCTTCGAGAGTAAATTGGGCTATTGTGTCAAATAAAGTCGGTTTTATGCCTTCCTCGGTCTCCCATTTTTCTACTATTTTTTTGCTTCTGCAAGTTTTTTAGCAGCAGACTTAAGTATTGACTCGGTATAAGCAACAGCTTTATTCAAAAACCTTACGTTTGAATCTATCCAATTATTCAAAATCTTTTCAACCCAACTTAAATCTACGCCTAAAACACTTGACAATGCCCCTAGAAGTCTATCCATAGTCCAGGAGAAATATTTTAATATTCCATTTGCAAATTTTGCTATCGCAGCAATTATTAGGGCAGCAACAAGTTCACTCAGAGTTTTACCAGCTCTAATCATAGAATAAGCTACGGAAACTACAGTCTTCAAGTATTGTTTTGCAAAGTTTATTACGAAGTTTGCCCCGCGGAAAACCGTATTATCTAAAATGGATTTTACCGGTTTACGCATCCACCTACTCCAAGGAGCATTAAATGTCGCATCAATCCACCTGTATACCGCGTTTTTAACACCGTAGTAGTTTCTGTAAATTGCATTAAAAATCTCGTCCACAAGCAAAATCGCATTTCTAACATCAATAATACTGGCAGCAAGTTTTCCAGCATAGCCGCTTCCAAAATTTTTTCTCTCGGCTTTTGGCGGCCTCCAAAACCTCCCAACAATAAAAGGTATACTTCTAGCCTTATGTCTGAAATTTATTCTCGAGGTTTTAGCTGATTTGCTGAAGACTTTACATTTTGGCGGTATATGATAACTTATATGTTTAAACTTCTTTCTTACATAGCTTCTCGGAGGCTTTCCTCGATGAATTATTGCTTTAACATGTTTTCTATGAAGGGTGATCCTATAAGTTTGCCTATGGGTTGTTCTTCGACCTAGTCCGAAGCCTAAAGTTATATTGTCGTTGTTATCGTAGATTTCGTAAGGGTTAACTGTCGAATTTGTTTCTTCGATTTCATCTACGACTCTAAATTCTACGTAGCCCTCAACTACTTCATTGGTAAAATTGTCAACAACTTGAACAGGGAGATACACATGTTCTTCAACTAGTTCATAGGTTCCAGAAGATAGAACTGACTGCACTGAGGCAACATATTCTCCGTTCAAATATGTTTCTCCATCATAAGTTAATATTGCTGCATCGCTAAGCTCTTCGAAAAAGGAAATCACGGAACTGTTGCCGTAGATCTCTTTTTCCCTGCCCATGTTGCAAAACGGTAAATAAACGAACTTCAACTTACTTAAGCTACTTACACCTAATTCCTCTGCCAAATATTTCAAGGTTTCACCGTTTACAACGGCTACATTGTTTTCTCCATGCATCAACATTCCATGGATTTGCAAAGTTTCATTTAAGACTCCATGAGTTAAAATTATTAGATAGGCTTCGCTTATTCTTCGGTCTTGCTCAGCTAACCACAACAAATACATCAGGTTCATCGCTGTGCAATAGTTTCCCGCCATGATTATGGCTGCATCCCCGACTTCCTCTGCAAATTTCAAAATTTCATCTACCACTATACGTGTTCTTTCATCACTAAACAAGGTTTCATTTAAAATAGCGATGTCAGTATACCAAGAAAGCTAAGACAAGTATGCCCGTGCGATTAATATTTGCCACGGATTCTCCATAGATTTTTTCAACGTCCATGCTTAAATATCCTGTTGCGTTTTTCCCTGTGAGCCAGTTTTCTTGAATGTTTGAGTTCAACACGATGCCTTGACCAATATTTAGTGAACCGTTAAGCGGGGATATTATTACTCTGCTAATTATTTCTTCTTCCCAAATGTTTACGGGTGTTCCGTTCTTGAATCCTTGGAAATCTGGGTTGAAGCTATCAATGTAGATTTTTGGTGTTTTATAGCTTGCAAGTTCATCTAATATTTTTCCTTCACTTGTTGCCATGAGTCCTGCTGTTGAAAACTCCATTAAGAGAATCAATAAGACAATTATCGCCAATTGAAGCTTAACTTTCATAGTTTAACCCTCCAACCTAATATCAAATTTGAACACGAAGTTTAAATACCAAATCTATTGCACATCAAAAACCGTACAGGGTGCTCAGAGATTCAAATTATAGAATGACAAAAATGTAAAAATTGTAATAAATATTAGTTTAAATTTGTTTCCGGTTTTTAAAGAAGTTTTGTGTTTTTCTAGCTTCTTGTCTTAAGTCAAGTATGGGGACAAACTTTAAGATTTATTTAATGAGAATGGTGATTTTGTTCATATGGTAATAGTATTTCGTTTATGAAGAAGATTCATCGATTATTTACTCAATCAGGTTTAATTGGTGTTATAGTTGAATGAAGAAGTTGAATCTTTGTCTAATAAATTAAACTATGGTTTTAAGCTTCGTGTGATGGATTTAAGGATACTTGAGGCTTTATTTAATATTCAAAGTTTAGATTCGAAACAAATAGCGAGGGAAACTTCTTTACCAGAGAAAACTTAGATGAGACTTTGAAGTATTTTTATGAGGTTATCGGAGAAGTTGACATTTATTTTCTTAAGAGTTTCCACGAATCCGTGTCCTTTAGATTTTATGATGTGAAGAATATGTGTTGGAAAATAGATTTCTCCGCTTTATCGCTTTACATTAAAGAAATCATGTTTAAAGAAGGGTTTTTAGAAGTTTTAAGGGAAAGTTCAATAATAAAAACGGTGAATAAACAGTGCTCCGCCAAAACAGTTAAGCTTGACGAGTGGGAGTTGAAAGGTCTTTATGGTTTTTGAAAAATTTCAAAATAAAATTTTCATATTCTCTAAGTCAAAGCTGGGGATTTCAAGAACAAAAATCTACCAGCTGAAAAGAAAAATGGAAAATCTAGGTGTTCTAAGTTTTTATATTGATGTTTGTCCACCACAACTTGTAGAAAATCTATTTTTAATTATTGAAAACTATGATGAAGCGTTTTTGGAGTCTCTACTTCTAGGTTTAAGCGAACTTCCAAAACTGAGTTACTGGAAAGCCATAAAATGCGGGGGCGGAGGAAAAGTTAGCAAGAGGGATGTAGTTGTTATCAGGTTAAGTCTTCCTCGAGGAGGATTTATAGTTTTCCTCGAAAACTTTACAAAAATATTGATCGATAAAGTTAACTTTAAAATGTATCTAGAAATTGAATTCACGAAAAACAGAAAAAGTGTAGGTCCTTAAATTAACCGAAATGGTATACTTAGGAGTTTTCTATGAAAACTTTTTGATCCTTCTCTATGAGTCTTTTCTCTTAGTTGGCTTTTGGAACATTAAATCTCACAATATACATGCGTGTATTTCAAGGAAGACGCTAAATGTTGTGTTGCAACTGTTACATGCTTTTCATATTTCTCAATCTCAATATGTTTAATATATTTGGCTAAGGCTTTAACGAACTCTTTAAACTCGTTCTTAAAAACATAGTTTCTGAGTCCCAGTAAAACTATTCTAGAACTCTTATTATAAGATAAATCTATTCTTGTTTCATTAAACAACCTTAAAAAACTAACTATCTTACCTTCTTCCTCAAAAACTTTGATTTCCAACGCTAAACTAAACAAGAAAATGATATATTCCAAATTATAAAGCCTAACACCTGTATCAACATACATTTGATTCAAGTAACGTTTAACATTATCCCTCCCAGCTTCCTTTAGAACCTTTCTAGTCTCAGTTAATTAATCCAGATTTTCGCAATCAACTCAACAAGCTTTTTATTCTACATTTATATTGAAGCTTTCACATTATATTTTAAGCTCAAATTGGATACTATTTGGAATCAACTCGGAAAATTGCTTAAAAATACTTTTTTTATTATATTATAAAGAAATAAAAAATATGTGGAGAGAAAAACTATGAAAATGTGGAAAAAACCCATAATGTACGAAATTGCATCCGATCCAGAATATTATGGAGTTCTTCCAAAGGAGGAGGAAGAAAGAGAGTTAGAATAAAATCAGCAAAAATATTCTTTAATTTTTTATAACCCAATTTCTGGTGGTGTAAGTAATATGGATACCCATGAGATCGATCTAAATTCTTTACCAATACTTACTGAAAATATTAGAATAAGTAAGCAAAAAACACGAGCAATACTATTTACTACTAGAACCGCATATGTCATTAACGAAACAGCTCTAAGAATCATTGAACTTTGTACTGGCGACAAAACTATAAAAGATATAATAAAATCCCTAAAGGAAGATTTCTTTCATGTAGAAGAGAGGGTAATAATTAATGATGTTATTTCTTTCTTAAAAAAACTTGCAAGGGAAGGCATCATAACAATACATGACAAGTGATGTAGTTTTAGGGTGATATTATGTGTCATTATGTGGAAGACAAAAGTATTACTTGTTATCCATTTAAACTTGTTGCGGAGTTAACTTATAGATGTAATTTAAAATGCATATATTGCCATAACCCTGTGAATAAAGAGTTATTCAGAGATGAATTAACCACAAGGCAATGGATGGACATAATTAGAGATGCAAAAGAATTGGATGTTGTAGAGATAAATTTCACTGGGGGAGAACCTACCCTGAGGAATGACTTGTGCAAACTTGTATCATATGCTAAGAAACTAGATTTTAGGGTAGGCATTGATACAAACGCCACTTTGATGAATGATGATCTTTGCAAGAGGTTAATAAGGGCTGGAATAGACCATGTTCAAATTGGTTTTCCTTCGATTAGTGCAAACATTGAAAAAAAAGTAACTGGTTCTGCCATGTTAAAAAATAAAATAAAAACAATTAGGACTTTTGTAAGACATGCAGTTCCAGTATTTTTAAATGTAGTATTAACACGAAAAAATATAACTGAAGTGAAGAAGATTATTCGCCTGTCGGAGGATTTAGGCGTATCTATGCTAATCTTTCAACCCGCATATTTGTATGGAAGAGCAGCAAAATATGCATGTAGCAATGAAAAGATATTGCCTTCAAGGAATCAGATGAAATATGTGTTGGAAGTACTTCGTGAAGCTGAGAAAGGAAGTTCTATAAGGATACATAAACCAAGTCTGTTCTACTATACGGGGCTTCCAATGCCATGCAGTTGGCAATATGAAGGAGTACTGGTTATAACACCAAATGGTCTAATTACACCGTGTGAACCTGCATCGAATCTCTATCCTCTAGTGAGATTTGATAACATTCGCACCAAGAAAAGCCTATATAGTATATGGATTAATTCTCAGGCACTAAAAATGTTCAATGATCTTAGATGGTTACCCGAGGTTTGCCGAAGGTGTGAGTATAAAAATAAATGTAGGGGCGGATGTAGAGTAAAAGCACTTCTGATTACTGGCAATCTTTATGCAGAAGATCCAACATGTTTTGCATCAAAATATAGACAAGTTATAGAAACTTTTCTTAGTTAGGGGTACAAATGATCAAGTTAATGAAATATAGAAGACTAGGAAAAACACAGTTAAAGGTATCAGAGATAGGACTGGGCACTTGGGAACTTTCACTTAAAAAAAGGAATATAGCTAGGAAAATATTAGAAAAAGCATTTGAATACGGAATAAATTTATATGATACTGCCGATGTCTATGGTTGGGGTAAATGCGAAGCATTGATTGGTGAGACGTTTAAAAAAATAAGAGAAGAGATAATAATAGTTACTAAGGTAGGTGTTAATTTTTATAAAAAGCCAATATCCTTGGATTTTTCTCCACACTACATCGAGAAGGCGGTTCAGAAATCACTTAACAGATTACATACCAAGTATATAGATATACTTCTTCTTCATAGAACCCCGGATACCGTTAAAGAATTTGTTAAATTATCAAACTTGATAAAACGTCTAAAACGCGATGGAAAAATATTTTATTGGGGCATTTCAGTCAATATTCCCCAAGAGGTATTGGCAATTTTACAACATGTAGATGACATTGAAGTCATCGAGATACCATACAATATAATCTACCAGGAGCCAAGAATTAGTTTGTTTTCTCGCGCGGAAAAGAACAAGATCGGGATTATCGCCAGAGAAATACTCCTTAAAGGTCTCTTTACTGGCAAAATGCTGAAGAAGTCGTTGTCTACTAATTTGAAACTTAACCACATATCAAAAGAAAAGGTAGAAGATATTTTACAAATAATAATAGATTTATTAAATTACTTACACTTAAAGGAGGAAGATTTATTAACTCTAGCCATAGGTTTTGCTCTTTCCGACCCTAGAGTAAGTTCTGCGCTTATCGGTACATCTAATATAAAACATCTCGAAGAAGATATGAACGCGTATAGAAAAAGTTTACTTTTCTCAACGACTTATCGTCTCATAGAAAAATATTATGAAAACTTCTTATAGGGAGGGCCAAATTGTAATGAAGTTACCTCTCTGGTTAAGGGGAAACGTACTTGTCCTTAGCGTTACACAGACAATTTTTGTTTCAGCTAACACGCTTTGGATCGTGTTTTTTCCGCTGTGGTTATCATTTTTAGGAGTTGATGATATTGGTATTGGATTGATCTTTACCGTCGGAACCACGACATCTGCACTCTCAATCTTCGCTGGAGGTAGGCTAGCAGATGTCCACGGGAGAAGGAAGGTCACAGTTATAGGATCATTAATATACACCCCAAGCATCTTGTTTATTCTATTCCTTAAGAACGTTCTTGGGTCTACACTTGGATATCTAACTTATTGCTTGGGTACTGGTCTAGCTGCACCAGCAATTACAGTAATGTTAATGGAAAGTAGTCCACAGGGAACTAGAGGGACTTCTTATGCCTTTGCTAGCAGAGTATTGCCTTCCCTACCACCAGCTTTATTAGCACCCCTAGGAGGCTACCTTTTTGATAAGAAAATGTATGGTTTTTCTCTTTTAATAGCATTTTTTAGTTTTATATTTGTAACACTAATATATTTGGTATTTTTGAAGGAAACCTTGCTGAAGAATGAAGGCATCAAGACTTTCACTCATAAACGTTCCTCGTTTAATGTTCTGGATAAATTTTTGATATTGATCATTACGGCTTTCGGTATTGATATACTAACCACTAGGGGAATCAATTGGTATGTCCCATTATTTCTTAAGAAATTCGGATATTCTGCCTTCAGATACGGTATACTTATATCCGCTTCCACCATAGCTATTACGATTGGAAGCTTTGTTTCTGGAAAGCTTACAGACAGAATTGGACCTGTAAGAACTGCTACTATTGACTGGATCCTTGTCGCTATCGTAATTTACCTATTTGCTTTTATGTCTTCGTGCTTCACAGTTGCTGTTTTACTTTATGCTGTATGGAAGTTTGTGGGAATGATAAGTTATGCGGCGCCTGCACTTCTGATTAATGATCATTATGATCAGAAGAAAAGAAGTACTGCTATGGGGGTTTATACTTCACTGACAAGACTAGTAACATTAATTGGGCCACCGTTAACAACATATGCTTTGTTTTTCGGATCAAGAACTCCATTTATCTTCAAGTCAATACTTGCCTTAGTTTCTATAACTACTCTTCATATCGCAGTAAGACTAGAAAAACAAAAATAAGAGAGGATAACATTGCAGCTGGGAGATTTTATACCAGTAATTAAAAAGTGTAAAGAAGGGGAGCCTAACAGAGGGGCTCATTTAAAATGGAACTACGTGACTAGAAAAATAGACATTATAATACATTTACCAGAAGTTTATTCTAGCATAATGGCTGTCCTAAAAAGTATAAATGTATGTCCGAAGAAATTTGAAGTTTTAAAAGAAAAATTCTGCATTATCGAATTTATGAAACTATGTATTCATGAGACTTTACATATAATTTTCTTAGATAAAACCATTCCCTCAAGAGAGGAAACCTTTTACATTATAGAGGAAATTTTGGTTCAAAGTTTGACAGATTGGTCACTGTTCGGAAAAATAATAATGCATGAACTCTTACCACATGCGGACTTTAATTACAAACGTAAAGAAAATGACTCTCTCGAAACTTTTCATAAGAAAATATTAGACTTATTGGGATATGAAGAACTTACTAATTTAATATCTAGGAACCATTTGTAACATTTATGACCTCAAAAACATGTAAATATAATTAGACCCAAATCAGATACAAATCACAACAATGCATAAAAGAATTTTTAAAGCTCGCTTATACATTCACATTCTAGGAGGCGAAGTCATATGCGTATATGAGTGCTTGGGAGTATGTTTATCGGTATCTCGGTATCTGTTGTCCAGAGGAGCTAGTTTCTCCGAGGCAAGGAGAAGTGCTAGGTGGGCTTTGAAAACTTTTGGACTACGGGATGTGAGGAATAAGTTGACTATATGTTTGAGTGGTGGATAACGTCGGAGTGCGATTATTATGGTTTTGAGAACGAACGCAGAAGTTTTGATTCTCGATGAACCAACTATTGGTCTAGACACTGCAGCTAGACGTAGTTGTGGAAGGTTATTAGAGAAGTGGTTAAGGGAGATCACACAGTTATTCTTACAACTCATTATATAGATGAAGCCCAAGATCATTTCTGGCACTGTTACAATCATTAACAGTGATGAGATTATTGCTTCAGGTTCTCCAGGCAAATCAAAGGATTTGACGATATATAAGGTTTAAGATCATAGTTAGAGAGATAGAATGTGTAGATCTAATGTCCCACGGAGAAGTAGTTGAATTGAGGGATAAGGTTATTGTCTATGTTAAAGATGAAGATGTACTTAAGGAGATGATGGTAGATTTAAGTCCATAGGAAGGTAGAGTTGAGCGTTTAACCTGCAAATTTAGAAGACGTATCTATTGAACTTTTTTATCCGATTTAACGAAATGTAACTGTTGCTTAATGCTACGGATGTTTGATTTATGTATCTATTAACTTTTTTTATTTTTATAACTTGATAAGCTAATTTGTTAGTTATATTATAATGTAGTTCAAGAATAGTATTTCAAAACTCAATAGTAGTTAAATTTTGCTTTATTTGCATTCATTATAAGAATTTAAGTTTTTAAGTAGTTTTTCTCCTTCATAAGTTGATTTGTAAAATATTATACGTCCCAGTTTTACCTGTTTAATTAAATTTGCTTCTTTTAACTTTTTTAAGTGTTTTTGAACTGTCCACCAATCTAATTTAAGTTCTTTTGCTATTTGATGGCAATTTTTTGGGCCTCTTAATAATGTTTCAAGTATCTGTCTCCGTGTTTTAGCTCCTTTAGAGAAAACTAATAATATTATTTGTTGATCGTTGAGATCCTTTAAATGTAGGTTAACTACATTGTGCATCGTTGTTTCCTCCGTATTGGTAAGTATTTCCGCCTTCACCGCTTCCAGGGTCTTGTGGAGTTACGTTGTAAAATATCGCATAGTAATATTGGTTATATTTGTCTTGCAGTGAAGGGCTTTCAGTTTGAGAATTCGATATTCCTGGTATCGGAGAGATTACTGCTGGAAGTGCTATTGTTATTAAAATGAGACATATGAGTAGAAGAGACGTGCTTCGCATACTCTTCCCTCTAAATGATACATTTACTTTAAAAATATATAAAAATTTTGGTAAAAATATCATCATGATGGATAATACTATACTAATATGTTAAGATTTAAGAATATGTTTCTATGATGGTTGGGTTGTGTCGGGCATAAAGGGTGATAATATGGGATATGTTTATGTTATTCCGTCTGTTGTTGAGTATGCTGAGAAGTTTAAAGAACTCGGCTCTTTAGATTTTAAAATAATTAGAGCTATGTATAGGTATGGTGTTAGGAATATTAGTCAAATAGCTAAGCTAATAGGTGTGCCGCAGCAAACTGTTAGTTACCGTGTTAAAAGATTTGACGAACGTGATCTTGTACGATTCAGAGCTTTGATTAGTGAGGAAAAGCTAGGATTAAAAAGCTACTTAGTAGTGGCTAGCACTTCTCTTGGTATGGAAGAATTATCAAGTTATTCTATGACATGTTTCCCTTTATGGAGATATTTGGCTATAGTTGATGGTTGGAAACATGGAAACTACGTAAGATACATTATTCCACCAGACAAGGAAACTGATCTCAAAGCCTTCTTAGATAAACTTAAAGATACAGGATTGATTTTAAGATATGAGCTGTATGAGACTACTAGTCCATATTATCCCTTGCTAAACTTAGATTTTTATACTGGAAGAGAAGGCGCACCTGTTTTTAACTGGGATAAGTGGATAGATGATTTTGATTCTTTTTCTGAGGAGAAAATTTCTGAACCAAGTTTTGCTAAGGCTAAGTTTGATCTTTATGATTTAATTATTCTTAGGTGTTTGGAGATTAATGCTAGGATGAAGTTTAGAGAAGTGGCAAGGGAAATAGCGAAGATTCTTAGAGAGGAAAATTATGGGAGATTTATACCTTTGGTTTCAAGGAGATTTAAGAATATTGTTTCTCAAAATCTTATTAGGGGTTATCGAGTTGTTGTTTTCCCTAATCTTGGTCCAACAGTTCTTTTCTTAATTTACTATCTTAAGTTTACTAGTGCATCTAATCTTGGTAGGTTTTTAGGTGGGTTGAGCTATTTGCCTTATAATTTTTCGTATCTTAAAGTTCTCGGTAAAAATGAAATATTTCTTCATTTAGTAATTCCTGTGTATGAGTATTTGAATTTGCGGAAAGCGATAAGTAGGCTTGGTGAATTAGGCTATCTAAAAAGTGCTTATGTTCTTATTGGAGATTTATCGCAGGCTTGGGACAACGTGAAAATATATGAGATGTATAAGGATGGTGCATGGAATTTCAGCTACGGGGTAGTTCTCAAAATGTTAAAAGAAGCTTTAGCTAGAAGAAATGTAAATTTGGAGATTTAGTACATGCTTTACCTAAATATTTAACTGATAATGTAACCTCAAAATGGGTATCGAAGTACTCGTGACTGCCTATAGTGCGCGTTATCATTCTTGTCATGAAACTTATCGTTGCTCAACCATCAATCCTTTCTCAAATTTCCTTGCTGTCCAAGAGTATATAAGAGACAATATTCTTGGTAACATTTCCGTATTTCTCAATGGCTGAGCAGAGAAATTTGAGGCAAGAATGTTTTTGAAAAGAAACAAAAATTACGGGAATATAGCATTTTCAGTATAACATTTCAAAGGCGTCTAGATTTAATTTATTGTACTAGTTTGGTGATGTTCTCGTTCCCAGCGGGTTTTCGATCTATCTTATCTATCATTTTCACTTGAAGAACAAGTCCGAGTTAAGTAAAATATGCCAGCTCACTAGAGATGGCGGGCCCGGCGGGATTCGAACCCGCGACCACCGGGTCTCTCCTCACCTTAACGAATAAGAGCCCGGCGCTCTACTTTGCCGGGTCCTATGTTATTTTCCCTCTAACTGAGCTACGGGCCCATTTTAACTTTACATGTGTCTCATTAATAGGGAGAATTCTTTTTATTTTTAAAATTATTCATTTGTGAATATAAAATGTTTTCTTTCAATTCTTTTTATTGAGGAATTCTCTATGGGAGGCCTACAGGGTTTACTTTTGTTTGGTATTTTGTATTGTTTCATAATCCATTTTTATGTATTACGTTATTAGTAACCTGTACCGCATTTCTTATTTTAGCTTGCTTTCAACTATAAAGGCATATAGTTATAATTTAAAAGATTGGTGAGTTAAGTTATGTTGTATTGTTGTGGTTGGAGGGTTAAGGTTGGTGGGTAAGGTTAAGGTGGCGATTATTGGCGGGTCTGGTCTTTATCAATTGCTTGAAAAATCTGAACATGTAATTTTAGATACTCCCTTTGGGAAAACTCCTCGTATAGAAATTGGCGAGATTGAAGGGGTTAAAGTAGCTTTTTTACCGAGGCATGCTAAGCCGGGGAGTGAGAAGGTTGGACACGATGTTCCTCCTCATAAAATAAATTTTAGAGCAAATATTTATGGGCTTCATATGCTTGGTGTTGAGAGAATTATTGCTAGTAGTGCATGTGGGTCGCTGAACCCAGCTATGGAGCCTGGAGACTTCGTCATTCTAGATCAGTTTATCGATATGACAAAAAATAGAACATACACTTTTTACGATGGAGAAATACCAATAAGGGTTTTTGAGGATAAACCTCCAGTAACTCAAGTTATTCATATAGATTTCACAGAGCCTTACTGTCCAGAACTACGTAAAATAATTTTTGATGCTTGCAAAAAACTTGGTGTACGTTTTCATAAAAGGGGATGTTATGTAGCAACTGAGGGACCGAGGTTCGAAACTCCTGCAGAAATTAGAGCATATAGGCTTCTTGGCGCCGATGTTGTAGGAATGACTAATGTACCAGAGAGCGTTTTAGCAAGAGAACTTGGAAAATGCTATGCTGCAATAGCTATAGTAACAAATTGGGCTGCTGGAATACAGGAAAAAGTTTCCCACCAAGAAGTAATAGAACTCTTTAACAAAAGAATAGAAGACATAAGACAAGTTATTAAAGAAGTGGTCAGAAACATCCCCGAACAGAAAAACTGCCAATGCGAAAAAATCGTGAGAGACGCCATCTCCATAGAATAAATCAAATAATTCTATTTTACATGAAGTAGAGTAAGATTAAATTACACTCATCAATGTTCTATCAAATTTAGGAAGTTATTGCCATCGAATTCGGAAGAGTATCTAAAGAGAGAAAAAAGTAAATAAAATATTAATAAAACTTGTTAGTTTGCTTATTCCTATTCTCTTAAATGAATTACTTTGTTTATGGAGGTTCATGAACAGAGTCTACGTATTTTATAACATTTTTGACGCTTAAGTTCCAACTTCGTAACTTTTTACGTACTCTTCCTGTTCAGGAGTCAATTGATCGATTTCTATTCCCATTGATTTAAGTTTTAGTTCTGCTACCATTTTGTCAATTTCTTCGGGGACTTTGTAGACTTTAGGTTCTAATTTACTGTGGTTTTCTAATACGTATTTTGCTGATAGCGCCTGAAGTGAGAAACTGAAGTCCATAACTTCGGCTGGGTGACCCTGTCCGGCTACGATGTTTACAAGTCTACCCTTAGCTAGCAAATAGAGTTTTCTTCCATCTTTTAACTCGTATTCTTCAACGAGATAATCGTTGTATGGTAAACCAAAATACCTTGTTTTCTTCTTTTTGGTTGCTAGTTTTTCAAGGTCTGGGATGCAAACCTCAACATCAAAGTGACCAGCGTTGCAGAATATACATTTGTCTTTTGCGACTTCAAAATGCTCTTTTCTTACTACTTTGTTAACTCCTGTTACCGTAATTACTATGTCTGCTTGTTTTACTGCATCGATCATTTTCATGACTTGATAACCTTCCATGCAAGCTTCTAAAGCTTTAATAGGGTCAACTTCGCATACAATTACTTTTGCACCCATTCCTTTTAATCTGCTAGCTAAGCCACGTCCACACCATCCAAAACCAGCTACAACTACTGTTTTACCTGCTATCATTAAATTGGTTGCATTTAAAATTCCAAATATAGATGACTCAGCTGTTCCAAACCGATTATCAAACAAATGCTTCATTTTTGCATCGTTTACAGCTATAACTGGAAATCTTAATTTCCCTTCTCTTTCCAAGTTTTTTATTCGAGTTACTCCGGTAGTTGTTTCTTCGCATCCTCCCATTATCTTATCTAGTAGTTCAGTTCTTTCTTGGTGAACCAAAACTATTCCATCTGCTCCATCATCGATGATTATGTCAGGTTTATGGTCTAAAACTCTGTTTATATTTTCCCAGTATTCTTCGATGGTTTCTCCACGCCATGAATAAACATGTATATTTGGATGCTCCGCTAGGGCTGCAGCTACGGAATCATCGGTAGTCTCTGGGTTTGCCGAGGTTGTTGAAACCGTCGCACCTGCATCTGCCAAAACTCTTAGCAACGCTGCGGTCTTTGCTTCTAAATGAAGTATAGCCGCTATTGTTTTATTTTTGAAGGGTTTTTCTTTTTCAAAGGTTTTTCTTATTTCCTTTAAGATGGGCATAAAATTTTCTACCCATTCTATCTTTAGTTTTCCCTTATCTGCTAGACCTGGGTCTTTCACTATGCTTTTCCCCATTTTAATTCCCCTATTGTTTTCCTCTTTTCCAATATTTTAAAACTGCATAAAGTTAAATTAGTTGTGTTACATTTCCTAAAACTAGATTGTGGGAGTGTTAAATATTATGTTGGTTTGTCTTTGCATGCGGGCCTTAATGTTTTTAAGATTGATTAAATACATGTTCTATTACCGTAATTTGGAT
>Ga0180300_10000453_pt1 | contig 17900 bp, 18 predicted proteins | sample GuaBasSediGuay15_FD_121798 | JGI IMG/M metagenome (GOLD analysis project Ga0180300, IMG submission 121798) | Subseafloor sediment microbial communities from Guaymas Basin, Gulf of California, Mexico - Guay15, Core 4569-2, 21-24 cm | ecosystem: Environmental > Aquatic > Marine > Hydrothermal... | reverse complement strand
GTAACAAGAGCTCCATTTACGTCATCTATAACTACGTGGGCTGCGACAAGCCTGGATGTAAGTTCCAAAGCAGCCATACCTTCTCTGGCTAGGAGGACGGATGGCATATTGGACTCAAACGCTCTAATTGCTGTATCTGAGAGAAAAGATACTGTTTCCTTCAGCCCAAATTTGCTCTCTATCGCGTTAAGGTCTATGAACTCTATTACCTCTTGGTGTTGATGTCTTAGGCGCTCGTACTCTCTTGTGTAATTAACTGCTGTTTCCTCGTAAGTCTGTCCTAAAAAAATCATTTTGAAAGCACCTCGTCTTGTTTCCGTCGATCTAGAACTTCCCATTTCCGATAGCTCTACGCTTTTTCTAAATTCTGGAGGAGGTAGAAAGCTAGAGAGCATTATTGCGCCTCGACCAGAAAGGATGGTGTTCTGAACCATTGTAAAAAGGAGGGGATAAAAGCGGAGCCCAACCCTCCTTCCAATCTCTAGCAAAAAGAACCTCCTCTTAGGTAGGCCCTTGCTTGTCTCATCCAGTCTTGGGATTCCTGTTGATATGTGCCAGTCATCTAAATCAGGTATGGCTTCCATAGATCCTGTCATGATCTCTGGACGATAAGGTAAAAGACACGTAAACCTTCCTCCACTAAGGGTGAAAAGGTAGGTCCTTTGGTAAATTGGGACCCCTCTTAATTTCTCAAGTTCTATCTCCCTCGCACTTCTCCTTCTAATAAAAGGGGAATGTGTCTCTTCGGTACCTTCCCCGAAGACCCAAATGTGGCGAAGTGTTACAACTCCATCTGCTACGTACTCCAAAGATTGATGGCCAAATTCTTCGCTTATGAAGATTAGCCTAGATCCTGAAGAGTCAGCCATGCTTACTAGAGCTTTCTCGACTTTCAACCTCTCTTTCGGATCGAGCTCATTTGCTATAGCATCCCATGAGTCTAAAACTATGCACCCCTTCGTTCTTCTGATTATCTTACCCAAATTTGTGATGAAGTACTCGGGAGTTATTAGCCTGACATCGCTTAGCAGTTCAAAGCCCAACTTTTCAAAGGAGAGGTCCTCTTTTATCCACGGAAATTGTCTAGAGATCTTTTCAAGAGATAATCTCGTGGAAAGATAGGTGCTTTCGCCCTTCTCTGACATGACCTTTAAAATTTCCAGAGCCAAAGTGGTTTTACCAGTTCCAGGTGCTCCTTTTATTAGAAGCGTTACAGAATCCCCTTCCAAGAACTTTTTCAATTCTGGTGGCAATCTGCTAAGTAAGCCGTTAATTTCGTTCATTAGAAACAATCGCTTCTTACTTTATATTAAGTATAAAGAAACCTATGAGATTTACCTATTTACATCCTATTTCGAAATCTGTTTTTAAATTCTCTAAGTTGTTTTATGTCAAGTATTGATAATCATTTTCATTAAAAAAGAATTTCATTAACTTTAGGAAAAACTAGAAGAAAAAAGAGAGAGTAAGATGTTTTATTGGATTTTTAGACCCTTTCAATTTCCTCTATAGATTCTTCGATCATAACGTACTTTGGTGCTGGAATTATGCCCAAAATCCTCCTGACAAGTCTTCGTGCTCGTTTCAAATCTGTAGGCACATCTATATCCAGCCAGAAGGATCCTTTTATGTCATATGATGTTACTAAATTTCTTCTCGCCAATATCTGCTTTGCATCGTTCCATTCCTCCATGCCAAGCTCAATAGCCTCTGCTACTGCGGGAAAGATGGCAGAAGTGCATGCAAATATGCCACAATCCACGGCGTCGTAGGGCCATACTCCCTTTCCTATCTCTATTACCCTTCTCCCTTGCAGTCTTACCTTTGTGGCCTCCTCAGGATTTATGAGCCTAGGCTTTGAATCAACAGCTATGACTAGGTCTCCTCCGTCGACATATGGAAGGCCCTTGAGACCCTTTGGGTCAAAAATGTGATCGACAACCGACAACAGAAATCTGTCGCTTACATATCCTTCTGCCCTCAAAACAGAGAATCCATTTCCGTTCCTATAATATGGATTGTAGATAAACTCCACGTCTAATCCATGTGTGTTCTTTCGGTGGGAAAAGAGGGATTTCACTTTATGTGCCTTGTATCCGATCACTACAAATGCTTTCTTTATTCCAAGTTTCTTGAACGTCCAAAGGGTCCAAGAAAGAAGTGGAGCACCGCCCACTCTCACTAGAGCCTTAGGAATTCCCAGACCTAATCGTTTTCCTAAACCAGCCGCGATAATAACGCCCTCTCTTATTCTCATTTTTATCACCCCGAAAATTGATAAAATTAGGGAATTTTTGTGTGATCGAGGCGAAGTCAAGTTCTTTTGTTCAGACGCGTGCAGTGCACGCGTCTAAAAAGCAAGCTAACTCGTTCTCACCCCGACTATTTCTATATTTATGAGAGGGTCCTCCATTTATTAAATTTTATCAGCTCCTGAGTTATTTAAAAGAACAGATGTACTTCTACGCTACGGCGACTTTAGGCCTCGAAGATATCGTTGCTAGGGAGATAGAGGGACTTACGGGCACTAGATGCGAGGTTGACATAAACAAGGTTTTCTTCAGCGGAGATCTAGAGCTTATACCTAAGCTCAATTATCTCTCAAGATGCGCAAACAGAATCTTTATTCTCCTCTTAAGAGAAAGATTTGAAGACATTAATGATATATACTCACACTCTAGAAGTATTAGCCTCTCGGATTATGTGGAACCTGACCAGACATTTGCAGTGAGAGCAACCAGGCACGGATTTCATGATTTCACTAGTCTGGATGTAGCTAGAGTGGTGGGACAGGCGATAATAGACTCTTATTTGGATGAAAGGGGATCTAGACTCAAGGTGAACCTAGAGAATCCTGATGTAGAAGTCCAAGCCCTAGTGAGGGATGACGAGCTCATCTTAGGATTTAACACGTCTGGCGAAGCTCTGGCTAAGAGAGGATACAGGGTGTACCAACACCCAGCTCCGATAAAGCCAACGATAGCTTGTTGCTTGTTAATACTGTCTGGATGGAGGCCGAGTAGTTCACTTTTAGATCCTATGTGCGGAGGAGGGACTATTCCTATTGAAGCAGCGTTAATGGCCAGAAACATCCCTCCTGGGAGTTTTCGGAGGAATTTTGCCTTTGAAAAATTTCGCTTCCTGGATCCATCTCTGTTCCTTGAGGTAAAAGAAGAGGCATCAGTTCATGTAAACACAGAGAAATACGAAATAACTGGGATCGAGAAATACAAAAATCACGTTAATGGGGCCATAATGAATGCAAAAAGTGCTGGAGTTATAGATACTGTAAAAATAATTCAAGCTGATGCAACAAAATGGGATTACAAGCCAAAACCAGAATTTATCGTAACAAACCCTCCATACGGACTGAGAATAGCGAGTAAGAGGGCTACCTTGAGACTATATAGAGGTTTTTCAGAGCGTGTTAAGGAACTCGAAGGGACCAAGATGGTCCTAATAGTTGGAAACAATTGGTTCGAGGAGATATTTCCTCTCGAGCCCACGGAGAAGAGGGAAATCCTTTACGGGAACCTAAGATGTTTTGTTCTCAAATACGTTATCTAGTCTCATTAGTTCCTTAATAATGATTTTAACATCAAATAATTGGAAGAGATGATGCAGGGGATCTTGATAACCGGGATTGCAGGTTCTGGAAAGACTACGCTTACCAAGAACTACGTAAATTGGCCTAGAAAGGAGCTCAATACGAAAGTCTGTGCTGTTAACTTGGACCCAGGAGTTAACGATCTCCCGTATCATGCAATTTTTGACGCAAGGAAGATAGTTATGGTCGATGAATTAATGGCTTCAGAGGGATTGGGCCCCAATGGTGCTTTGATAAGGGCTATGAAATTCTTGCTGAAAGAGTTGATGAGTTAATTGAAAGTATCGCAGAGTCAGATTGCGATTACATTGTCATCGATACTCCAGGACAAATGGAAGTATTCGCATTGAGATGGGCAGGAAGGATCGTTGTAGGAGAGTTAAAGAGAATTATGAACTTAGCAGGAGTCTTTCTAGCTGATCACGAGCCTGAAAGGGAATTGATCGATTCTATTACAACTGCTTTCCTGTCTAAGATCGTTGAACTGAAGCTAGAGATTCCAATTATTCCCGTCCTAAACAAATTGGATCTTTGGAAGGATAATTCTATAGCCAAAGCCTGGCAGGATCTTTTCCAAGGAGACATAAAAGAATGTTATTCTCTCATTAAAGGAAATTACGGAGTCCTATCGGATCTCCTTTTTGAATTGTCTGAAGCGTTAGCCTCCTTCAGCTCTCCTATAAGGGTAATTCCATATATCAGCCTCTAAAGCAATCGGGTTTGACATGTTATTTGATGCTCTTAGTGAGATCTGGTGTGCATGCGGGGATTTGACTTAGAGTTTAATGGATTTCCTAAAAGCCAGCAGGTCCATATTCTGGAGGTTGATATCCTCCTTCCTCCTCCTCTGTTCCTTCTTCTTCCTCTTCCTTGCTTTCTTCTTCGATCTCTTCTTCTTGTTTTTCTTTAAGTCCTTCACCGAGGACGCCACTTAGCATGTCCATAACTTTCTTCGATGTCTTGCTTAGCATGATCCTTAAGAGTCCCAAGTTAACCCTGTTGTCCGACAAGACGCCCAGTATTCCCTCTCCGCAATTTACTAAGAAGATCTTGCCCTCGTCCGCCTCTATTGATATCATTGAGGGTTTTCCAAAATCTATTCCTATCATCGTCTTTTCACAGGCTGCGTAGACTGTTACAGCTGTTGCACTGAAGAGATCTGGATCCACTGCCTCAGGTAGTTCGCTGGCCATTGCCAAGCCTTCTGGAGAAATCAGTATGATACCAGTAACCCCCTCCACAGATTTCAAATCCGATAAAATCTTTCTCAATTCCTCCATAATTGACCTAGAATGTTAACGCTAAATTCTAAATAATATTTTGCGTTCGACCCAACTAACTTTCCATAAAATTCAGAATGCCTGTTTTTGCATTTACATGCGTCCGCTCTAAGCCAAACAGACATTATTTCTCGGAGGTGTCTTCTTTACTGTCTTTTGTTTTGTTGTTTAAGGAAATAAGTTCATTAATGCTCCTAACCCAACTATCTGGATCCTTGACGCTGAAATAAAACTTGTCCTTTCGCCAGATCCCAGTCTCTAGGGAGATCACAAGTTCTCGTACTTTGCCCTCAGCCACACTAGCCGAGTAAACCATTGATATAGGGGCCTCAAAAAGGACTTCAGGGACTTTAAGTAGCAAGAACTTCCTCCCTTCAGCTGCAAATATTATTCTCCTGTTTGTTAGAATTAAGGCTCCATTAGGCTTAATGGTCCACCCTTCAAGTTTTGTTGAGATCTCAGGAGGACCTCTGGGGTATCTCCTGATCCCTCCTCTGAAAACCATGTTAACATTCGACTCCACCAACAGTATCTGCTCTCTTGGGTATAAAGCTAGATTAGCAATCACTCTTTTAGCTAAGTCTATTTCAGGCATGTTAGGTCACTTGATGGGTTATTCTGCTTCGAAAAATCCTGCTTGTTAGCTGATATGAGACATCATATAAGAATATGAACATCCAGAACTCAATATGCTTGGTATATAGGGAGTAAGCAAAAGCAGAAAGCTCCAAGAAAGGTCTAATCTTGAAAAAGCTACCAAGACGACCTGTTAGCTTTCCCATATCAGCCAAGTCGCTTACAATCTCGTCTAAAAGTGCTGTTGATAGGAAAAGAAAGAACGGAACCGGGTTTATCGAAGGCGATCCCAGAATTAGCGTTCCTGCCAAGGCAGTTCCAACTCCTATACCGTGGTGAAAGTTGTCGACCTTTCCTGCAGCGACAACTGCAATTATAACAGCAAGGATGAGCGATGATATCTCTAAAAGCGTCCTAATGGCAAATACCATAATTAGACCATAAATCAGCGCAAACAAACTGCTTAATCCCTTAAGATCTATTTTTTCATCTACCTCTAGGTCCACAAGCTTCGTTAGAAATCCAAGCGAAGAAGCTATTGTGAGAACCAGAGGTAATTCTTTCAAATGTGTTCCCTCACAACCGAATTCCTAGATCGCTGAGAACTTTAGCCATTATCAATGGAAATATGATTACAGCATCGCCATACACAGTAACGTGGCTTGCCATCTCCTTGATCTTTCCCCAAGATATTGCTTCTCTTGTCCTCGCTCCAGACAGGGAGCCATCCCAATGTACTGCTGTTGTGATGTAGATGGCGTAATCCAAACCTCCTCTTAAGAGGTTAGCTCCAATCGTGTAATGTTTTGCTATCCCTCCTCCCAAGATCATAGCACCGGTTTTTTCAGCCTCAAAAACTATATCTGCGAGCTGTTTCATGTCTGCAGTAACATCTATTTTAAAGTCTGGATTGTCCTGTTTAAAGAAGAACGCCTGTAGGCCTATTGCTGAATCCGTGATCCCGGGGCAGAAAACAGGGATTTCATTCCTAGAAGCCCAATACAAGAAAGATCCTTCATCCTTAATGCTTAGTCCAATTTTCCTACACAGTTCAGACGGCGAAATAGTGCTTTCTTCTTTCATTATATGAAGGAAGATTGGCTGAACAAGCTGTTCTAGAAGCTCGTACCTGTCATTTGATATCAGGATGTTGCCTAGCCTATTAATACCCGCTTTGTGAAGCTCTCTGTCATCTAAATCAAAGCTACCGATTTCATAGTGTTTATATGCCTTGATTAAGTCGTGATCTATTGCTCCTCCTGTCGTGATTATGACGTCAATAAAGCGTACTCTCGTAAGGTCGGCAAAAAGCCCTCTAAGCCCAGAAGCAACCATGTTTGCTGTAAAGCAAAGGAAAACGGTTGTTTTCTCCTTTTTCATCCTTTTCACTACCTCTACGGCCTTACCTAATTCCGTCCCCTGAAATCCAGCATTACTCATCTGAGAAACAAGCTCAGCGACGCTTATTTCAGCTTTGAGTCGTATATCTCTGATTTCCTTGCTGTCCATTATCAGAAACACCAGTAAGAGGAAGGAGTTTGATCTTAAAACGATGCTTCAGTCACCGATCGGAGATAGACATGCCTATGTAATATGCGTAAATATTTATAACCCATCCTATATTATTACAATATTCATGGAGGCTCCATCTCATCAACCCTCTACAAGGGGGTGATGAGGATGAGGTGGGGCTTCTACCTGTGGGAGGGATGGATAATCTAGTCCATTCCTCCTCTTTTTTGCCAATAAACAGGTCATCCACTGATGTTAGGTACATATCATTTAGGGACCAAAATGGCCTGCTGAAGTTTGAACTATTACAGTAGATAGACCAACGGCATTTAGCGCTTCTTTAACCTTCAGCATCTCCTCTGGAGAAGGTCTAACTAAAGATCTGTTCCTGAAAGTTGGGAAGTAGTCCAGGACAACCACCTGCAAGTCAGACTTTATGGATGCTATCTTATCACCAACCTCCAGCAGCTCATCCCAGCCTATCAAAGCCCTGTTGTAGGGTAAACCGACTCCTATGAAGACCTTTTCTTGATATTGATCAACTAAGTACTTGAGAGCTTCCCATTGGGTCCTTTGGTATTTTGAAGCTAGTTCTTTGTCCTTAACGCCAGTGATCCTCATGAAAGTCTCAAGTCTGGCTCCTTTTGGTTCAACTCCTATGTCAGTTACCCCTGCTTCAATTAGCTCATCAATGTAGTCCTTGGTTAGCAGCGTGCCGTTGCTATCCAAATGGAGCCTGGCTTTCTCATCTGGATTCAGCTTTTTAAGCTCTTTGAAAAGCTTTACAAGCCATTTTCTATTTGTTGTCGGTTCTCCTCCGGAAACAGCCATTCTATCTACTCTGTAGATCTTCCTAGCTCTCGTTAAGACATATGCTGCTTTTTCTGGCGATATTGGTTTTGTTGAGTTGTCGTAAGTCACGTGATAGTTTTGACATTGTGGACACCTAAGGTTACAGCCAGCCGTCCAGATGGCCACTTCTATGTATCTATCTCCCTTAATCCACCAAGGAGTTGCTTTGCCTCCGACGGAATGCGGAGCAGGGCCATGGACTATCCTAAGGGCTGGAGATTCCTTATTTGTGAAGACCTCCATTCCTTCTTTTACAGGAGTGATACAAGCCCTGACAAATCTTCCGTCGGCCTCTACAAGACAGGAGTAGCAGCCTCCTAGGGAGCAAGGAGCGCTAACTTTGCCCTCTCCTGGAAAGGCACCAATTTCATAGCCTGAAATTTCAAGGGCTCTCTTAAGTGTGATCCATTTAGGGACTTCATATTGGGTGCCATCAATCTTAATCACGACAGTTTCATCAGACCTATGTTTGTAAGGTACTCTAGCTTCATATGGACAAGACCAAACACAGACGAAACACCCGATACAGTCTTTGGGACTAGGACACAAACTGACTGTTCTGCAAAACCCACAGTTGTGACATTTTTTGGGATCTAGCTTTATCTTCGTTATCTCAAACATCTGTAATTATTTTGCTACTTGCTTTAATTAGGTTCTCTCAGGCAATATCTCAGGGTTCTTGAGATCCTTGTAAGATTCGGTATAGCACTCCAGATAGTTTCGATTTGATTGTTATCCTAATGACCTCTTTTATGTCTGTTAAATGCTTCTTCCAGCGCACTTGTAATCTCTTTACATCTTCTAGATGCAGCATCGACTGCTCTCATTACAGAAGACCTTATTCCGCTCTCTTCTATATGATAAATTCCCTCTATGGTCGTTCCTCCAGGTGTTATCACCATCTCCTTGACCCTCGCGGGATGCAAATTGAGATCTAGCACAAGTTTTGCTGTACCAAGCAAAGTTCTAGCAGCACTTCTCAGTGCTACATCTCTGGAAAGACCTACTTTTAGTCCAGCGTAAGCTAGAGCTTCAATAAACGTTGCAGCATAGGCCGGACCACTTCCACTGAGGCCTGTAACAGCATCCATAAGGGACTCGTCAACCCTCGCAACCTCACCAAACTCAGCTAGAATTCTTTCAGCCAAGTTCTTGGTTTCTTCTCTAACGTTATTTGAAGTGGAGTAGGCTGTAAAGGACTCCTTAACTATTAAAGCTATGTTGGGCATAGCCCTTATGATTTCAGCTTTTGGTGCCACCGATCGAAGAACATCCAAAGTGATTGCTGCAACAAACGAGATCACGAGTTTTCCAGAAACCTCATTGGCTATTTCCCTCAACACAGCTACAGCCTTGTTGGGCTTTACAGCAAGTATTATTACGTCGGCTTGCTTTGCTGCTTCCTTGTTATTGGTTGATAGCCTTACTCCTAATCGCTCTAAGTAATTTACAGTATCTATATGCCTTCTTGTTGCAATTACCCTCCATCTACCACTCTTGGCAAGGACCTGGGCAGCAGCACTTCCCACTTGCCCAGCTCCTATTATAGCTACAGTTTTTCGATCATCATTGCCCTCTGTCGACATTAGAGAGAGACCTATGCCAACAGTACTTAACCTATTTGGTCAAACAAAGAGACCCATTCAACCATCTAGGAATCGTTTGCGTCACAATACAAATTCGAAGGATTTCACTTATTGAAGCAAACTTTGATCTAGGTCTCGTGGGTGGGAGATGCTAATAGTTTTATTATTTTAATTCATGGAGTAAAAACAAAACAGGGCTTTTTGGCTCAATCAAGTGTTAAGTTTGGAGATAGACGCTGTCATCGATGGCATCAACCACGAGCTGAGGAGGAAGATCATACTGCTTTTAGCAGAGAGAGGTCCCATGAAGTACAGCTCTCTCCTCGCTGAGTTGGGCATTCAGTCGGGAGTGCTAAATTATCATCTCTCGAAGATGGAGCCACTATTGAACAAGGATCAGGAGGGCGTTTATTCATTAAGCAAGAATGGGATATTAGCCTATAGATTGCTTAATTTCCTTCGAGAAGAAATAAAAAAGCCACAGAGGTTGAAAAAGACTCCCGTATCATCTTGGGCCTTTTTATCAGAGGCTGGAAGAAGTTTCTTTGATCTAAGCGTGAACCCTAGAAAGGCTTTCACCCATAAAGGTAAAGGAGCGGCCCTTGTGTCGTTTTGTATGGGTGGTTTGCTTTTTCTAGTGTCGGCTTTTTGGGGCGTAAGAGCCTTGACAGAAGTATTTTTGATGTTTATCGGGGCTGTCATCTTGGCAGTAGGCTTATCTGTAGGCATCTATGGTGTCAAAGCATCTCTTACATCGTTCACAATGAGTTTTCTAAGAGCTCAGCTACCTGAGTTAATTCTGCTGTTCATAAGAGTCTTGCTCTCCCTTAATCTGATTGTGATAGGAGAACTAGAGTATTCCTTGGTGCTAATAGGCATCAGATACATAATACAGCCAGCACTGGCTCTTTGGATGTTCATCCTATTTTTGTTCGCTACAAAGGAATCAGCCGATCTCGATCTGAGCAAGTCCTTTGTTGTTGTAATCCTGACCGTTCTAATCCTCAGAATGTTAGCTAAAATGCTTGGCCTGAGCCAAGAGATCCACGTACTAACATTTTAGTGAAGTCTCTTTTTGTGATTTGAGATATTTTTGGATCTTTGGATAAGGCATTATTAAATTCAAAGCACTTATAGGCTGGATGAAACAGAAGGGAATCAAGCCCGAGGAGGAAAAGAGGATAAAGGATTACGTGAGAGAAAAGGTTCGCTTCAACGACATCGCACATGGCTGGGATCATGTTGAGTGTGTTGTCAATATCGCGAAAAGAATTGGATCAAAGGAAGGAGCAAATATGAGGATTCTCATTCCTGCAGCCTATTTCCACGACTTAGTTCCTAGAAAGATTGTTGCAGAACATCACGAGCATAGCAAGGCAAGTACTCAGGAAGCTAAGAGGTTCCTTGAGAAGATAGGGTTCTCGAAAAGGGAAACCGAACTGATTATTAGAACAATATTAACAGCGTCTTACGAAGCCCATGAGAAGGGAGTCGAGCCCGAGTTACTCGAGGCTAAGGTTCTTAGAGATGCAGATTTTCTCGATGCAATGGGTGCAAGGGGGATAGCTAGGGTATTTGCGTTTGCAGGAGCTTATGGTTGCCCAAGAGGATTGGGAAAGCTAGAATGGGATCCAAAAAACCCTCCAAAACTTAAGATGAACTTAAATGGGCCTGATCCGAGCGCAATATATCACTTTGCCTCAAAACTTCTTTGGTTGAAGGACCTGATCTTCACGAGAGAAGGGAAAAAATTGGCAAAAGAGAGACATGAGTTCATGATCAAATTTTTAGAGAGATATAAGAAAGAAATGGAAGGAGTTCTGTGAACGAGGATATGTTGGTTAAAGGCTAAGTATTCAAGGATTACGTGAAATAGAAGTGTTATTAAGGACCCTTTTTAGTTTTTCTAGGTCTTTGAGCTTATACTTCCTCTTATCAACTCATTTTGACGATTATAGTTTAAAAGCTCCTAGGATAATTTATTCTTGTGTGTTTAGACGAATACAGGCATTTAGCTCGTGCTTTAAACACACCTCCAATGTTTGCAGATCTGCTGACACTAATAGTAAGACCCAATGAAGTAAACATTCTCCTCCTTCTTGCAGAAAGGGAAATGTCAACTGATGAGCTGTCTAAGTTACTGAAAATTCCCTTAAACGAGGTAGAGCTAAAAGTTAAGTCACTGTTCATTAGGGGGCTTTTGAAGAGAAGAAGGGAGGGTAGAGTAGTCTATCATACAAGATCTTTTAGAAGCATAATTGACAGATATTTATCAGAGGGGAGAGGAGAGGTTTTTGGAAAGTACGCAACGGCGCTGGCTGAATATCTCATGGAAGACCACGTAAGCAGGGCAAGATCTAATCCATATCCGGGATCTCGAGTTTTACCGATTCCAGAAGCGGCTATCGAGCCTGTTTCAATAGTACTTCCTTATGAGAATGCTGTAGACATCTTAAGGAGGGCAGAGTCGATTTCAATTAGAGATTGTGAGTGTAGAGTTACTTACAGAAATTGTGATAAGCCGCTAAGAACTTGTCTTGGATTAAATGAATTCTCTCAAGAACTTGTAGATAGAGGAGTTGCTGAGGAGATATCCTTTCAAGAGACAAAGGATGTATTAAGCATTGCAAACGAAAACGGACTTGTTCATCAAGCCCTCTACTCAGACTGGGTGAGAGGAGAGGTATTTGATATATGTAGCTGTTGTCCTTGTTGCTGTACCTATTTGAGGACATTGTTGCGTTATGGAGTCAAACACCATGTGGCGAAGTCAGGATTCGTAGCTAAGGTCAATGAGGAAAAGTTCATCGGGTGCGGAAATTGCGTAAATCGCTGCGTGTTTCAAGCAAGAATAATTGGGAACGGAAAAGTTAAGGTTATTGAGGAAAACTGTTATGGATGTGGTCTTTGCACAACATCCTGCCCAACCGGTGCTGCAGTTTTAGTTTTCAGCTAAGAAGGCTCACTAGCTATCCAAGCTGTGCTAATCTTCAGTTCAACCTTGTCAAGAAATCTATTCAATAGAGAAATATTCAGAGTAGTTAAGAGCAATTGTCTTCTGAACATTTTGGATCAAGAATGGGTTTAACGGATTTGCTTGCGGACCTTGGTGCAGTCATAATGAGATATTTAGCCGATTCAGCAGTAGCCTTCATACTGGTCATCCTAGCACTGATGTTCCACTGGATCGCCGCCCTACTAGTAATTCTCATGGTAGCCTATATCTACAAGACGAAGGGGATGAAGGAAGGGGAGATAGTGCCTTCGAAAACTAGTGCCGATTCTGAGAGCCTTATAATAATCATAGGTGCTGTATTGGTAACAGCTGGAGGATATTGGCTCGTTCAGGAATTGCTTGGCCAGAAAATACCTGCCTCAGTAAGCTTAATCCTTGTAGGGATCCTCTTAATAATACTTGGATATTCAGTCAGGGGTGAAAGAAGTGTCTAAGGCTTGGATCTTATTCAAAGCAATTTTCTTTCTCTCATTGGGACTAGGATGGTACATCTCGCTCAAAGGAATCTCATCTTTAACCATTACAATTCCTTTGGCTCTCGTCTTTGTAGGAATTGCCGCTATAGCATATGGCCTGTCAAGGAAGAATAGGCGAGGGATTAAAGTCGTTTAGGAGGTGCTGTATTTGAGTCATAAGACAGCTGTTGGTTTGGGATGGTTCCTAGTTAGCATAGGTCTGCTTTTCCTCCTGTATCAGCTATTGCCATGGGAGGTTCTTACGCCAGAGGATAGAGCAATATTACTGATCTCTTCTGGTCTTATACTTCTTGGATGTTATTTTGCTCTAGGCTGGGTAAAGAGCTCGCTAGGAAGAGAGATAATAAGGGGCGTTAACACCTTTGTTACGATCTTAGCTTTTCTCACGATATTACTCTCCGTGACCTACTTTTTCACACCTCTTGCCTTAATGACGCAGATGGGGGCAGAAGAGGCCTCAAAAACTGGTCAAACATCGGTTTCTGTAGGAGATGTCTCAAAACTAAGCCTTAACATTGACCTAGTGAACGGGGATGTGGTGCTAAAAGGCTCAGATACCTCTCAAATAGTGATTCAATACGAAATAACGACTAGAGGACTTACCACTGCAGCCGCCTTCAAAAATTTGAATAAGACGCAGCTGCATGTTACGGACAGTAAGGTTGGAGACGTGTTGAAGGTGAAATAGGTGTTTCAGGTCCGGATCTTAACAGAGTTTGGAGCAAGGTTGATCTATTGGTTTATATTCCTTCAACCTTATCTTGTGAAATAACTCACTCTACATTAAACGGGAAGTTGCAAATCTCGGGCATATCTGGCCCTGGACTCTCAGCAGAAATTGCAAATGGGAGGGTAGAATTCACAGATGCTTACTTCGAGAAAGTTGACGTTAGTGTAACCAACGGAGAGATTAGAGGATCTATTTCCTCCCAAGATTTGGAGTACGAAATAATAAACGGAGAAGTTTACTTAGAAATAATTGGTAATGAATCTGGCAAATATTCAATAGATGTGATCAATGGAGACGTTACCATTGACTGTAATTTGGGCTCAAACAAAGGATTCGATTTTGATATAAGCACAATTCATGGAACGATCGATATGGGTATAGAGGACTTTGATTTGATAAGATCTGAGGATAAAAAGAGTTTAGAGGCTAAAACAGAGGGATATTCCTTAGCACAAGTAAAGATAAAGGAGTTAGTTGATGTAGTAAACGGGTCTATCGACATACGGCCCTGATTTCTTCTCTCATCCAAGTTTTTACATCATCACCAGAAGAACATCAAAGATCTGGAGTCTATGCTTTCAAGTGGAATTGGTCTTTCATCCCAAATTCCCATCTCATTTGCAAGCTCTCTAAGTCTAGAGACCCTCTTCTCAACCGAAGGATGGGTTGAAAGCAACTCAAGTAGAGACTCTCCTCTCAAGGGATTCACTATCCATAGGTGGGTTGTTCCTGGATTTACTGTTAAAGGCGGATGGTGAAGTACAGCATTTCTTATCTTTATTAACGCGTTTGAAAGAGCTATTGGCCTCCCAGTAAGCTTTGCCCCCTCTTCATCCGCCTTGTACTCCCTCTCTCTCGAAATAGCCAATCTTATTAGGGCAGCAGCTATTGGAATGAGAATCAAAGATAGCATGACTGCAAAAAGTGGGACTGATTCCCTGTCCTCCCTGCTTCTACCGAAGAAAATGCCCCACCTTCCAAGATATGCCAAGTAGCTTATAGCCCCGGCTATTGTTGCAGCCATCGCTGATACTAATGTGTCTTTGTGCAAAACATGAGCAAGCTCATGTCCAAGCACCGCCTCTATTTCCCGCTCATTTAATACGGTCATGAGGCCCTCTGTTACGGCGATTGTCGCGTTTTTTGGACCTCTTCCAGTTGCAAAAGCATTAGGTGTAGGTGCTGGAATTATGGCTACCTTTGGTTTTGGGATTCCGGCCTTAAGGGAGAGGTGTTCAGCTATCCTATGCAACATAGGAACTTCGCTTTCAGGCACTAGCTTGGCTCCAGTCATAGACAACACTATTTTGTCAGAGAAAGCGTAAGCAAATATGTTGATGAATGCTGACATTATCAGGCCTCCAAGCATCCACTGCGCCGGATTTCCGAAGTAATAACCCAGACCAAGTCCCATAGCCATTAAAAGAGCTGTTAAAACCCCCATTAGTAATGCTTCCCTTAGCACACCCTCACCCCCCTCAGGCCAGATCCCTTTCATCTCCCGTATGATAAGCGAAGCAAGGTGTTCTAAAACTTTGCAGATCTCCAAAGCCTTAGACACTCATTTTATGTTAAAATCATTTTACATAAGTGTCTCAAAGCAAGAAATAAGTTTCAAGAATAACCTAAAATGTTTGAGAGTTGCCATATACGCATACTTAAAAGGACTAAGCTCAAATAAACTGTGTGAGCGAAGTCTACTATCGGCGAACCAATGACAGAAAGTCATTCATTGAAAGAATACTTCAAGTTTTTTCTTCAAAGTTTCAAAACTGGGATAACGTCGTATTTTATCTTAACATATGTTCCAACGAACCTTATCCATCTACTACTCATCCAGAAGTTCTTTCAAAGCTTCTTTCTTTCTTTAGAGATAAAAACGTGATGATTGTGGCTGGACCTTCTGTTGACTCGGTTATAAGGGAAGAGATACCGAGTTCCCATCCATTAAGGCTTGTCGCAAAAAGATTTGGTCTTGATGTGAGGAATCTAAACCTTATGAAGACCTCTAAAGTAAAAGGGAAGAATATGACGCTGAGGTTGGCTAACGTGGGTTTTGATGATAAAAACATAATATCTCTAACTGTTTTAAGAGAGCATAAGCTGTGCAAGCTCTCTTGTGCTCTAGAAAATCAGCTTGGATTTCTTTCTGTTAAAGACAAGTTCTTGCTATACGCAAGAGTCAAGGACTTTCATCACACGATAGCGGAAGTTAATCTCATAGTGAAACCGAAATTCTTCGTTGTAGATGCCATAGAAGTTTTGATAGGAGCTCAAGAGAGGAGATATGGAGGGAAAGCCAGAACACTTGGCTATATGGTAGCTGGAGAGGATCCTGTAGCCATCGACTCCTTCTGTCTAGAACTAATGAAAGACGTCAGTACAAAGCTCTCTGTATTAAAGCCCAGCGAGATAAAGTACCTGAGATTGGCAGAGGAGCTTGGAATAGGAAGTACAAGATACGTGGCTGTTGAAGTTTAACGTTATTGAGCTTTAATAAAAGAGTTAAGAGTTTGAGAGAATGATCCAGACTGATGATATCCGAAGAGCTTTTGAAAATAGCCAAGCCGTTGCTCTATGGAAGGAAAGTACTTGACCTTGTAGTTGGATTAAGGTATACTGCATTACTCTTAGATGAAAATTGCTTAGGATTGGCCTTTACCCTAAAAGGTCCCCATTTAACTGGAGAAAAGAGAATCTTCCCTAAGAATCCCCATGAGATAGCTGACCTAATAGTATCCACTTCTCCAATAGAAGCATCCATCGGTTTAGCTGCTGTGAATGCGGCTTCCCAAATGAGAGCCTCAAAGATGGATCTTCAAACATCAGAAAGTCTACTTGATGCCCTTAAGCTGAGTAAACATGATAGTATACTGATGGTTGGCCTAATGACGCCCCTGGCATGGGAGTTGCACAGTAGAGTATGTAAAATCTGGGCAGTAGAAGACACTTTTTCAGCAAAGGAAGGTCCTCCAAACCTCGAAGTAAGGCCTTGGTGGGCACTAGATATTATTCTGCAAAGAGAAAGGATCTCTGCTGTCTTGGTATCGGGATCCGCTGTAGGCAACAAGACAATAGACCGCATTTTAGAAATAGCCAATGAAAAGGGCTCTAAAGTGGCATTAGTAGGCCCTTCGGTTCCAATCTTTCCGAGATTTTGGAAAACAAAAGGAGTAGATGTACTTGCTGCTTCCTTGATTATCAACCCTAATCTTGCAATAAAATTAATCAAGACTGGCTGTGGGAGCAGAGACCTCTTTAGGAAAGGTTGCTTGAAGAAGGTCATCTTGGATCTAAAACAAGAATGAGATCGCTGTCTTAGATCACAATAACTGGCATTTTACTTAACAAGACTTCTTTTCATTGTAATTTTCGTTAAAGTTTAAATTCTTGATTTGGAGCAGGATTTTAATGCGTTCGAGGTATAGTGTATTCGTATTAATACTCTTATTAGTGACCCTTGCAGTCCCTGCGTTGCACCTGAGGTTAGAGGTCTCTGCGGCACCTGCCACAAAGACAATCAACATTGACAAGGATGTATACATCAATGAGGCTGTTCCGAATTCAAATTTTGATGATACCGATACCCGCCTTTACGTTGGAAGGACTGCTCCATCGAGACTAAGATCCCTCATTTACTTTGACGTTAGCGATATACCACCAGGATCTACTATAATTAGTGCAAAGCTGATCTTGACGTTTAAATCCCATGATGCTGGTTTCACAAGCGCCATTGTAAGGGTACATAGGGTCGTTAACTTTTGGTCCGAGACCGTTGCAACTTGGAATGTCAGGTCAAAAACAGTTTGGCCGTTCCCGATGACATGGTATTGGGATAACCCTGGTGGAGACTTTGACCCAACTACTGAAGCTTCTAGAACAGTGCATGCTGGAGATGTTGGAACTGAAATCAGCTGGGAGATAAAAAATCTAGTGCAAAAATTCGTTGATAAAGTTTATACTAACAATGGCGTTATATTAGAAGCTGATACATCGTCAAAATGGCTTTTGTTCTCCTCTTCTGAGGGAACAAATCCACCTCGTCTTGAGGTTCAATACACCCCTGCGGAGATAGAATTAACTCCCTCACCACAATCACAGACCGTAGTTCAAGGGGGATCTGTATCATACCAGATAGTGGTTGGTGGTACTTACAAAGGCAACGCCAATGTAATTACTGACTGGATCGCTCCAGCACCATCTGGAGTCACGGTAATACCAGATGTGATGAGTGGAGTTGTCCCATTCGTGTTAACGGTAACCGT
>Ga0180300_10000452_pt1 | contig 17933 bp, 13 predicted proteins | sample GuaBasSediGuay15_FD_121798 | JGI IMG/M metagenome (GOLD analysis project Ga0180300, IMG submission 121798) | Subseafloor sediment microbial communities from Guaymas Basin, Gulf of California, Mexico - Guay15, Core 4569-2, 21-24 cm | ecosystem: Environmental > Aquatic > Marine > Hydrothermal... | reverse complement strand
TTTCTTCCCATATATAAAATATCCTCTGTTACCTATGAGAGAACTTTCAAATAAGGATATGTTACCTATTACTGTAGTAGGTGGTTGTCATAATAGTATGTTCAATGTATCTCTAATTCCCTCTGTACTAGATTTATTATTCCTATATATGGGTAAGAATATATGGATGCATACATATGGTAGACCTACACCAGAATGCTTCAGTTGGTATCTAGTCAAACTACCTGATACTGGTGCTATCGCTAGTATGGGTAACACTGGTTATGGCTGGGGTTGGGAAGGTGAATGGTGCACCGTTGGAGCAGGTGATAGTTGGATTACATCAGAATTCTTTAGACAATACGGTGAACATGGCTATGACACCCTTGGAGTAGTATATGCTCAAACATTAACTAGCTATATATCTAATTTCAAAGAATTTACACTTCCGCAGTGTTGGTGGTCTCCAGATTTCGGCTGGGATTGGATAGATCAAAAGACAGTGCAACAATGGGTACTACTTGGAGATCCAAGTTTAAATATAGGTGGATACACCTAAGTTCTGTAGCTTATATTAATTTGAAACATATCTAGAGAGGAGATTACTATTATATGTGATACTATAAGCCTTGAAGATATATCTATGTATATATTTTTACATTATGACACATATATACTTTCATACTATAATGTAGATATATATTTAGGTACCTTTTTATTTTAATAGCGAAAATAAATTAAAATGATGTACTGGGTTTTCATATGCATCTTTATCTCTAGTTGCAAATGATATAAGTATATCTCCTGTCTCTGGACATGCAACCCATTGATGTAAAGTAGAGTAGAATCCTAGTTCAACTAGTAGTGAGAAGAATCTATCTATCTTACCTTGGTAGAGTTCTCTAGCTACGGTCATACTACTATTTAAATCAAGCATACCAAGTTTTGATTCTATACCCTCACTAAGAGCTCTATAATGTATCCATGGTATAGATGATGGTACCATACCCCAACTTAATGGATTAATATTGATAAATAACGATAATATTGGAAACAATCTTGGATCATATCTTTTACGCTGAGTAGAAGCTGTAGTTGAATCTATAAATATATTAGTTCTCCTTACTACATGGTCAATAACCCAGAATGGATAAGTTGATTCTATAGTATTATTCCATGTTCCAACATAGGAATAGTTTGCCGTTACCTCAACTGCATAACCTATAGGAATCTTACCATCTGATACAATGAAATTCCAACCACAGGTTCTATTAGAAGTTAATATATCTATAGCATCTTCTATACTAGCAGCATGATCAAGAACCATACGTTGTCTAAACACCATAGGTATACCATTATATTGTTCATCATCACTCCAAGAAGATAAAACTTCTACTGCTATACAATTTTCATTTATTCCACCTAGACTACCGATAAAACCTGCGAATGATGGATCTAGAGAAGCGAAACCATTGGATGGTTCACGTATAATTATAATAGAATTCTCTTGAATGCTTTTACCAGTTATTGGATCCTTTATAAACATTGGGAAATCTAGGCTACGCAGCTGATATAGTTTTCCATCTATAGTAGCAGAACCCCATGCAGCGAAACCAGAACAATGAATTAACATAACTATAATATTACCAACCGCTACATCATCAAAAGATACACCTGCTCCATCAGCAAGACCCTGCATCTCCTCCCTATATTCTTGAGGTATATACTCCTCCGCCTTCCTCCATAATTTTAGGAAATCATCATAGCTATATCCAAAATATTTCGCAAAATTTAGAAAAGCACGTAAATTCTCTCTGCACTCCTCTCTAAGTAGAGAACCATGCTGATAACCCATCTCATAGCAAGAGCCTTTTAAATGCAAGATTTTTACGCCATCTTGCTCTTCAAGCTGATCTTTAAAACTAGAAGCCTTTATAACTTGAGAGGAGAAGAGAATTGAAACTAATATAAGCGATATAAGATTTTTCCCTCTCATAAAGATCCACTATAATAGAGAAATCAGGGTTTATAAATCTAATTCTAAAAAATAGAAGAAAAAAGAAGATTATATGCTTTTGAGTATTTCTACAACATATTTATAGAATTTCTCTACTGTACTAATCTCTACGTATTCCTCTGGAGAATGTGGATGTTTAACTGTTGGACCAATAGATATCATATCCATACCAGGGAATTTTTCACCTATTATACCACATTCTAATCCTGCATGTATCGCCTCTACCACTGGTTCTCTACCATACATATCTTTAAAGATTTTCTTAGATAGTTTAAGAACTGGAGATTCTAGATTTGGCTTCCAACCTGGATATGGTTCATCTTCAGATACCTCTGCTCCAGATAGAGAAACTATAGCTCTTATCCTATCTCTTATATCTTGTAACTCTGACATAACACTACTCCTTGAACTAAGTAATATCACAATATTATCCTCTTTCATATGTACACTAGCTAGATTCGTAGATGTTTCAACAAGACCAGGTATATCATAGCTCATCTTATCTACACCATGTGGTAGAGCATGTAGCAAGTTTATCAGAGTATTTTGTTGTTTAGAATCTATTATTTTATCAACATTAGATACATCTTCTATCTTCAGAGTTAGTTTTGGGTCAACTGCTTTAATCTCCCATTGAATTATCTCAATCTCACCTTCTAGTAGATTAATTGTATCTTTCTTCTCACTTGGTTTAACAGCAATACTTGCATAAGCTTCTCTAGGTATAGCATTATGTTTATCTCCACCTTCTATATCTATTAGATGATAACTGTATTCTCTAGAAAGCTTCCATAGCAGTCGAGCTAGTATTTTAATAGCGTTCCCTCTCTGCTCATGTATATCTACACCGGAATGTCCTCCTCTAAGCCCAGAAACCTGGATTTTGATATAATCCATTTTCTCAGATAGATTTTCTCTATTTATTGGGAATGTTATCTCTGAGTTTCCACCTCCAGCACATCCAACTGTTATTACACCGAAATCCTCGCTATCCAGGTTAAGCATTGTTTTACCAGTGAGCATATCTGATTTTAATGCAAAGGCACCTGTAAGTCCTGTTTCCTCATCAACAGTAAATAAAGCTTCTATCTTCCCTAGTTTCAGATCTTTATCTTCTAGTATAGCAAGGATAGTAGCTACTCCTATTCCATCATCAGCTCCAAGAGTAGTACCTTTAGCCATTAGTTTATCTCCCTCTACCTTAACTTCTATTGGATCTTTAGAAAAATCGTGTTTCACATCCTTATTTTTCTCACAAACCATATCCATATGAGCCTGTAATACAACAGTTGGTTTCTTCTCCATACCTTTATCTGGTGGTTTAACTATAACAACATTTCCTGCTTCATCTATTCTAGATTCAAAACCTTGTTTCTCTGCAAATTCTAGGATATATTCTCTGATTTTCTCTTCATGTTTCGAACAATGTGGTATCTTCCTTATCTCATCAAAATGTTTCCATACAAGTTTTGGCTCTAATTTTTCTAAAACCGACATTAATATTCATCCCCCAATTAAGTCATATACATGAGAGGATGATAACAGAGGTCTACATAAAAATATTTGCCAAACTATCACCAATGAATTTAAATAATCTCTTCATGTTTTATCCTATAAATCCAGAGGTGATATATTTGGACTGGGGAATGAAAAACCGTCTCTCTAGGATAATTAAAAAAGATGGACGTACAGTTATGCTTGCTGTTGATCATGGATATTTTATGGGTCCAACTACAGGTCTTGAAAATCTAGGTGAAACTGTAAAACCATTATTACCATATGCAGATGTACTTATGTTAACCAGAGGAGCTCTTAGAAACTATATACCTCCAGATGTAGAGATACCTATATGCCTTAGAGTATCAGGTGGAACAAGTATACTAAATGAAACAAATCTATTACACGAAGGTACAATTGTATCCATTGAAGACGCAATTCGTTTAAATGTTTCAGCAGTAGCCTTCTCCATACTAGTTGGTCAACCTTTTGAGAGAGACACTATACTAGGTATGACAGAATATATAGATGAAGCTAATAGATATGGTATACCAGTTTTAGCTGTTACTGCTGTAGGTAGAGGACTTGGTAAAGATGCAAAATATTTATCACTTGCATCTAGAATGGCAGCTGAACTTGGAGCAAGTATAGTAAAAACATATTACTGCGAGGACTTCGAGAAAGTAGTAGAAACATGTCCAGTTCCAATTGTAATAGCGGGAGGTAAAAAAATACCTGAAGAGGAAGCATTAAAAATGGCTTACAATGCAATTCAATCAGGAGCTATAGGTGTTGATATGGGACGTAATATCTTCCAAAGCAGTAATCCAGTTGCAATGATTAAAGCAGTAAATTCTATCGTACATAAAAACTATACTCCAAAAGAAGCTTATGAGTTATTTAAAGAAGAGTCAAAGAAAGTAGAGTAATACAAAGAATCCTAGTAACTAAACAGTGGAGAGGAGCTACTATTATGGAAACTATGAAAGTAGCTATGTATTATAATAACAATGATGTACGTATTGAGGAACAACCGATTCCTGAGATTCAAGAAGATGAGTTTCTATTAAAAGTAAAATCAAGTGGTATATGTGGTAGCGATGTAATGGAGTGGTATAGAATTAAAAAAGCTCCTAGAGTACTTGGACATGAAGTAGCGGGAGAGATCGTTAAAATCGGTTCAAAGGTTAAAAAATTTAAAACAGGTGATAGAGTTTTTGTTACCCATCACGTACCATGTAACACCTGTCGTTTCTGTCTAAATGGAAACTATACTCTATGTGAAACTCTACATTCTACGAATTTCTATCCAGGTGGTTTCGCAGAGTATATACGTATACCCCCTATAAATGTTGATCGAGGAACATTTCTACTTCCAGATGAAATCAGCTATGATGAAGGAACCTTCATTGAACCTCTAGGTTGCATAGTAAGAGGATTCCGTATAGCAGATTTTAAACCGGCTAAAACCGTTCTAATAATTGGAAGCGGCATAGCTGGTTTATTAGCTATCAAACTAGCCAAAGTTTTAGGTTCATCAAAAATTTTTGCAACGGATATAAATGATTATAGAGTTAGTATGGCTAAAAAGATGGGGGCAGATACAGCTATTAACGCAAGAGAAGATATCTATAAGATTATCAGAAGAGAGAATGACGGTAGATTAGCTGATTATGTTATACTATGTACTGGTGCATTATCTGCAGCTGAACAATCATTTAAACTAGTAGAACCAGGTGGTACACTACTATTATTTGCACCTACTAAACCAGGTGATAAAATATCTTTAGAATTATTTGATATCTGGAATAAACAGATTAAAATCGTCTCTACCTATGCAGCTGCTGGATTAGATCTACTAGAAGCTATAGAACTTATTAGATCTAAAAAAGTTATAGTGGAGGATATGATTACACATAGACTATCATTGGAGGATGCACAAAGAGGTTTTCAACTTGTTGCAGAGGCGGATAAATCTATTAAAGTCATATTGAAGCCCTAGTTATTTTTCTCTTTTACCTTTCTCCATATCTAGTTTATACTCTCCTGGTGTAACAGTTGGTTTCTTCTCAGCCATATAATAGAATAATAGAAACAGTGAAACTAAGAAGAAGATGAATAATAGTATGAAAACTATAATCGTTGCATATATTAGACCTACTAGGAAGAGTTTAGCTATTAGGAAGATAAACCCTATAAAGTATAGTAAACCTAGTATTAGAGCAGCTATTATTATAGCTCCAATAATTGCAGCTAATATACCTTTTATCATCTTCCAAATGTCTCCCTAAATATAGTACCGGCTAATCCTCCTGTGGCTCCAGAGGTACTACTACTCTGAGGCATAAAAGGTTGCAGTGCTGTTGCTAGATTACCAAGATTCATAGATTGTAATATAACATGTCCCGGTCCCTTTAGAGTTGTTAGAAATATACCTTCTCCTCCAAAAAACATGGTTTTAATACCCTTTACTCTTTCAATATCAAATGTTACAGTATTCTCCCATCCTACTACGCTACCAGTATCTACTTTTAATATCTGATTTGGTTCCAAATTAAATTCAACGAAATCTCCGCATGCATGGATAAAAGCAATTCCTGTACCAGAGAGTTTCTCCAGTATAAAACCTTCTCCTCCAAAGAATATAGCTCCTAGTCTCTTCTGGAAAGCCAGGCTTAACTCTATGCTATCCTCTGCTACTAGAAAAGCATCTTTCTGTACGAGATATTCTTTACCTGGTTGTAATTCTAAGGCTTTTATAGTACCAGGTGCATTCCCTCCAAAGGATATCATACCTGTACCACCAGCGGATGTAAATTCTGTTAGAAATATGGTTTCTCCAGCTAGTTTACGACCTAAGCCCTTCAGTAAACCTCCTCGGATCTTTGCTTCCATGTTGATGTTACCACTCATATAAACCATTGAACCTGCTTCTGCATATACTTTCTCTCCAGGTTTAAGTTGAATTGTAACCAACTGCAGGTTATCACCTGTTATTTTATATTCCAAACTCAAATATTCTTCCTCCTAAATTTCCTTATAAAATCAGGAAAATAGATATTAGATATAAATATATCGAAGATTTTAAGATCGGAATAATAAAAATATTTTAAACATAGGGTATTCATTGGATAATAATTTGAATATTGATAGATGATTAATTGGTACACTTACCGGTAATGGATCACTCCACTCACTTTCAGCACCTTGTATATCTTTTGCTTTTACATATATAGTATAGGTTCCCTGTTGATCCCAAACGTGAGATGTAGTAATCTTTTCTCCAGAGTCATAGAATCTAGTCCAATCATCAACTAGTTTATCTCCATCCCAATCCCAGCCATATTGGATTTTATCACCATTAGGATCTGTAGTAGAAGTTGAATAATAATAGGTTTTACCTGGTTTAACAGTTGTTTGTCCATTGGGAGTAGTAGGTTTCTCTGGTGCACCCCATTTATTCATAAGAGGATAATGGTCTTTATTATTATCACCAGGTATTAGATAAGGTATGTCACCTATACCATCACTACCAGATTGATCCTGGTTTGGGCCATGATAGTTATCATCTCCACTATAATCGGACCAATAATTGCCGCCACTTGGATAACCATTATCCCATGTATTGTTTCCCTTGTCATGTGCATTTAACTGATTATTTAAAAAGTTATTATGATATATAGCGTTGCCAGAGCATAATATTCCTAGATATATTCCATCAAAATTACTGTTACTAATAACATTTGAAGTAATAGTGTTATTACAGGAGTTATTAAAATATATACCATTTAATGCATTATCAATGGTATTACTAGATACAGTGTTATCGTTGGAATAGTATAGTGATACACCTGCCCCTGAAATAGTATTTTTAGATACACTATTGTGTGATGCTTCTATTAAAAGTATGCTCTCTCCAAATAATGTTGAACTAATTGTGTTTCTAGATATAATGTTATCCTTCCCAATGTTAATAGTTATCCCTCTATTAGATTCTGTTATTGTATTATCTGTTATTGTTGTAACACTAGATTGATTAAGAGATATGCCATAATTGTTTCCATTTAACTCGTTATTCCCTAAGGTATTATAAGTGGAAGATTCTATCTTGACACCTATAGAATTATCTCTTAAAATATTTCTAAGCAAAGTGTTACCACTAGATCCATCGATTTTGATACCTACATCATTGTTATTTTCAATAACATTATCCGAGATGGTATTACCTGTACTAGAATAATTTAGATATATACCATATCCATTGCCTGAGATAATATTCTCCTTTATAGTTGTAATAGTTGATCTATTGAGAAAGAAACCCATAATGTTATTAGATAAAGTATTGTTTATAAAATCATTATATGTGGAGAGAGAACTGTATACTCCATAATTATTATCTTCAATGGTATTATTAGCAAAGATATTATAGGTAGAAGAATAGATTTTTATCCCTATGGAGCTACCTCGTATATCATTCCAGGATATCTCATTATTTCTCGAGCCATTTAGAAGCATACCATTGATATTCCCTGCGATATCGTTATCAAGAATAGTATTCTTCTTAGAACTACTATGTATTGTTATACCATTAGCATTACTAGCTATAATATTCCCTGATATAGTTTGATAGTTATCATAAATTTCTATACCTGCATACTCAGGAGAACTACCACTATTAGATATTATAAAACCTGTAATAGTTACTTTCTCTCCTAGTATAGATACCACAGTTCCCTCTCCATTACCGTCTATAACAGGTTTACCATTATCACCGCCGCGTCCAAGTTCATAGTCTTTCCCTTCTATTATAAGGCTATTTCTATTTACAACTAGTTTTTCATTATAATGCCCACTATATACCTGAATAATATCTCCAGATTCTGCATTATCAATGGCTTCCTGTATAGTTGTAAAATCTCCGTCACCTTCATTGTCAACAATCCATGTTCTAGTAGATAGTATCTGTTGCTCATGATCTTCTATTGTAAAACCCATAGAAAATTGTGATAACAAGAAAAACAGGAGTATACAGAGTATTATATTTTTATTAGATGAGCCTATCATAGTAGCCCCCTTTAATGTTTCTCCTCAATTCAATAGTTATATATAAATAATATTATATCTTAATTTAAACGTTTCTATGATTCAACTGTTAGTCAACAGATTGTTTATCCAAGTATTATCAAATAGCTTCCTATAACTAAGCCATCGACTCTCTTTGTTAGATAATCTGCTGTTACCTTTATACTGATTGTACCGAAGCCTAGGATGAAATCTGTTTTTACAACTGTACTCTCTCCCGCATCTAATAGGGGAATGATACCTGCTTTACTCTCTGGTATAACCGCTCCATCTAACTCTATCTTCCATACAATGTTTTCTGCTGGAGCAGTTCCATAGTTTGAGATAACTGCTTTTGCACTAAATCCTCCTGTTATATTACTTATAGAGATAATTGGAGAGTCACCAACTTCATCGAAATAAATATCGCCTTCATCATTTCTAGTATCTGTCCAAATACCCCATACGCCTTCTGCATCAACATTTCTATAACCTAAAGATACCATCCCAAAGACATCATTTACAAGCTCTGGTTTACTCCACGTATCTCCTCCATCCTTTGTCTGTGATTTATATAGATTTCCATTTTTAATAAATAGACATATAGCTTCTTCTCCATTTGCTGTTATAACTGGATATAATTCATCAGCTGAGGAAGATGCAATAATCCTTTTCTTCCAGAAAGAACCGCTGGTTGAACTATAACATACTATATCTTGACTTCCGTATTTATCCTCCTGTACAACAAGATATACATATTTATCACTAGCAGCTATATCAGGATAACTTGCGTTTCCTCTGCCTCCAGCGGGATATGAGAACCTCCAATTCTCAAACGCTACATTATTAGTTGGACAATATATAACATAAACATCGCTATCGCCATTTGGATCCGTCATCTGGAACGCTACATATAGGTTGTTGCCAGAAGCAGCGGATACATGAGATATTGGATAACTGCCTTTTTCATCGGAATTTATTAGAAATAAACCCGGCCATTCGTTTTTAGTTATATCTGTAGTCCATATAGCCATCAATGTATCTTCCAAATTATAATCATGATACTCTAAGTCAACAACACCTGTTAATACAATAGTATCCATCCCATATGTAGTAATAGCTGTATCTTTTACATAGGTTGTTTCTGGAGATAGATCAAAACGAAACACCCTCCAACTACCAGGGTTATCAATATCAGGGTAACTATGGAGATATAGATAGGGTTCCATCTCTTCAACTTCATGTGTACCAAAAGCTCTATTACCACTGTCCATCATACTTATATCAGGTTTTATATCATTTGTATCGCTTCTCCAAACCCATACTTTAGTATCCGGCCATTTTTCACCTTCATTAATAGCTCTCCTAATATATATATCAGAGTTAAACCGGTCCTCCTCATTAGAATCATATAGCAAAAAAGGATTATTTCGATAATCTGCTTCTACTGATGGATGAGCCTGTAGTCCCTCTGAAACTGTAACAGGTATATCCAGAGGTAGAGGATTATATTTCCTATCGCATTTTATTTGAATCAGCTTATAGTTTTCCGTTGGTTCCATGGTTTTTTCAACGGGATGTAAACTAAAAGTTCTATGGGCGGGAGGGCTTGCTTCATCTATTTTATATGCTCCTCCCCATGTTGAGATCATCAAAACAATTAAACACACCCCTATTAGTATCATCCTTTTTTTCATTTAATTCCCCCTTTTATAATTTCTAACTAGAGGATTTCTCTCCTGAAATACAGTTTATTCAATTTGTCATAAATAATAATAGTTTTTTCATATAAATAAATATCCCTATGTAGATGATATCTAAGATAATACTAAGATAATAAAAACAGTATCACTAAGATTCTTAAAATAGCTGCAATTGGATCAAAAAGTGGACTCCGAAAGATAAATGGAAGAGAAGCTACAGGTGGCCCTTCCTCTGGATATACAGAAGAGTTAGTTAATCTAATAAATTGAACTGTTCCATGTTTAATCGATTTTGTTATATGAAATTCCTTACTATGATAGGTATTCTCCTCAGTTATCTCAAGATGATGATTATCATCGATTAGATAATAAACAGCTTTATATGAATCATTCCAAGGTATATTGCTAATATTAAGAGAGTATATAGTATCAGGTGAATCAAAATTACTTAACAAGATGGAAATATTTGTTTTATCTTGAGATATACCACTGAGATATTGAAGATTAGAGCTGTTTGAGTTAGAGAGAAGTCTAATAGGTGTATCTCTAGTGATATAATGCATGATTTTATATGTTAGAGCAGGTGTTTTATATTTACCATCAGCGGTAAAAAGACTTATATCAAAACCTATGAATTTGAGGAGCCAGCTGTTATCTTGAGTGCCACGATATCTAAATGCGTAATCTAAAGATGCATCTTGGAATAATATAATAGAACTAGCAGTAAAGGCAGCGTTATATGCATTTTCTTTATCTCTCTGAGGTGTAAGTAGATTGATATTCCATTCTGTGAGAATATTTTCACAGTTATATAAACCAAATGAATCTAACATAGAACGCACAGCTAATGAATTGATGTATAATTCTTGAGGTGTTGTAGCATAACAATGCCATGAGAAGAAATCAATTGGGATCTTATTTTCTAGTATATATACTAGGAAACCAATGGTGTAGTTAACATTTGTAATTGAAGAAGTACATGGTCCACCGATTTTAAGAGAAGGATTATAGGTTTTCAGAGCCTCAGCAGTTATCTGATATAAATGATAGTATTCTTCAGCTGTACCATTCCAAAATCCATTTAAATCAGGTTCATTCCATATCTCCCAGTAGGTTATATTATAATGGTAACCATTAGCCCAACCATCATTATAATGCATAACAATATGTTTACAGATCTCAGCCCATTTACTGAAATTCTTTGGAGGATTACGAAGATTTTCATCTTGGCTAGCACTCTCACCAAGTCTATAGAAAACTTTGCAACCTGCATTGATAATGGAAGCTATTACCTCATCAGAACTAGTGAAATTATAGCTATTCTCATCAAAAGGATCAGCATTCCAATCAGGAAATATAGTATGGATATCTGTTGGACCAAAGAAGTCATGGGTTCGAATAAAATTAATGCCTATATCTTGATATTGCTGAGTTATATCAACACTTGGTTTATGATTATAATATACTGGTAGAGGACCACAATTTATTTCACTAAAAGGTTTAATTAAACCACCTGTATTTGTACAATCAAATAAGATTTTAGCGTTATCCAAAAAAGGTTGAGAAAAAACTGGATTAATATAGAGGGAGATGAGGATAACTGTACTAAGAAAAAGAAACGAAGAGTTATATGACATAATTATGATAAATTATAATGGATTATTTAAATATTTTTAAAATGATTCTTTCAGAAGGTATCTGTATTCATTTATATGAGGTGTTATAGGGAGGTATTATCTAGAGTATAAGATAGAAAGTTAGATGGTAGAGAGTTGATGGATATCAGAGATTTTACCATTCATTTAATAAACCTTTTTAAATTTCATATTCAAGGCTTATGATCGCTAGGAAATCGGCTTTAATCATATTTACTCAACTACTAAATGGTTTATTAGGATATGTTGCACTGAAATATATCGCTATTTATATGGACCCCTGGGAATATGGGGTAATAGGTTTTGCTTATGGTTTTATTGCATTATTTTCTGTTTTTGGAAAACTTGGTTTCAATGCAGCGCATGTTAAAAGAGTTTCTGAGGGTAGAGATATAGCTAAATGTATAGGTACCTATGCTGCGATAAAAATTTTTCTAGCAGGTTTTATGGTAAGTATTGTTTTTTTATCAATACTATTTTGGAAGTATATTATTGGTAGAGGCTTTGAGAGTTCTCTACATGAACAGGCAGTCTATATTATGCTTGCATATTTTTTCCTATTTATTCTATCCCATATATTCATCTCTACCTTTAATGCCAGAAGAGAAACTGCTAAAGCTCAAATACCTCTATTCGTTTACACTCTTGTTAGAAGCTTAGCTACAATCTTTGTAGCTATCCATGGTTTAGGTGTTTTGGCATTAGCGTATACATATGTAATTGGTGAGGTATTTCATTTAACTTTAGCAGCATTCCTATTTAGAGGTTACCCTGTTGATAAACCTTCCATGGAGTATCTTAAAATTTATATTAAATTTGCAATTCCAATGTCTATTGCAACTGTTTCATCTCTAATTATGACAAATATTGATAAGGTTTTTATACAGCTTTTTTGGAGTGCAACTCAGGTTGGGGAGTATTTCGCTATCTATAATCTATCACGTTTTATAATTCTCTTCTCAAGTGCAGTAGGTAGGCTTTTGTTACCTACTGTTTCTCAGTATCATTCAAATAATGATTTCAAAGAGATAAAAAGTTTGACGTTGAAAGCAGAGCGTTATTTAAGTATGATAACATTTCCAATTATCATATTGTTAATTGTTTTATCCTACCCTGTGGTTCATATATTGCTTAGCGATAAATATCTTCCAGCGATTCCTATACTGCAGGTTTTACCTCTCTTTGTTCTTTTAGAGGTTCTCTCTGGACCATATACGCAGCAGTTATCCGGTATGGACATGCCAAAGTTTACAAGGAATAGAATATTTATTATGATGTTTACAAATGTTTTTTTAAATATTATCTTGATTCCTCAGGATATAAAAAGTATTGGTTTGAAACTCGCTGGTTTAGGTGCAGAAGGAGCAGCTATTGCCACTGTTGTTTACTATTTTGTCGAATTAATTTATATAAGAATAGTATCGTGGAGGGTTTCTGGAGTTAAAGGTAGTTTGTCTGTTGTTATACATGGTGTCTCTGCGATATTAACCGCTTTTATCATATATTATATAAACATTTATTTTTCCATCTCCAGATGGTATCATCTACTAGGTGTTATTTTATTAGGTTTAGCTATATATTTTGCGATACTATATCTTTTAAAGGAGTTTAAAAAAGAAGATTTTAATTTATTTGTTGACACTCTTAACATAAAGAAGATGCTTAGGTATATATCCGAGGAATTGAGGGGGACAAAAAGATAAAAAACATCTAAAAGCTTCTCATTACTCAATGATAAAGAAAGCAGTTATCCTAGCAGCAGGTGAAGGAAAACGGCTGAAACCTTACACCGAAACGATGCCTAAAGTTATGATACCTGTTGCAAATAAACCTATAGTGGAATATGTGATTGACTCTGTTTTCAAAAGTGGTATAGAAGAGATTATCCTAATTGTAGGGTATAGAAAAGAAACGGTTATGGAATATCTTAGAGAGAAAGAGAATATAACCTATGTTACTCAAGATAAACAACTTGGTACTGCACATGCATTATTGTATGCTAGAGATTATATTGATGAACCTTTTATTATCTTAGCAGGTGATAATATCATAGATGATAAAAGCGTCTCTAGGTTAATTCATAGTGAATCAAAGTTTTCTCTAATGATTAAAGAACATCCTTTGCCTTCCAAATATGGTGTTGTTTTTTTGAAGGATAATAAAGTTGAGAGAATAGTGGAGAAACCATTAGAGATAGAAAGCAAATTCATATCTACAGGTATATACAAGTTTCCACCAATGATTTTTGATGAAATTGAAAAACTGACTTCACATGGAATATATGATTTAACCTCTGTTTTACAAAAACTTATCAGTCAAGGTATAGAAGTAGATACCATAGTAGCGGAGAGATGGATGGATATTGTTTATCCATGGGATATACTATATGTTAATGGAGAGATGATCCATGATATCTCCTCTTCTATAAGTGGATCTATAGAGAAGAATGTTACATTAAAAGGAAATGTTTCAATAGGAAGAGATTCTAGGGTATACGCTGGATCCTATATCCAAGGACCTGTTGTTATTGGTGAAGGATGTGAGATAGGACCAAATGTTTGCATATATCCTTCAACAGTTATTGGAGATAATGTAGTTGTTAACTCATTTAGTGAGATACGTAACAGTGTTATAATGGATGAAGTCCATATAGGTTCAAATGCATCTATATCTAATTCTGTTATAGGTAAAGGTAGTATAATAAACTCTCATTTTTCTATAATATCTGGTAAAGCTAAAATGGAGGTAGAGGGGGAATTTAAAGAACTAGAAAATATTGGAGCTATTATTGGAGAAGACTGTGATATATCGAGTCACGTAGCCATAGAACCTGGTAGGATAATAGGTAGGAGATGTAGTATTGATTCTTTTAAACGAGTTATAAAAGATATACCCAGTGAGATGAAAGTGATGTAACGTGTGTGGTATATTTGGATATACAGGTTTTAGAAATGCTAGGAATGTAATCCTTGATTGTTTAAAGAAACTTGATTATAGAGGTTATGATTCTGCAGGTATAGGAGTTATAAATAAAGATGAATTAAAAATTTTTAAAGAAATAGGAGAGTTAGGTTTACTTGAAAAAAAACTTCCTCCTATAGATGTAAATATTGGTATAGGTCATACGAGATGGGCTACACATGGTGAGGTAAGTATAAAAAATGCTCATCCTCAGGTTAGTTGTAATGGAGATATAGCAGTGGTTCACAATGGTATAATTGAAAACTTTAAGAAATTAAAGGAGGAGCTGGAAGAGAAGGGACATAGATTTATCTCACAGACTGATACAGAGGTTATAGTTCATCTTATAGAGGAATCATATAAAGATAGTTTAAAAGATGCTGTTTTTTCTATGATTAAGAAGATTAAAGGTTCCTATGCTCTCGCTGTTTTATCTACTAGTGAACCTGATATAATAGTTGGTGCAAGACAAGAGAGTCCTCTAGTAGTTGGCATCGGTGATAATGAAAATTTTTTAACCTCTGATATAACTGCTTTACTTAAATATACAAATAGAGTTATATATTTAGAGGATGGCGAGATATGTGTTCTATCTAAAAATTCTGTAGATATCTTCAACTGGAATGGTAAGAAAATAGAGAAAGAGATACATATAGTAGACTGGAATGTAGAGGCTGCCGAGAAGGGTGGTTTCCCTCATTTCATGTTGAAGGAAATCTATGAGCAACCTCATTCTCTACATCAGACACTTAGAGGCAGGATATCTGAGATAGAACGTTCTATAAGTTTTGAAGATAAAGTAGAATCGCTGCTTGATAGTTATCCTAAAGTAGTTTCTATAGTTGCATGTGGTACTTCTTTTTATGCGGGTATGATCGGTAAATATATGATAGAACAACTTTCTGGTATACCTACTTTTTTAGAGTTAGCTTCAGAATATAGATATTTTGGTGTTAGAGATAAAACTTCTCTAGTTGTTGCAATTACTCAATCAGGGGAAACAGCGGATACACTTGGTGCATTGAGAGAAGCGAAAAATAGTGGTTGTAATACTATGGTTATTACCAATGTCATTGGGAGTACTGCAACGAGGATAGCAGATGCTTTTATACTTACTCGATCTGGTCCAGAGATAGGTGTAGCTGCTACAAAAACCTTTACCTCTCAAATAGTTGTACTATTCTTACTTGCATTAAAATTGAGTAGAAAAACTATCAATCCTGATGAGTTATCTAGATACCTTTCTCATCTTAGAGAATTACCAAGGAATGTTAGAATGGTATTGGAGAGAAGTGAGGAGATATTAAAAGTTGCAGAGAAGATAAAAGATAGTAAGTCAGTGTTTTTCATTGGACGAGGTGTAAACTACCCTCTATCACTGGAAGGCGCGCTTAAACTTAAAGAGATCTCTTATATCCATGCTGAAGGCTTTCCAGCTGGTGAACTTAAACACGGTCCTTTTGCATTGCTTACAGAGAAAACACCTGTAATCGCTATTGTTACAATGGATAAAACCTATGATAAGATGATTGCAAATATTGGCGAAGTGAAAGCTAGGCATTCGCCGGTTATTGCAATAGCTAATGAGAAGGATAGTGAGATAGAGAAATATGCAGATTATGTGATACGTTTTCCATCAGATTCTAATATACTATCTTGTATTCCAATTGCTGTTATACTCCAGCTATTAGCTTATCATACCGCTAATTTGAGAGGCTGCGAGATTGATAAACCAAGGAATTTAGCTAAATCTGTTACTGTAGAGTGAAAAAATGAAATGTGTTGTGTTAGCAGCGGGTGAAGGGAGAAGGATGCATCCTCTAACATTTACTAGACCTAAGGTTATGCTTCCTGTTTCAAATAAACCAATTTTAGAGTGGAATCTTTTAGATGCTATAGATGCAGGTTTAGAAGAGTTTATCTTTATCGTTGGATATAAAAGTGAGAGTGTTAGAGAATATTTTGGTGATGGTAAAAGATGGAATGTTAAAATAGAATATGTAAATCAGGGTGAACCTCTTGGTACTGCACATGCCATAGGTATGGTTGAATCTTTTGTTGATGAGTTTATTGTTTTATGCGGCGATACAATATTTGGAAGAGAGGATATAAAAAAAGTAGTGGAGAGAGGAAACAGTATAGGGTTAACTAAGGTTGATGATGCTAGAGAATATGGTGTAGTTGAGTTATCTGGGAATAAGGTTGTTAGGATACATGAGAAGATGGAGAAACCTTTATCTAATCTTATAAACGCTGGTTTATATCATTTTGATAGAAGTATCTTTGATTTCATCAAGAAAACAGATAGGTCACCGAGAGGGGAATATGAGATCACTGATTCAATAAATATGTTTACTAGAGAGTATAATATGGAAGGTGTATTGCTAAAGGAGTGGAGAGACGTTGTTTATCCTTGGCATCTATTAGATGTAAATGAAGAGTTACTTAGAAAAATGAAAGGGGATATCAAAGGAAGAGTTGAGGAAAATGTTGTTTTAAAAGGAGAAGTTACTATTGGAGAAGGTAGTAGAGTAATGAGCGGGAGTTATATAGAGGGGCCTGTGGTTATAGGTAGAGACTGTAAGATTGGACCTAATTGTTATATAAGACCCTATACGAGTATAGGTGATAATTGTCATATTGGTAATGCTTGCGAGGTTAAAAATTCTATAGTGATGAGTAATAGTAATATTCCTCATCAAAACTATGTTGGTGATAGCATTATTGGTAGCAATTGTAATCTTGGTGCTGGTACTAAGATAGCTAATCTCCGGTTTGATAAAAAAAATATTAAGGTTTCATTGAATGGGAGAAAATTGGATACAGGGCGTAGGAAGCTAGGTGTAGTAATGTCTGATAATGTTCAAACTGGTATAAATGCGATGATAAATGTTGGAACGATGATTGGTAATAATGTTTTCATTGGACCCGGAACTATAGCAAATGGTGAGATAAAGCCTTATGCAAAGATAATGTAGTATTTTATAGAAGAAATTTTTTAAAAATTATCTAATATGTATAATCAAGATGTATTCGATATAGCCTGGTAGAGTATCTTTT
>Ga0180300_10000451_pt1 | contig 17938 bp, 20 predicted proteins | sample GuaBasSediGuay15_FD_121798 | JGI IMG/M metagenome (GOLD analysis project Ga0180300, IMG submission 121798) | Subseafloor sediment microbial communities from Guaymas Basin, Gulf of California, Mexico - Guay15, Core 4569-2, 21-24 cm | ecosystem: Environmental > Aquatic > Marine > Hydrothermal... | reverse complement strand
TGATAGCAACACCAACGGCGTTTAGCAGTTGGAAATCCCCATCTCTCTACTAGTGTGAAAAAATCTGTTTTTGGTCTTAGAATTACTAGTTCAACATCAAGTTCATCGCAAATTCTCTTTACATATTCTAAATTTCCAGGAGTAGAGACTGTTGTATCAACATGAATCGCTGTAACTTTTTCAGCTAAAGATCTCACTACATGAAGAGTGACTAAACTATCTCTCCCACCAGAAAATAGAACTATTGGTTTATATCCTGAATCTATGAAATTGGCTACTATCTCGTAACTTCTCTCTATGAAGTGATAGAAGGAAGTCGTCTTTTCTATCATATCCTGGAATCCAGGAATAAAATATAAATACTTTAGGTTTTTTGTCGTTTATGACCACGAAAATTAGAGAATTAATGACCACAAAAAATTTTTAAATCCTGACCAAAACTATTTAAAAATGAGAGGGGGTGATATATTTGATAAATGTTGAAAAGACCATATTGCCAAAACCCAATGGGAAAAGAAAGTGGATATTAATTCCTTCAACAACGGAAAAACCAATAATGAAAGGACTTGCAAGAACTTTCAAGGAGAAAGACAAAGTCAAAGTTGAAGTGTTTAGTAATGATGTTATAATAAATTATGGGAGCAACGAACAACTCAAAGAGTTTATTGAGACAATAAAAAGTAAATTCAATCAGTGGTTAATGAATATAAACGAAAGTGACGATATATACGTTATGCTAATCGGTGGAGTGTTTCAAAGTGTAGCATTTTGTAAAATGCTTGACGTAATGGGCATTGATTACAAAATGCTTGTATACGAGAAAAAACTTGGAAGGTTTGTAATAATTGATTACGATGGGGTAAAAATTGAAGTAAAATAAAGGGGGTGATAGTTCCATGCCTTTAGAATTAGCTGCCATAAAAATTGCACAGGTTGGTTGGAGGTCCAAAGAAAGAAAAGACATAACTTTATATTTAACAAAAATGACAGCTAGACAGTTAATAGATGAATCAATTGTAAAAGTTGATAAATGGGATCAAAAAAACAATCCTAGTGGATACCAAAGACCTCTGTCGCGGTATCGAAGAAGAGAAATATTTAACTATTTGACTAAAGAAGAAGGGATTTTTCCTACATCAATTTTATTAAATGTTCGTGGAGAAGTGAAATTTGAACAATCAAATGAGTCCATAGGTAAACTAATAATTCCAGATGAGAGTCTTCCAATGTTTCTTGTCGATGGGCAACACAGAGTCGCTGGACTGCAATTCGGATTAATGAAAGATTACACTGAGTTTCTAGATTTTCCTCTTCCTGTTGTTATTATGAATCAAAACAAGGAAACTGAAATTGCCATGTTCTATAAAATAAACAAACGTCAAAAAGGGGTTCCAGTGGATATAGCTGAGAGAAACATAAGAGAGATGATAAAAACTCAAAAAGAAGTAGTACTAGCTATCGAAGGTGAAAGGAAAGTTTTAGAGGCTGAGGCAGTTGAAATAGTCGATTATCTCAACACAGAACCAGATTCGCCTTGGTATGAGAAAGTTTATGTACCAGGTGGACCAAGAAAAGGAACATTAATCAAACAGAGTGTTATGGCAAAAGCTATAGGAAAAATGTACGAGAGAAACACTAGTTTGTTAGTTGAAGATCCGGAAAACATTAAGACTTTCTTAAAAGACTACTGGAGAGCAGTTAAAGATCTTTACCCAACAGCATTTGGGAATAACACTGAGTATAATTTAACTAGAAGTCAAGGTGTAAGATCTTTAACGTATTTGGCTGGCAATATTTACATAAAGTGCAAGGAGCAAAACAACTTCACATTTGAGAATATAAGGAGCATTCTTGAAAAGCTCAAAGTTGAACCTCATCCAATTGATGACGTATGGTGGCACAGAGAGTACGGGGCAGAGATTATACATGGAACTAATGAGAGGGCTGTTGAGAGACTTTACCATGAATTACTCGAAAAGATAATAACATGACATACATTTTCGTAGAAGTACGTTTTGGAGAATATTCATCGAAGGGTAAAACAAAAGATGTTCAAAGTGGAACGAGGCAAGTGTTACTTGGCTTAGATAATCCCAAACTTCCTGAGAAGGTCAACAAACAACTAGGCTGGCCAGCAATTAAACCTCTTTTTTTTGCATTGATAAAAGAGCCAAAGAAATACTATGTTGGTGGAAAACCGAGAGTACGCAACTTAGCTGCCGGAGCTATAGCTTGTTATTATTATACTTGGTCTGACGACAAACTTGAAAAAACAATTGAAATACTTAATAATGTTCTTCTAAAAATTAAGGAGGGAAGTAAATGGTTGAAGTGGGAAACGTTCAGAATATATCTAGCAAAAGAAATTCACCAGAAGACATTATAAAAGCGCTTATTAATGTTATAGAGGGGCTTGTAGAAGAAAGGGCACCTACAGATGTTATAGAAGAAAAAATTATCGAGGAACTTAGGAGGTTTTGAAACATGAATCTAAATGTAAAATTGACAAATATAAGTAACTTTGAGCACTCTGAGTTTAACTTTAGGAGTGGCTGTATTAATATTCTGGAAATGCCAAATGCTGCAGGGAAAAGTGCAATATTGAAGGCAATTGCAACAGCATACTCTTTTCCTTTGAAATCTAGAATTGCTGAAGAAAGTGCTACAAGACTTGGAATTTGGCGAAAAGTCCCACCACAACCCTTAGCAAAAATTGGCTCTAGTCGTGGTATAATAGAAATTAAGGCAAATGGTGATGTCAGAACGTGTATTATAGAAACTCAAGAAGATATAATAGTCAACCAAGATGGTGATGAGAAGTTCTTATTTACAAGCTTCGTAAGCATAGAATCTGAGTTATTTAGAAGAATTTCTGGAGGAGAAGATAGTCTAAAATGGCTTTTACCAGCAGTTTCTAAAGTAGAAGACTACGAGAGGGTGCTAAATGTCGTATTCTCGATCTTTGATAAAATAGAAAAAAGTTTACAAATAACTAAAGATAAAAAAAGTCATTTAGAACTTTTAAAGTCAGAGATAGAGAGAACTAAGGAGGAACTCACAATAGTAGAACAGGAACTTGAGGATATAAACCAGGAAATTGAAAAAGCCAAGGATAAAATGGATCCAGAACTCAAAAAGAAATATGAAAAGACATCAGCCAAAATAGAAAATCTCAGAACGAAAATTAATGAAAAAGAAAAAGAAGTTAAAAACAGCTCTAATGACCTTAGAAGACTGGCAAAGGAAATAGAAAGACATAAAAAAGAGTTAGAAGATATTGACACTAAAATTTCAGAAATAGATGTCGAACTAAAACAACTTGGAACCGATAAAGAAGTGAAAAGGGAAATTGAAAATATTGAAAAAGAATTAGATGATTTAGGTAAGAAGAGAGCTATAATCCAATATCGTTTAAAGATGTTTAAATCAGCATTGAGCTTAAATGAAGGTACTTGCCCGCTTTGTGGTAGCGGAGAATTTAACAAAAATTATATTCAAAATAGGATTGAAGAAACCCAGCGAGAATTAAATAAAACCGACTCTGAAGCAAGAGCATTTACTGCAAAAAAAGAAAATCTGGCAAGAAAGCTCGAAAGAATTAAAGACTTGAATAAAAAATTACCAGAACTCTTAGATAAAAAACAATATATTGAGAGGGAGATTGACAAACTACACCGTGAAATAGAGCCGATAGAATTAAAAACAAGATCGCTAGACAATGAAATCAAAGCCTTAAAGAGTGAGTTGGCAGAGAAAGAAGAACTATTAAACAAATTAAGAGAAAAAATTATGGAAAAATCAGAAGTCAAGGAATTATACAGAAAAATTGAACTACTTTTGGAGAGAAAAGGTGAATTGTCCGCCAGACTCTCACAAAAATACGAGGAGATTGAAGAGATATCCAAAATTAACATTCTTGAAAGGGAGATACCATTAGATAGGGCAGAAGAATTGTGTAAATTATATATCGCAGCCTTAAATGAAGTTCTAAACTGGTTAAAGAATAGAATAAATGAACAGAAGAAGGGTTTTGCAGAAAGGTTCAATAAAAGTATAGATAATGTCATTACCAGATTAAAATTTAAAAATTTAAAAGTGTGGATAGATTCGGAGGACTTACGAATTCTTATCAAGAGAGGTGAATCTCACCAGTTAATTGCTTCATTAAGTCTATCAGAAAAATCAGTTATAGCAGTACTTCTACAAATAGCAATTAAGGAGGCTTTTCTCCCAAAAGTACCCATCTTTTTAATAGACGAGGTAATCACAGACTTTGATAAAGAAAGAGCTTACGAAGTTATAAAGTATCTTCTAGAAGTTGCAAAAGAGAAAGACTGGATTATAATTCTTGCAAAGGTAGGAGAGAAAAGTTCTATTATGCAAATCTCATCTATAGATGAGATTACAAAAATATTTTAATTTTTTCTGTAACCTAAAACTCCCTCGCTGACCTACTACAAAAGATTGTCCAAATATATGTCTATTTGTAATTTAGTAAACCCTTTTTGTGAAAATTAAAAATATGTAGCACTGATCTAGAGAATCAGAACAATACAATTTAAAATTCAACCATCTCTTTTGGTGACGTACAAGTTGAAGGTTATTGGGTTGAGAACATTAAATATTATGCTCCAATATCTGAAATTGATTGGTGGAACCATCCTGAAGATGTAAAGTTAAAAAACTCTATGCTGGTAATTAAACAAATTATTAAATCGATTTAAAAACTTTAAAGCTTCAATGACTTTCCTTTTGCAACAAGAAACTTCAATTATTTTACCGCAATATTCATTATGTGCTCAGGAATGTCCTCGTCACCTTCATAACCCAAAGCCTCATCCACTGCATGTCTTGCAGCGTAGCCAGCTATGTGCAATAAGGTTTCATTATACTCGTTATCTTTCTCCATACTTCCAGTGCATGGAAAGGAGTGGTGTGCCTCAGCAATTCTATCCCACAACTCTCTAATATTTTCAAATTCAAATTCTCTAAGCTTTATACCGATAAACCATGCTGCTCCACAAGGCTCACTCCTTAATATCCTTACAATATCTATCTTCTTTCGACCGTTCTTGTTTTCAGTTTCAATTTCGAAAATAGGGTATCCCATCCCCATTTCTTCAACAAACCTGTTAATCGTTGGATGTTCATCAGATGGAGTTAAAATGCAGAAGGGTTTTGGTGCAGCAAACTCCAATCCTAATTCTTTACATCTTTCTTTTAACTGCTTAGCTAAGCCGGCAGAACACCATTTAGGTTCCTCAACAGGCACTATCAACCCTTTTATTCCACTTTCTTTCAACTTGTCTGGCAGTGAAGCCAAAACATCTGGATGTAGATTTATAGCAATTGCTAAATCGGCTTTTGGCATTTCTTTTGGTAAAAACTCCTCAGCGTCTTCAATGAATTGGGGCATTGTTAAGGGATCTAACATCCCAAAAGTGGCAATGATGTTTTTTGAGAAGCTGTATACATTCTCTTTACACTGATTACACAAATCAATCCCACAAGCACCAAACGATGGGCAAGAATTTGAATAATTCATGAGATTTGCTATAAACCTTTCCCCAAAAAGGCCGTGATAGAATATTACAAGCTTTAAATCGGATTTGAAGGATACTTGTCCCTCAACTTTCATAATCTCCTTTTAATTCAAAATCTTATAAGTTTTTATCCTAAAATATTCGCCAATTGTTTGTTGTGGATGTGCCTACTCATTAAAAAATAAAATTGATCAGAAAATAGACAAGCAATGGAGCAATAAGCAAAGACGGTAGCATGTTTCCAACTCTCAAATCTTTAATTTCCAGTAGTTTTATGCCAATAGCCATTATTAAAACCCCGCCAGTAGCTGTTAATTCATTCACGACTATTTGGTTTACAAATGGCTCGATGAATCCTAAAAGAATTGTTATTGAACCTTGGTAAATAAACACTGAGATTGAAGAGAATAAAACCCCAATCCCCAACGTTGAGGCTAAAGCGATCGAGGCAACACCATCTAACATTGACTTCGCCATTAAAACAGACGTATCTCCAGTTAAACCCTCCTGAATGGGGCCAACAATCGCCATTGAACCAACACAGAACAGCAAAGTTGAAGAGACAAAACCCTCTGCAAACCTGGATTTTGAAAATCTCTGCTCAAATCTATTTCCAACCCTATTTAACCAATCCTCAATTCCTAAAATTTCTCCAATTGCAGTCCCAACTAAAATGCTTGCAATCACTATCAAAATATTTTGGGTTTTAAGAGCCATGTCAATGCCTATGACAACAACCACCAACCCTAAAGCCTGTATTAAAGCTAACTTAATTCTATCATTCAGCCTATCCCCAACAACCATCCCAAACAGGCTTGCCAAAATTATTGTTATGGAATTTATTATCGTTCCAATCATAGCAGCTCAACTATCTTATTCAACGCTTCTCCAGCCTTTTCCCTGATTGATGTGTCTGCTATAGCTGTTAAGGGTGTCTGATCTGGGTTTATTTCAATGATTTTGCCTTTATTTTTTCTAACAATCAAAGGTAAGCTTGCGGCAGGCTGTACAACAGCAGAAGTTCCAGCAACGATTATTGCATCACTCTTTTCGACCTCACTAAAAGCCTTAGATAGAACATCTGAAGGTAGCATTTCCCCAAACCATACAACCCCAGGGCGGAGTAATTGACTACATTCAGGACAAGTGGGTAATGGTTTAAATTCAATCGGTTTCTCAGCGTAGAATTGGTAGTCACAAGAAGAACATTTAACAATCCTTAAGCTCCCATGTAAATGTAAAACGTTCTTGCTTCCAGCCCTCTCATGCAAATCATCAACGTTTTGCGTAATCAAACACTTTAAAATTCCCTTTTCTTCCAACTTTGCCAAAGCATAGTGTGCGGGATTCGGCTTTGCATCAAAAACAACCTTCATCCTCCAAGCATACCATTCCCAAACCAACTCAGGATTTGCGTTGAAAGCTTGAGGTGTGGCAAGTTCTTCAGGCCTATACTTGTTCCATAATCCGTCTTTACCCCTAAAAGTAGGTATGCCGCTCTCAGCAGAGACTCCGGCTCCTGTTAAAGCTGTTAAATACTCTGAATTTTTTATGATCTCTTTTACTTCTTCAATCGAATTCATTGCCAAAGATTTGACACCCAATTAATTAATTTTGTTGAAATTTTTAACAATAATAAATCAACCAAAATCAATCAACAATCCTATACAACGTATCCCTTTGCTTTACAATTCTTCCAGCAGATTCTATCAAGATTTTTAGTTCCTCAACCTCCAAAAATTCACCACTCGTTGCCCCAGCAGCCTTTGAAATATTCTCCTCCATTAAAGTGCCGCCTAAATCATTCGCCCCAAAGTTTAATGCGGCTTGAGCCAACTTTAATCCCATTTTGACCCACGAGGCTTGAATGTTCTTTATTTCAGGATACAAAATTATTCTTGAGATTGCTATAACAAGCAAATCTTCAAAACCTGAGGGGCTTTTCGTAATTCTGCCTAACTCATTGTTCTTCCACATAAATGGCAAAGGGATAAACTCTGTAAAACCTGAGGTTTTCTGTTGGATTTGTTTGATTATCAACAAATGCTCTATTCTATGGCTCCAATTTTCAATATGCCCGTACATCATAGTGGCTGTTGTAGGAATGCCGATCTTGTGAGCTTTCGTAATCACATCAATCCATTGCTGTGTTGTTAGTTTCTCAGGACAGATCTTCCTCCTTATTTCATCGTTCAGAATTTCTGCCGCTGTTCCTGGCATTGAGTTTAACCCAGCTTTTTTTAACTCCTTCAACACATTCTTAACACTAACATTACTCTTTCTTGCAGCATTATATATTTCCATTGGTGAGAAGGCGTGTATGTGGATTTTGTCTGACACCTCCCTCACAGCCTCAAGAATTGAGATGTAAAAGTCCAAATCAGATTTTGGATGTATGCCCCCTTGAATGCAAACCTCCGTACATCCATATTCGACTGCTTCCTCAACCTTCCCTTTTATCTCCTCAAGACTGAGCAAAAATTTCGATCTGTTTCTGAAAGAACAAAATTTGCATTTGTTTACACAAATATCGGTGAAGTTTATGTTTCTGTTTACAACAAAAGTAACTACGTCACCGACAACTTCTCTTCTAATCTCATCAGCAATCTTAAACGTTTCAAACGGTTCCTCTATCAATTTTTTATAATCCTGAATTAGCATACCCTTTCCCATCCGAAAGTTTTTTGATGAGCCAACCAATCTTCTCACTAAACCAGCCCAATTTTATGTAGTTAGGGTAGATGGGCAATCTTTCTTTTAGCAGAACTTCTCCCTTTAAACATCTTTCGATTTTTTGTAGCGTAGGCCATGGATGTTCGGGGTTTATGTAGTCGGGTGTAACATCCGATATACCACCCAAATCTCTTACTCCAGCCTTTATGAATGGATATATATCCTCAACCAAGTTCGGCGGGATTTGAATCGTTATGTCATTAGGCAAAACCTTTCTAGCAATTTTAACAGTTTCAAGCATTTCTTCAATCGTTGGTGGACTAAAATTCTCCATTTCAGTTCCCTTTTTTGGGCTAAAATTTTGAATAATAACTTCTTGAATATGCCCATAATTTTTGTGTATTTCTGAAATCACTTCTAAAGAGTATTCCCTATCATATTTTTTCTCACCAATTCCTACCAAAATGCCCGTTGTAAATGGGATTTTTAACTTTCCAGCATCTTCAATCATCTTAATTCTTACCTTAGGCTTTTTTCCCGGACTATTTTTGTGACAATCCAATTCAACAGCTTGCTCAAGCATTAAGCCCATGCTTGCATTGTATGGCTTTAGCTTTCTCAATTCAGATTTGTCGAGGATTCCAGCATTGGTGTGCGGTAAAAGTCCACTTTCTATTGCCATTTTGTTCATTGCAACTATGTAATCCAAAAAAGTCGAATACCCTATTGTTTTAAGCTTGTTTTTTACTTCATCATAAACCTCTGGCTTCTCACCAAATGTAAATAAAGCTTCTTTGGCGTTTTTTGCATTCTTTAGTAAATCCAATACCTCTTTTTCATCCATTAACCTTGGATTGTCGCTTCTAAAACCGCAGTAGGCACATCTGTTTCTACATGCGTTTGTTAATGGTATGAACACGTATTTTGAGTATGTTACAATTTCCACAATGTTCGTATGATTTTAGATATTTTAAATGTTGTGTAAATTGTTTGAATTGCTCACAATTTAGACTATAATTGGCTGAAAAGAGTTTTGAGTTTTCCTAACTCCCACCTTCAATCATTAATGCATGTAAAAACTTGCAAGCTAAAAAACAATAATTAATCATTAAAATTACGAAAGTTATCAATCTGGAAATTGTCAATGAAAATTGGTGATAAAATGGATATTATTATCATTGGAGGTGGAGCAGCAGGAATGACAGCAGCTTCAAGGATTAAGGCGTTAAAGAAAGATTGGAAGGTAAGGGTTTTTGAGGAGACTTCCTTTGTAAGCCACGCACCCTGCGGTATTCCCTACGTTGTTGAAGATTTGATAACCGATGCGAGTCATCTGATGTATTACAAACCTGAAGTTTTTATTAAAGAGAGGGAAATAGAGTTACACATAAACTCAAAGGTTGTTGAGGTTGGCGATGGTTTTGTTAGGGTGTTAGAGAATGGAAAGGAGACGAAATACAATTGGGATAAACTTCTGTTTGGCACTGGTGCTTCTCCAAGAATTCCCAATATTGATGGTGTTGATTTAAAAAACGTCTTTACTGCTGATTTGCCACCCGACGCGGATGATATAAAAAAAAGCTGCTAAGGATGCAGAGAACGTTGTTATTGTTGGCGCAGGATATATAGGTGTAGAAATGGCTGAAGCTTTTGCCGCAATCGGAAAGAAGGTTACGCTAATTGGGAAATACGATTACCCTTTACCAAGATTTGACAGGGAAATTGGGGAGATAATCAAGAATGAGGTAGCAAAGAAAGTAGATTATCGAGCCAATGAAACGGTAAAAGCCATAGAAGGAAAAGAGAAGGTTTAGAAGGTCGTTACTGATAAGGGAGAATACAAAGCAGATTTGGTGATAATTGCCACTGGTATTAAACCAAATGTTGAATTAGCTAAGCAATTAGGAGTAAAACTCGGAAGATCGGGAGCAATATCCACAAATACCAGAATGGAGACGAATATTGAGAATGTTTATGCTGCCGGAGATTGTGCAGAATGTAAACATGTAGTAATAAAAAAAGATGTCTGGATTCCTTTGGCTCCAGCAGGGAACAAGATGGGTTACGTTGCTGGAGTAAACATGGCTGGTGGTTATATTGAGTTTCCTGGTGTTTTAGGAACTCAGATAACAAAGTTCTTTGATTTAGAGATTGCAAAGACTAGTTTAGATGAAAAGGAGGCAAAAGAAGCTGGTTTTAATCCAAAATCGGCATTTATTAAAGCAAAGACAAAAGTTCATTATTATCCCGGAGCAAAAGATACATTTCTGAAGGTTTTTGCTGACAAAGACACAAATAGGTTGTTAGGAGCGCAAGTTGTTGGACACGAGATGGTTACGATGAGAGTTAACGTGTTTGCTACTGCAATCCAAGCAGAATTTACGACTAAGGATTTGTTCTTTGCTGACTTAGCATATGCTCCACCATTCACACCAGTATGGGATCCAATAACCGTATCAGCAAGGGTTTTGAAGTTCTGAATTTTACCTATTTTAACTAAATTTTTACTTGTAATTCGATAATCTTATTAATAAAATAAACAAAATTATGGTATGAAACATAGGATAATTTCTAGACCAAGTTACAGTTTACTCGAGCTTCAATTGGAAAATGAAGAGGTTATAGCTGAGACTGGTGCAATGGTTTACATGAAAAATGTTGAATTGAGAACAGAGATGAAGGGTGGTTTATTTGGAGGATTAAAAAGAGCATTTTTAGGTGGTGAATCTTTCTTTGTTAATAGATTTTATTCAAAGGGTAAGGGTCTATTAGGCTTAGCTCCAGCATACTCTGGAGATATCATACACATACCATTGTCGGGAAGAATTTATGCCCAAAGTGGGGCATTTTTAGCTTCACATCCAGAAATAGAGATAGACACAAAATGGGGTGGTGCAAAAACGTTCTTTGCTGGCGAAGGACTATTCCTGCTTAAGTTGGAGGGTATAGGAGATTTGTTTCTATCATCATTTGGTGGAGTTGAAAAGATTGAATTGAACAATGAATCTTTGATTGTTGATACAGGACACATCGTTGCATTTGATGAAGGTTTAAATTTCTCAGTTAAAAGAGTTGGAGGATTAAAGTCAACCATACTTAGTGGAGAAGGGTTGGTAGCTGAATTTAAGGGGAGTGGTAGTGTCTGGATACAAACAAGATCGATAGCATCTTATGTTGGTTGGTTGGCATCACTAATACCAAAAAGAGATTAAAACAATAAATTCTTAAACAAACAAAGGATAACATTATATATTTTTTCGATTATTCTTTTATGAATGGTAAACAAAATAATTTTAGCCATTGATAGGGATAACGATTTGGGAAGAAAAACAGGGGTTGTGTCGCCGGTTATAGGTAGGCAGCACAACATCGATGCTGCAATAAAACTCGGAATTGCTGATCCAGAAGATTCGGATGTGAATACAATATTCGCTGCAATAAAACTTTACGATGAGCTAAAAGCAAAAGGCGAAGACATAGAGGTTGTAACGATTTGTGGAGATGAAAATGTTGGAGTTATATCAGACTCAAAGATAGCTGAACAGTTGGATAAAGTTGCGAAGGATTTGAATGCTAAATCGGTGGTAGTTGTAACGGATGGTTCTGAAGACGAGTTTGTTTTACCAATTGTTTCATCAAGGTTTAAGATTGACGTGGTTTCGAGAGTTGTTGTCAAGCAAAGTAGAACGATTGAGAGCACCTATTTCCTAATCAGAAGGATGTTAAACGATCCAAAAATTGCTAAGATGACCTTAGCACCTTTAGGAATCATATTTACAGTTTACTCCATTTTTCTGCTTGCCAGATATCCCGAGTGGGGGTTAGGGGCTATAATACTCGTTTTGGGCTTTTACTTTATAGTTAAAGCCTATGGGTTTGAGGAGGTTGTTGAAAGTTACTTCTCAAGTATCAAAAAGTCGCTGCTTGAAGGTAGATTGTCTTTCGTTATGTATATTGTATCGACAATTCTCTTTCTAATAGGAATTATCCAAGGATTCTACGCATTCTACAAACTATATTCCCAACCGATAACTCCAGGTTTAATTAAGCTTGTTACGTCCTTTATTTACGGTAGCGTCTGGTGGATTGTATTTGCTGGTATCTCTGCATCCATAGGTAAGCTGTTTGATCTGTTGTTGGAAGGTAAGCCTTTCAAGAGGTACATTACCGTCTCATGTCTTCTCATATCAATGGGATTTGTGTTGTGGGGGGCAAGTACTTTCATCTTAGCTGGAGAGGAGAGTCTAAACATCTCAATAGATGCAGCATTTCAATACTTTGCACTTTCAATAGCTGCTGCTTTCATCATTGGAATTATTGGTGTATTGCCAGTCACAAAAAAAGTTAAGGGTTAATCAAGTAAAAACTACTTCTTACATGGAATTATTAAAACAAATAGTGTTACCCTCCGTATAATCGTGTCGGCAGTGCTTCCATGGAGTAAATCAATGAGTGCGTTTCTCTCAACTTTTCCCACAACAAGCAATGTTGTACCTTTGATGATTTGGGGGCTAAAAAGTTTGAATGGGTAGGGGAGTATAAGAAATTGGAATTTAAGGAATTTGAAGAAGATTAAGAAAGTAAGTATGAAAGGTGATTGGAAGAAGAAGGGGTAAATGATGGATTTGTTACTGGGATTATAAAAGGTATATGTAGAGGGTGTAAAAATGAGGGAAGTTTTCGCCAAAACAATTCTAAACAAACACAGGAAAAGGGATGAGTGGTTTTTAGATAACTATTCTTTAAATCCTTATCAACTTTGTGAATTTAATTGTATATACTGCTACATTCATGGGAGTAAATACGGAGAAAGGAAAGATAGGTTGGCTGTTAAGATTAACGCCCCAACTTTGCTTGAAAAAGAATTATATCGGAGAGGTAGGAGAAAAGAATATGGATTTATCGCTTTAAGTTCTGCCACCGAACCTTGGATGGGGGCTGAGGAGGAATATCACGTAACGAGGAGATGCCTTGAAGTGATTTATAAACACAGATTTCCCGTTCACTGCCTTACAAAATCTCCGTTGATTTTGAGAGATTTAGATTTGTTGAAAAAGATTAATGAAAACGCCATTTTGCCAGATGATTTGAGAGATAAGCTAGATTGTGGAGCTGTAATCACTTTTTCATTCTCAACCTTGGAGGAAGAAATTGCGAAAATTTTTGAACCAAATGCTCCGAAACCTAAAGAAAGGCTTAAAGCTTTGCAAAAAATTAAGGATGATGGGCTTTTTTGTGGTATTGCATACATTCCGATTTTGCCATTTATCTCCGATTCAGATGAACAACTAGATGAAATGATAAAAATTGCCAAAGAATTTGATGTGGATTACATCTTTGTTGGAACTTTGACGTTATATGGTGTTGGTAAGAGATTGTACTATAACGTCTTAGAAAAGCACTTTCCAGAGTTATTGCTAAAATACGAACGATTGTTCAAACATTTCAATCAACCTAATAAAAAATACCAGAAAAAGCTTGAAAAATTGGCGATTGAACTTTGTGAGAGGTATAAGGTAAAATATATGATTTTATAATAAAACATTGATGGAGCATTGGATGACTAACCATTTAGATTGGAAAGATATAGAGGTGTTACAATTTAAATTCAGGCTTTAAAAGCAAAAATTGGGTAAAAAATTTATAATGGGTAATTGATTTTATCAAGATGTCCAAAGTCATTGCAGTAGTTGCACTGATTTTACTTACTATCCCTGCGAATGCAGCTGTAATTCATGGAACAATTTACTCTTGGGAGACTTTAGAGCCTGTTAGAAAAGCTATAGTTACAATAAATACCACCCCAGAGCAAAAAATAGTATCAAACGGGACGTATTCTTTCACTGTTCCTAACGGTACGTATGTAATCAAGGCTTTTTACAAAAACGACGTTGAATTGTACGCTGAAGAGAACATAACAATTGTTGAGGATAGAAGCTATGTAATAGATTTAATCCTCTTCCCGAAATTCGAAAAAATTGACGAATTTGAAGAGATTGAATTTCCTGAGGTTGAGGAGACTATCAATAATTACTATCTAATTTCAATACCGATACTTGCCTCCATTTTAATTTACTTATACTATTTAAAAAGGAGAGAAAGGAAGTTTGAGGTTGATGAGGAGCTTCCAGAAGATTTAACCGAAGTTATAGAGATTATAAAGAAAGAAGGGGGACGGATATCCCAAAAAGAGTTAAGGAAAAAGTTAGGATACTCTGAGGCTAAGATGAGTTTAATAATTGCCGATTTAGAGAGGAGAGACGTTGTTGAGAAGGTTAAAAAAGGAAGGGGCAACATAATTTTCCTTAAGGAGAAGGGTGATTGAAAATGGCTACAACCATTGCAAGCGGTTCAAATATAGGAATGGCTGTTCATGAATCGTTTGTTGTTAAAGTAATCGTTCTTATTATATTTATACTACTATTGTATTGGACATGGAAAAGAATTAAAGCTTTAAAAGGAGATAAATTCTAACGATTGTAGATTTGTTGGATGGCTTACATCTGGGTTTGTTAATTCTTTCATGCAATAGATAAGATCAACCTTCTACAACCATTAACATTCAACAAAATTGCTTAATTTGTACTCAAGATGAGTTAGAGAGTAAGCTAATTCCAAAACAAAACTAAATTTGCGAAATCAACTTAAAAAATGAATGACCAAAAACCAAAAAACTTAGCATTGAAAGTTTTAAATACATTGCTCCAACCTTAAATTTATGGTTAAAAAGGATGACGATCCACTTCCTGAGATTAATATCGGTATGGTTGGTCACGTTGATCATGGAAAAACAACATTAGTTGCTGCCTTAAGTGGTGTTTGGACTGATAGACATAGTGAAGAGTTGAAGAGAGGAATTTCAATAAGGTTGGGATATGCTGACACAACCTTTAGAAAATGCCCAAAATGTGAATTGCCTAAAGCTTATACACTCGAAAAAGTTTGTCCAATTCATGGAGTAGAGACTGAAATATTAAGAACCGTTTCATTCGTTGATAGTCCTGGACACGAAACACTGATGGCTACAATGTTAAGCGGGGCAGCAATTATGGATGGAGCTGTTTTAGTTATAGCTGCAAATGAAAAATGCCCTCGCCCCCAGACCAAAGAACATTTGATGGCTTTGGAGATTATTGGTGTAGATAAAATTGTTATAGCCCAAAACAAGATTGACATAGTTCCAAAGGAAAGAGTAATCGAGAACTACAAAGAAATAAAAGAATTCGTGAGGGGTACGATTGCTGAAAATGCCCCAATAATTCCAATCTCAGCCCAACAAAAAGTGAACGTTGATGCTCTGATTGAGGCAGTTGAAGAAATAATCCCAACCCCTGAAAGGGATTTGGATTCCCCACCTCTAATGCACATCGCAAGGAGTTTTGATGTTAATAAACCAGGCACTCCACCAGAAAAGCTCATTGGCGGTGTTGTTGGTGGCAGTTTGTCGAGAGGGAGGCTAAAGGTTGGAGATGAGATTGAAATTAGACCTGGACTAAAAGATGAGAAGTCGCAGAAGTGGAACAGCATTCAGTCTGAAGTCGTTGGAATAATGGCTTCTGGAAAGAATGTTGAAGAGGCTACACCTGGCGGATTAATTGGGATTTCAACAAAACTCGATCCATTCATTACAAAAAGTGATGCTTTGGTTGGAAACGTGTTGGGATATCCAGATAGCTTACCTAACGTGCTTTTTGAATTTACAATGGACACACAGCTTTTAGAAAGAGTTGTTGGGACTGAAGAGGAGTTGCAGGTTGAAAAGATAAAGATGAATGAGCCTTTAATGTTGAGCATTGGAACAAACATCACATTGGGAATTGTTACTTCAGCAAGGGATGATGTTGTTGAAGTGAAGTTGAGAAGACCCGTTTGTGCTGAAACAGGTTGGAGAGTAGCAATAAGTAGGAGAGTAGGAAGTAGATGGAGGTTAATAGGAGCAGGAACAATAAGGTAAAGTGTGCAGTTTTAGACACGAACGTTTTGATGTATGTATTCTTGTACAAAATTGATGTTTTCTCCCAGCTTAAAGAATACGGAATTGACAAGTTTATAATCCCAGTACAAGTTTTTGAAGAGCTAAAAACACTTGAGAAATCCAAAGGTAGTGAAAAACGGGCTGCAAAGTTTGCTTTAAGCTTGATAAGGCTCAACTGTGAAATTGTTGAAGTCGATGCCAATGGTGCTGACAATGCCTTAATGAAAATCGCCAAAGAATGTGGGTGTTATTTAGTGACAAACGATAAGACTCTGAGAAAAAAAGCAAGAAATAATAAAATAGCTGTTGGTTACATAAGAGAGCTAAAAAAATTGGAGATTGAGGAATTTTAACTTTGCAATCAAAGATTTAAGACTTTAAAACAGATTTAAAAGGAATTATATCAGATATTTTGATTAAACCTGGCTTACAATTTATAATGAACTCTGCTAAGTTAATCAAAACAGATACTGTTCCTAAATCACCTTTTGTCCCACTACTTCTCCACTTTATTGTATTGTCGCCCTCTATAGCTACTTCTTCATAATTCTCAGCATTCGAATATGCATGGAATTCTACCCTAACAACCTCATCGCCATTTTTAATAGCAGCTCCATACCCTTTCAAACCTAAAGCAACGCCGTCTTTATCCACAACTTTCTGCCCCTCTTTTACCTCATCAGGTTTAAACTTCAATGCATCACAGATGAGCATTACAGACTCAGCATAGCCTACATGCCCAGAAATTTTACCCTCCTTAACCAACTGTTCCACCTCAGTTGCATCCATACCAACCCCAACCTTCTTTTGGAAAGTTTTTCTTCTTTGTAGAGCATCAGCGCTCCTAACAGCCTTTATTTTTCTAACTTCTGTAAAAGGTGCAGATAAAACAATTAAAAGTGTGTCTAACAAAAATCCCGGGTTTATTCCTGCTCCCAACACACTTAAGTTGTTTTTCTTAGCAATCTCATCAATTTTCTTCGCCAATTCAGGATATCTGTATTCAGGATAGCTTAACGTTTCACAGGTGTTCAAAACGTTAAATCCTCTTTTAACACATTCTTCTATTTGTGGATAAACAGAGTCTAACCAACTTCCAGTCGTTAGAAAAACTATATCACCATCAAACTCAAGCTTATTGCTAATTTTTATATCGCTCTCTAAACCAAACTCGCTAAGTTTCTTTCCAACCAACGATGGATTAATGTCAACTACGCCTGAAATTTCTATGTCCCTTTTTAAAGCCTGTTTGGCAAGCAATCTACCTATCTCTCCGAAACCGTAGATTACCGCTTTAATGTGCATGTGATTCGTTTTTAGTGGAATATATTAAATTGATGTTTTCGTTAGGTCTTGTCATGATTATAGATATGTTCAGCATCTTAACTATTTGAGATTCTTAGCTACCATACCCGAATATTAACCAATACAAACTGTTTGTATCTCTTTTACTAACTTTAGCAAGTTTAAAGAATTTAACCAAATACTTACAATTAAACGTAATACATCGAAAAATTTTATAAGTAATCAGTCCAAATATTATATATGATCAATTCACAACTCATAACTTTAAAAAGGTTTGAAATTAGGCTTGCTGGTAAGGGTGGACAAGGATTAATCAAGTCAGGATTAATTTTGGCTGAGGCTGCAGCTTTGGAGGGTAAAAACGTTGTGCAAGTTCAAAGCTATGGTCCTGAGGCTAGAGGAGGAGCGAGTAGAAGTGATGTGATAATCGGCGATACAGAGT
>Ga0180300_10000450_pt1 | contig 17945 bp, 16 predicted proteins | sample GuaBasSediGuay15_FD_121798 | JGI IMG/M metagenome (GOLD analysis project Ga0180300, IMG submission 121798) | Subseafloor sediment microbial communities from Guaymas Basin, Gulf of California, Mexico - Guay15, Core 4569-2, 21-24 cm | ecosystem: Environmental > Aquatic > Marine > Hydrothermal... | reverse complement strand
TCCAAGAAACGCTTCACAAACTCGATCTGATCCGGCTCATCATCTACGTAGAGCACCCGGATGCGATGCCGCTCGGGACGATCGACGGTCGACAAATCTCCTCAAAAAGGGAGGAGACACTGAGGAATAAATAAATTGTTAATTGGAAAGTAGATATTTGTTTCAGATTATAAGAGGCTCACGCGTCAACTCCACCGAAAAACCTCACCCTCGAAGTCACTATGAATCATTTTTGAGGAGCTCTCGCGTTGCCTCCAAGAGCTCTCGCGGCGCTATCGGTTTCAGCAATATTTCATGGATGCCGATATCGAGGGCGTCTATACAATCCTGGAATGAAGGATAACCGGTGATGAAAATCAGCCCGACAGAGTCGTCGTCCCTCCGTATCGCGCTGGCGACCATGTCTCCTCTGATGTCGGGGAGCACGATGTCCAGTATAACGAGATCAAAACGCTGGTGTTTTACCTTGTCCAGCGCCTCCTTACCCGTAAAGGCCGCCTCCACGTGATATCCTTCCCTTCGAAGGATATCCCGGTAGGTATTCACAAGCGCTTCATCGTCGTCCACAAGCAGAATCTGTTTACCCTTCACGGCGATTCTCCCTCCACCTGGCAGCGCTGTGTCTCGTCGCTGGACGCCTGCGAAGGAGATCCATCAGGAACCGGTGCGATATCCATTACTATAGCCTCAGCCCGCTTCCACGGGTTGATATCCCTCAGGATCATCTGTATGCCCGCGGGCACGCCGTCCCTCTCCAGGAGCGAGACGGAGGCTTCCACCCGTATCAAGGTGCCGTCTCCGCGTCTCATCGTGAACTGGGGGAGAACGCCACGCCCCTTTTCGAGGGGGTCCTGGACGGCTTTGAGGAGGAGGGCACTGTTGAAAGGTCTGATGAAGCTCAGGAAACTTTTACCCAGAGCCTCCTCCCGCGTCAGCCCCAGCATCCTGAGAAAGCTACGGTTCGCGAACTTTATCTTCCAGTCGAGTCCGACGAGTATGATCCCGTCGAAGCTGTTCTCCACGAGCTCCCTGTATTGTCTCTCCGACTCCCTCAGCCTGCGTTCCAGCATCCTCACCCGCGCTATCTTCCTTATCCTTGAGATGAGGTCCTCGGGATCGACGGGTTTCAGTATGAAGGCGTCTGCCCCCAGGTTGAGCGCCTTGACGGCGTCCTCAAGGGTGGCCGCCCCCGACAGCATCAGCGTGCTCAGCTCAGGGTCTCCCGCCCTCAGCCACTGTAAGACCTCGTTGCCGTCCAAGTCGGGGAGGCGGACATCGATGATAGCAACGTCGAAGTGCCGGTCCTTCACCGTCCTAATCGCTTCAACACCCGTGTAAACGCTTGTAACGTTGAATCCCGTGTTGCTGAGAACCTCGGTGAGACTATCACAAAGGCTTCTATCGTCGTCAACCAGGAGGATGTCGAGCGCGCCGCCTCCCCTCATCGCAGGTGTCTCCACCCTTGCCCGACGCGTTTTAACTACGCCCTGAGGAAGTCGAACTCTTCGAGCTCGGATAGCTCCCTCGCTCCGCGGAAGTATTTGATGATGTTCTCGCCTTTCTGAGTGAGCTCGTAGTATGCCCTCGATCTCTTGTCCTTTCTCGACCGTTTCCCCGGGCGAAGGCTCGGCTCAACCTCCCGGATGAGCCCGTGGGATATCAGCCAATCCAGATATCTCTGCAGAGACTTCCACGATACATTGGCGGCGTACATGATGCGGGTGGGCTTCTTCGTCCCCCTGTAGATTATCGATAGGATCTCAAGGCAGATCTCCAATCTGGATCGCCTAGAGGTCATAGGCATCAAGTTGGAGGATAAAGGCGAGATATTTAAGACATATTTAAAACACTGTTACGGATACTGTTTCGAAATTCGATGCATAAACTCGGTTATGATCGTTTCTTTCTCGCGCGATTTTCGGGATCAGAGAATTATTCGATTTTCGTAATAAAAAATATATGCTGTGAAGAAGCACCCTTTAGTAATTTATCATGTGCCTGTCGGGATGGGAGTTGGAGAAAAAGGATTTGATCTTGGTTGTGGATGATGACTCTGATTTTTTAAGCAGCGTCTCCACCCTCTTGAGGAATGAGGGGTATAGAGTCGACACGGCGAGGACGGGCGCCGAGGCGATTGAAAAATGCAGCGAAGAGTTCTACGCGTTGGCGTTGATCGATGTAAGGCTCCCCGATATGGACGGGATTCAAATCATGGAGGTGATCGAGGAGTCTGACCCTAAAATGCGTAAGATCATAGTGACAGGCTACCCAAGGATAGAGGATACCCAGAGGGCGTTGGACTACGGCGCTCACGCGTACCTGATCAAGCCGGTTGATCCAAAGACGCTGCTGGAGAAGATCGAGAAACAGCTCAAAGAGCGTGAAAACGAACTAAAAGAGAGATATTTCCTCCTAAAATGAACCTCAATTCATTAAACCCCATCTATTTCCGATCATTCATGAAGGTCTTGTTCTCCACAAGAAGCAGCATCCGTTCGATATGTTTCCTGTATAATTTGATTACCTGAGACAGCCTCCTCCGCCCCACCCCTGTCAGATGGTAGACCTTCCTCCGTTCAACCTTCTCCACATCGATCAGCAACTCCTTCTCCAAGCTATAGAGAAGGGGATACAGGGTGCCGGGGCTGAGCAACACGCCGAAATTTCTGTGAATATCAGCGATGATCCCGTATCCATGTAGGGGCCCCCGGCTCAGTATCGACAAAACCAACACATCGAGGAACGACCTCACGAGATGATGAACGCATTTCTCCTCCAACGAAGCCAAAACGGAAGCCCCTCCCGTTTACTGATTATTAAATAAAACGATGCAATATAAGCCATCTGTAATAAGAATACCATAGAGATTAAATACAGATCGCCATAAGCGACGACCCTCGACGTTCCTATTTGTTTCATACGTCCAGAACAGGCCAGTCCGCGGCTCTAGGGATGGCCTTTATGGAATTGGCGATATCGACCGTGAAATGTAGCGTACCTTGGATCGACAAAAGACCGGGAATCCCAGATAACGAAGGCACAGGGGGATTAGTGTTAAACTCTTTAACACCTTAGAAGCGTCATCGATGAATCCAGGGAGTCCTTGGTGGCCCGCAGCAGCTCGTCGGGTTCGATGGGCTTAAGCAGTATCTCGTTGATGCCTATGTCGAGGGCGTCTATGCAGTCCTGGAAGGATCGATAGCCGGTCATCAATATTATGCCGCTCTTTTCATCCTGTCTCCGTAGGAGTCGGGCGACCTCATCCCCCAATATATCGGGGAGCTTTATATCCAATACGACTAGGTCAAACCTGGCGGTCTTCACCTTGTCCAGCGCCTGCTCCCCCGTCGTCGCGGTCTCCACGAGGTACCCCGCCTCTTGTAATATCTCCTGAAAGGTGCGTAGCTGGGTCTCGTCGTCGTCCACCAGCAAAATGCATCTCTTTTTCATGAATTCTTGCCTCTGGGACTACCGTTTTTATTTGTCAGCTGCCGAAGATCGGACTTAAAGGTTATGGATGTGAAATTTATCTTGAAAAATAATAACGCGTTTCACCATCCGCCCTTTTCGTACCTCATGCAAGCGGCTAGGCATGCTATACCCGCTCCATCACGGAGCTAATGGACTTACATCGAGACGATGCAGCCTCGACACTGCAGATCATGAACTTATAAGCTATATCCAAGGTCCATACCGAGGATCGCTACCCGCGCTCCACATCCACCCCAGAAACTTTCCCAGATCGGGAAAACACCGATGATTTTTTCCCGTAGAGGGGAAACACCCTCCATTTCCGTCAGAAAACCCTTTTATATAAAACCAGGGGATGACGACCTCAAAAGAAACACAACCGAGAGGTGAAATGTGAAGTGTTCTGGTTGTACGTGTCGGCGCTGATGATCCCGACGCTATACATCGGGCTCATGCTCAGACTCAAAAGGGTTTGAGATACCCATAGGCGCCCACGGCGGATAGGTCGACTGCGGGAAAGCGCCGCGATCAATTCGTTAGATGCATGCAGATCCGTGGGGGACAAAGGAGCGTCCTATCCAATTATATTAGATCACCAACGTGGTTTAATCTTCTCCAACCCTAAGCAGATAACCATAGCCTAGATATCCTTATTTAAGCACCCACGGAAGTTCTTCTTGAGGATGCCCTCAAGGCGATTGGTAAGGGGTCTTTTGAACAGATATTTTTGCATCATCTACTTGGAGTCAGTTATGGTTTACGTCCATACGAGGATCATCTCTATCTACCCTCTGCTTTTCATAGTATGGCCCCTCTGTCTCTGGTTACTCATCGAGGTTTTGAGCCGATTCAAGGAGCGGAGGTTGAATCTGTGGACTTTCCTGGCTACGTTTATAATCTATCTATTTATCACTCAGATGCGGGTGATAGAGAACCAAGAGGGCATCTTCTTCGATCTAAACGCTATAATCAACATGCCACTCCTCACAAATATCGTGCTTGTTGAGGCTGCGATATTATTTGTTTATGAGAGCCTCAAAACGTCCTCCGTCAAATTCCGCGATGCGGCCCCATTCATCGGCTTCGCTTCCGTTATACCTTGGCTTGCTCCTTTGATCGTGGAATCCGCTGTTCTAGCCCGATGGTTCGCTGAGGACAGGTTCTATGAAATGACGGAAGGAAAGTGCATTGGAGGGGCGGGCTTCAGCGATATACTCTTTCATTACGGTGGCAGAAACTTCGTAATCTCCCTCACCCTATTTTTAACTTGGATACTCCTTCTGCGTGGAACTCGACGCATTAGTCAGCTATGGGAGGAAAGAAAAGATAAGGAAGCCATGCGGGAGGAAGAAAGGCGGTGGAGGCTCAAGGTCTGGGAAAACCCCCTCACCCTCCTAGATGACGATGAACGATCAGTTTTCCTGACTTCTTATGGCCACCTGAGCAGGGAACAGCAGAACGAAATTCTACGGAACAAGATCCTCCCAGATAAAGGGATAATCCTCATCAACCCCAAAAAGGGTGAATGACGGAATGCTTCTACAAATGACCTGAACTCTTCGCGTATAGGTTCATCGTCTGATAATATTTCCTTATGGGCGTCACAAAGTGAACCACGCATCTAACGCGCCACTGAAGCTCCGAGGTGGGACCATAGGTTGAGAGAAACTGATTTCTGGCTTTTGGAATGGATAATGTCATCATATAGGAAAATGGCTCATAGGGTCTAAGAGGCTCATTCGAGGGAGGAGAATAAGCAATCGTTCCTATATAATCCTCCTCTCCATCAACGTCCAAGTATAACTGACATTGAAGGGAGGAAAGACTAAGGCGAGAATAAGCAGTGGGATTTACGACGGTGAAGGTGAGGGTTATAAGTATCTCATCTTCCTCGGGGCTTATCTCCATCTCAGCGACTGAGATGTCGAATCGCTTCAATGAGTTAAGGAGGCCGATGTAGTCGTATAGGTTCAGTATAAGGAACCCAGTAGAAACAATAATTGTGATGATAAAGGAGTAAGCGACAAGTTTTATACGCCTGTTCTCTCCGCTCATCGAAAATATTATCGTATGGAGGGTATATAATTTCAACCGTTTAAGGCTAAGAACAGAAGGTAAGAGAGATTGAAGATTTCAAACCGATCCATATTAGTAGCTCTTGGCTGGATACTCGTCCAGAGTCAGATCCAATTTTCAAGCCTCATCACAAGAGATCAGGGGCTTCAGCCCATCTGGTTCCTCGTCGTCTTTCTTTTGACAGTGCAGGCATCGATTCTGCTTGAGGGGATCGAGGAAACACTCAAGTGCTGGTTGGTCTCGCTTCTGTTCTCTGTATTGATGGTGTTCGTCCTCCTCTCGCTCCCGATACTCTTTGGAGCACTTATTATGGAGCTCGTCCCCATCATCATTCTGGGCAGCGTGCAGCCAGTTGTAAGTTTCTTAGTCATCATCGCGCCTCTCGGGCTCCTAGGCTGTTTCACGGGTCAAATAATAAGGAACAAGCTGCTTTAAAGACGTAAAATAAACCTTCTGGAAAGGATCAGAGATGACACGCCACTAGATGCCCCTTTCCGACGTCAACTAGTTCAGGTTCTAGCCTTGAGCATATCTCCTTTGCTTCGAGGCATCTTGGATAGAATCTGCAGCGCTTGGGCGGGTTTATCGGACTCATCACCTCCCCCTTTATGTGGACCTTTTCCTTCCTCGACGAAGGATCTGGAACAGGCGTGGCCTCGATGAGAGCTTTGGTGTAAGGATGGATGGGGTTCCTAATGATCTCGTCGCTCGAAGCCATCTCCATGATCCTGCCGAGGTACATTATTGCGATCCTGTCGCAGAAGTGCCTGGCCACCGCGAGCTCGTGTGTGATGAAAAGGTATGACCTCGTGAGCTCCTTGAGCTCCATCATCAAATTCAGGATCTCACCCCGAGTGGAGGTGTCCAACATCGAGACGGGCTCGTCGGCCACTACAAAGTCTGGTTTTATTATGAGGGCGCGAGCCACTGCGATACGCTGTCTCTGTCCTCCGCTGAGTTCATGAGGGTATCGGAACATGAAGTCTTCAGCCGGCGTCATTCTCACCTTTTCAAGGATATCGGCGACCCTCTCCGCCTTCTCCTCATCACTGTGTATAAGATGGTTCACCTCGAGGGGCTCCCCGATCAGATCTAGAACGGTCATTCGGGGGTTCAGAGATTCATATGGGTCCTGGAAGATGATCTGCATCCTGGGCCTTATCTTTTTCAGCTCTCCGCCGGAAAGGTTGGTGATGTTAATTCCTCGGAAATAGATCTCTCCGCTCGTTGGCTCGATGAGTCGTATCAGAAGTCGGCCCAGGGTTGTCTTACCACAGCCGCTCTCACCGACGAGCCCGAGGACCTCGTTTTCTTCGATATCAAACGTTACACCGTCGACCGCATGAACATACTCTCGTTCACCTCGAAAGATCGAGCTGAACAACCCCCTCCTTACGGGGAACAACTTTCGGAGGTCTCTAACCTTGATCAGGGCTTCTTCGCTCATCATCATCCACCTCTCGGGTGGTGGCACGCCACGTAGTGCTTCGCTGTGACCCTTCTCATTGCCGGAGGCGGATCCCGCCTGCAGACCTCAGTGGCCGCAGGGCACCTGGGATGAAAGCGGCAACCTTTCGGAGGGTTTAGGAGGTTCGGTGGGGCGCCGGGTATGAACTCGAATTTCGACTTCCTATGTTCATCCAACACGGTTGGAAAGGTGCTGATGAGCCCGTGGGTATAGTGATGCAACGGATTTTCGAAAAGCTCGTTGATCTCGGCCCACTCGACGATTCTTCCCGCGTACATAATGTCAAGGTAGTCGCAGAGTTCAGCCAGAACGGAGATGTCATGGCTTATGACGATTAAAGTGAGGTCCATCTCCTTCCTCAGTCTTCGGAGCAGATCCATCAACTGCTTTTGGACGATGACGTCGAGCGCGGTGGTCGGCTCATCCGCGATAACGAGCTGGGGGTTACATACCAGGGCCATGGCGATCATGGCTCTCTGCCGCATCCCCCCGCTGAACTCGTGAGGATACTGACGCCCCATGGCGGGGTCGATATCCACCCTTTTCAGCAGGTCTCGCGCGATTTCAACAGCCTCTTTCTTGGATACCTTCTCGTGAAGCGTGAGAGCCTCGGCGATCTGATCCTCCACCCTGAAGACGGGGTTGAGGGCGTTCATCGCTCCCTGAAATATCATGGAGATGAGTTTCCAGCGGATCTTCTCCCGGAACTCGTCCTCGCTCAGAGAGTATATGTCAGACCCGTTGAATAGGACCTTACCACTCTCTATCACACCATTTGAGGGAAGCAGTTTCAGGATAGAAAGGCCAAGGGTGGTTTTACCGCACCCAGACTCCCCCGCGAGGCCGACGGATGATCCCTTCTCAACGACGAAATCCACGCCGTCGACCGCCTTGACAACGCCCTGCTGGGTATGATAATAGACCTTTAGATCCGAGACTTCGAGGAAGTTCATTTCTCATCGCCTCCTGAGCTTCGGATTCAGTATCTCGTCCAACGAGAAGCCCATCATGACGAAGCTGAGGGCGAGCAAGGCGATACAGAGACCGGGGGGGATGACCCAGTAGAGCTCCTTAATCGCGGCGTAGTAGACAACATCGTGGAGCATCTGCCCCCAGCTCATTATATGGGGATCACCTAGGCCTAGGAAGCTGAGGGAGGCCTCCGCCGTTATCGCTGCGGGGACATTCGTTGCGAGACTAACATAGACTAGGCCCATAACGTTTGGAAGTATATGTCTGAGGGTGATGTGGATGGTGGAGCCGCCCGAGGCCCGGGCAGCCTCGACGAAGGCCCTCTCCTTTAAGCTTAGGACTTGGCTCCTTACTGTGCGGCTGAACCCCATCCATCCGAGCATACTTATGACGATTATGATGTTCCAGATGTTCTGACCGAGAATGGCGATGAGGACGAGAAGAAGAGGCAGGAAAGGTATGACGAGAAGCATATCCGCAAATCGCATGGCGAGCTCATCGACCATCCCCCCCATGAACCCCGCGAAGAGACCAACCACGAGACCTATGCTTACGGAGATGAAAGCGGACAGCAAGCCAACTAATAGGGATATCTTTGCACCGTGGGCAAGCTGGCTGTAGAGGTCTCGTCCCCATTGATCCGTTCCAAGGAGACCATAGCAGGTCCCCATTAGTTTGAGATCCAAATCATCAACGTATATCCGCGGCGTAACCGATGAATCTGGATTGATATCTTCGAAGACCACACCAAGGTAGAACTTGTAGTCTCCTGTGTGGTTAAAAATCTCCTTCGCGGGATCAGCGAACACTCCCTTTGGGAACCGCATCTTTACGCGGATGGAGTAAGAGTCCACTTTGTACTCCGGCTTGAACCAGTCCGTATCGACGCTCAATCTCTTGTCCCAGAGTACATATCTCCCGCCGAGAGGGGTGGCCAACACTAGGCTAACCTGGATCTTGCCCCCATTGATGCCTTCAGCCTTCAACGAGACATCGCATTTAAATCGCTTTGGGGGAGCGGAATAGGGCCAGGAGAATGTTTTTGATATATTTAAACTCGCCTCTGACGGTGTCGATGGCCCTCTATTTAGGGTTACAAGGAGTGAGCCGGGACCGCTTCCATGGGAATACCCCTCTGAAGAATGAGTTATGCTCAGGCTTTCCATGGCGTCAGACTCGAACACCCATTCCGATAGATCCCTGGCATCCGAGAAGCCCGGAGTCTTGATAGGCTCCAAGTTTGGAACCAGGTTTTGATATCCGGGAAGAAACCTGAACCACGCGGGAGGAACCTTACGACCTCCGACATCCCAGTCGTTTACCGGATCGTTCTCCGTTAACATAGGCCCGAAAAAGGCAAATAGAACAAAGAAGAGGATTATGCTTATCCCAAACAGTCCTTTTTTATTCTGCTTGTATAAGTTCCAGAAGCCCTTCGCTCTTTTTAAGAAGAGTTTGAATCGCTTGCGACGAGTTGAAACGGTCACGAGCAACACCTCTCAGTATCTGATCCTCGGATCGATGAACCCATACACGATATCAACCACGAAGTTGGCCACCACGGTGACCAAGGCAAAGATGAAGAAGAGCGCCTGTAATACCGGATAATCATTAAACTGAATCGCATTCCAAGTATATAGACCTAGACCGCGCCAAGAGAACACTGTCTCCGTCAATATGGCCCCATTTAAGAGCCCGGGGATGGTTAGGGCGATATTTGTTACCAAGGGCAGCATCGCGTTCCTGAACGCGTGCTTGAAGAGGACGCCCCTCTCCGTCACACCCTTGGCCCTAGCAGTTATGATATAATCTTCATGGAGTGTCTCTAGGAGCGTGCTCCTCATAAGGAGAAGCCAGCTCCCGTACGAGAAAAGAAACAGGGTAAGAGCGGGCAGGAAAAGGTGCCAGCCGATATCGAATATTCTCGCAATAGGGTCTGTAGGAGGCGGCCGCGACATGGTGCCCGCCAAGGGGAAGAGATGGAAAACATATCCAAGTAAGTAGATGAGAAGCAATCCCATCCAGAAGGTGGGCAGTGCATAGCTGAATAGCGAGACAGAAACAGAGGTCACGTCAAAAAGACTTCCTCGCTTGGAGGCCGCGTAAATCCCAAAAATAGTCCCGAACAGACAGGCGAATAGAAGAGAAACACCCATGAGGAGGAGGGTGTTTGGAAGTCGTTCAATTATCTCCTTCGATACGGGCTCCAACGAGTAATAGGAATAACCGAAGTTCCATGTTAATGTTGATTTCAAGTATCTAATATATTGTACATGGGCAGGTTCTTTTAGCCCCCAAAGCTCGATGAGTCGTTCGACCATCTCCGGTTCCAGCCTTGAGGCGCTTGCGACAATCTGTATGGGATTGCCCGGCGCAAGCCTGAAAATGACGAAGTTTAGCGATAATGCGAAGAAGAGAAGCACGAGGCTGTAAATGGTTCTTTTAATAATGTAGCCTTTGAATGACATCTCCACTTATTTACTATCCCACTTTATATAGGTTCTTTTTTTCTTAAAACACGGGAATAAGAAATAACCCGGGGTTTTGTCCGAGAAAAAAAGGTGTTGAGGGGATTTAGGCCCCTCTTCTGGAGAGGAAGATGGCAACTACGCCCAAGATGACGGCGATCCCTATGGAGGCATAGCTTATGTTTGCTGCGTTACTTAGACCAGCCTCAAGACTCGATATCTCCGATTCAAGCGAGGAGATCTTCGACTCTAGGGCATTTATGTCGCTTGTGCTAGCCGCTATTACCTCCTCGATCCTGGCCTCAAGTTCGCTTATTGTCTGTGCTGTCGCCTCGAGTTCTGCTAACTTGGACTCTAGCGCGCTTATTTCTTGAGCTTGCTTGCGGATCGTGGGGTACTTCCAGTACGCATCATTCGCCACAAGGTGCACATATTCCCCTGGCACATATTCCACGAACTTCCATGGACCGAGTCCTATGAGTTCACCTTCTGCTACGGGGTCGTAGTCCTGCCAGTTATCGCCGACCTTCTCCCATATGTGCTTTGGAAGCACGGGAACGTTGATGTAGTGGAAGGCAAAGTAGCTGGTGGTGTTCTGGTATACCTCAAGTGTGTAGTCGTCAACTAGGACCGTCTTCACTATGAACTGGACGCTCGGCTGATACCTCGGGATCTCCTGCTCAATCAGGTAGTCGTATGTGAACTTCACATCCTCAGCGGTGAAGGGTACTCCATCGTGCCAATAGGCATTTTCGACGAATTTGAAGGTGATCTTCAGGCCGGGCGTTCCCTCAGGGCTTGTCCATTCTTCAATTTGCCAAGACTCGGCCAGCCAAGGCCAATCTTCGCCTAGGTCATAGGGGTTGACCCTGTAGATGGGCTCATAGATCTTGTCCAGTACTTCCCAGGTGTAGGTCCAGGCGGCGGTCATTGGGTTGAGGGTCTCTATGTCGGATTTGATGCCGTATTCGATCTTTCCACCGTAGTCTTTGCCGACCGGGTGCATATTGAAGCAGCTCCACCAGCTATTAATGCCGGTTCCAACCTCGTTGACGACTCCCGTCCATTCTTTCCTATAGGCTTTGACCCCAACGTGTCCGTAGAGGGGTATCCCGACGACCTGCTCAGCAAATATCTCTTGTAGTTTGAAGGTGGCCTCCATAACCTCCTCATAGGTACTGGCGGACTTTTGGATCTCGGACCAGTAGTCGTATGTGCTATTGACAAAGCCAGGGTAGTTGTAGCCACGCCAGCCGCCGACGCAATCAGGATCGAAGTTGGGGCTGCTGTAGAGATCCGCGAGATGATCAGGGTCTCTGCCTAGTCCCCAGCCTCCGGTGTAGAGATTCCATTCCCCAGCGGGGTCGAGCATCACGTATTGGGCACAAACGCTTCTCTCGACCACCTGATCATCCACAGGGACGCCGAGTGCTTCCAACTCTTCCGCGAGCCATATGCCGGCTTGTTTCCGCTCCGGGTCGTCTAGACGGATGTAGAATATAACGGGAGCCATGTTCTCCCCGGTTATCGGGTCGTTCCTAATCCCATCTCCGTCGGTGTCAACGAAGCCCCCGAGCTCGAGTTCTGCAGCTGCCTTCTCTGGACTGTATTCATATTTCCTTATGTTTGGGTTGCTCCAACTACCTAAGACGACGGGCACAGGACTATCGAGACTATATCCGAATCCCTGCAGAACGTCTGTCTCTATCCTGTCCTTGTCAACAAGATGAGCGACGGCCCTTCTGAAATGGAGGTTGCTAGTAGGCCACCGCTGGTGATTGATGTCGATCAGGTAGTAGCCCAGGTCAGGGGTGCTGTCGGTTTTGATGTTCGGATCTGCGAGGGCATCCTCCACTTTCTCGGCGGGGAGCTCCCAGTCCATCAGGTTGATATCGCCTGTCTTCAGCGCTAGATACTCTGCTTCTGGGTTCAGGTAGATCTTGAAGAACAGCTCATCTGCCCAAGGTCCCGTTGTCTCCACTTCCTCAGCAGAGGCAGTGAAACTTGGCCAAATGCAAGTTACCATCAGTACCATCAATAAGCCTGCGAAAATGGCATGTTTTCGATTCATCTGTAATCCCATTAGAGGATTATCCCAATTAAATATAAAAACATACTATCCACCCCACGCGGGACACATCATCAAATCAGCATAGAAGTTGACAGGTAGAGGTTTTTAGATAAGGGAGACCATCGACGGAGGGTTTAAATATCTCTAGCGATATATGGTATCGCTAGAGATATGGAGGTACGCGTGTTGAAGGTGATGAGCAGGGTGCCCAGGGGGTTCACGAGGTTCTACGTGCTGCACCTCCTCAGGGAGAAGCCCATGACAGGGAAGGAGATCATCGAGGAGGCGGAGAAGAGGAGTGAGGGCGCCTGGAGGCCCTCGCCGGGGCTAATCTACCCCCTCCTGGGGCGGCTCGTCCGGGGAGGGCTCATCGAGGAGACGGAGGGGGGCAGGTTCACCATCACGCCCAGGGGGGAGGTGGCCCTACGGCAGTACACCGCGATCCAGGAGCAGTTGGAGAGGCAGGTGAGGCTCGTCAGGCGGCTCGGCCTCTCCGTGTTCACGGCGGGTAAATTCCTGGCCGAGGATGCCCTCGACAGGATCATGGCCGTGACCTTGAAGGCGCATGAGATGGTGGCCAAGGGGTCCGAGGACCTCCAGAAGAGCTTCTACTCCAAGTACAGGGCGTTCCTGGAGAGCGAGTTGAAGAAGCTGGAGGGGCTATCGGCGGAGGAACAGACCTCGGACGCGGCCTAACCCTTTTTCTAGCCTCGATCGTTCTGCGCCGCGCCTCGCGGTGGCGTGTTTGGGAGCTGTTTAAATCGTATATCAAATTCGGCGTGTGAAACGGGGCTTTTTTTAGCGCTATATTCAAGCCGCGGCGCTGTGAAACATAACGTTTTTATTCCGACGAGGTGCATCGTTGGGTGGCGGAAACGCCTTCCGCGCTTAGATGGCGGCTTCGACCAGACTGAGGCGCTTGCCTCTGGATGACGGGTCGATCTCCAGAAGCGGGAACAGAGATGACGACCTGAGCAGAGGCGTCGCAGCCTTCAGGTCGGAGATGGGTCGAGTGGACTCTCCTCCGACAACTCCGAACAGCCTTGCGTAAACGAATTCCGATTGATCCCGTCGGACCCCACTGCTATCGAGGTGGGACTAAGCCATGCTAGTCGGACGACCCCGGACCATGGCGGGGGAGTGGCAGACTGCTCAGTAACACGTAGCTAACCTACCCTCGGGACGGGGACAACCCCGGGAAACTGGGGCTAATCCCCGATAGGTGTGGAGGCCTGGAACGGTTCCACGCCCAAAGGTCTGCGCGCCCATGTCGCGCGCCGACGCCCGAGGATGGGGCTGCGGCCGATCAGGTTGTTGGTGAGGTAACGGCTCACCAAGCCTTTGACCGGTACGGGCCGTGAGAGCGGTAGCCCGGAGATGGGCACTGAGACAAGGGCCCAGGCCCTACGGGGCGCAGCAGGCGCGAAACCTCCACAATGCACGCAAGTGCGATGGGGTTACCTCGAGTGCCGCCTGAAGAAGGCGGCTTTTCCACGGTGTAATGAGCCGTGGGAATAAGAGGGGGGCAAGACTGGTGTCAGCCGCCGCGGTAACACCAGCTCCTCGAGTGGTGGGGACGTTTATTGGGCCTAAAGCGTCCGTAGCCGGCTCGACAAGTCCCTCGTTAAATCCAGCGTCCCAAGCGCTGGGCCGCGAGGGAGACTGCCGAGCTAGAGGGTGGGAGAGGTCAGCGGTATTCCTGGGGTAGGGGCGAAATCCTTTGATCCCAGGAGGACCACCAGTGGCGAAGGCTGCTGACTAGAACACGCCTGACGGTGAGGGACGAAAGCTGGGGGAGCGAATCGGATTAGATACCCGAGTAGTCCCAGCCGTAAACGATGCAGGCTAGGTGTTGGGGCGGCCACGGGCCGCCTCAGTGCCACAGGGAAGCCATTAAGCCTGCCGCCTGGGGAGTACGGCCGCAAGGCTGAAACTTAAAGGAATTGGCGGGGGAGCACCACCAGGCGTGAAGCCTGCGGTTTAATTGGAGTCAACGCCGGGAACCTTACCGGGAGCGACAGCAGGGTGAAGGCCAGGCTGAAGGTCTTGCCGGACGAGCTGAGAGGAGGTGCATGGCCGTCGCCAGTTCGTGCCGTGAGGTGTCCTCTTAAGTGAGGTAACGAACGAGACCCGCGCCCCTTGTTGCCACCAAATCCTAAAGGGATGTTGGGCACTCTTGGGGGACCGCTGCCGACAAGGCAGAGGAAGGTGCGGGCAACGGCAGGTCAGTATGCCCCGAATCTCCCGGGCCACACGCGGGCTGCAATGGTAGGGACAGAGGGCTGCAACCCCGAGAGGGGAAGCCAATCCCTAAACCCTACCTCAGTTGGGATCGAGGGCTGCAACCCGCCCTCGTGAACATGGAATGCCTAGTAACCGCGCGTCATCATCGCGCGGTGAATACGTCCCTGCTCCTTGCACACACTGCCCGTCGAACCACCCGAATGAGGTTTGGGTGAGGCGTGGTCGAAAGTTGGCCGCGTCGAATCTGGGCCTCGTGAGGAGGGTTAAGTCGTAACAAGGTGGCCGTAGGGGAACCTGCGGCCGGATCACCTCCTACGAAACGGAGCGGAGGAGCCCCACTCGACCCACAACAATCACGTGCAATCCCCGACCGGATGCGATCGGGGATGAAGGGCCAGCGACGGCGCCAGCGCCGCCGCGATGAAGCCGTGCATAGACTTCCGACTCCAACCAATGGGACCGGGTTACGCTGATATACTACGCTACCTGGTGGATGACTTGGCTTGGGTGCCGATGAAGGGCGTGGCAAGCTGCGATAAGCCTCGGGTAGGCGCATGCGGCCTTAGATCCGAGGATGCCCGAATGGGACTTCCCACCGGCTTCGGCCGGTGCTCCGTGAGGAGCGGGAACCCCCCGAACTGAAACATCTTAGTAGGGGGAGGAGGAGAAACCAACTGGGATTTCCTGAGTAGCGGCGAGCGAAAGGGAAAGAGCCTAAACTGAACGCTGCGGCGACGAGCCGCCGCGGATGTGGTGTATGGGGTCGGCCGCCCCCTCCTCGGCGAAGTCGAAGTGTTCTGGAAAGCTCCGCCATAGAGGGTGAAAGCCCCGTAGACGTGGGCCGAGAGGGGATGGGCCGGCTTCCGGAGTAGCGTGCCTTGAGACTGGCGCGTGAATCTGGGAGGCATTAACTTCCAAGGCTAAATACAACCCAAGACCGATAGCGCACTAGTACGGTGACGGAAAGATGAAAAGCCCCCCGGGAGGGGCGTGAAAAGAGCCTGAAACCAGGTAGTTACAGACGTGTGCGGCCCGCAAGGGTAGAACCTCCCCGAAGGAGGCCGCGGCGACGCGGTAGTACGGGGGGAGGGGACCAGGGTCGCACGTTCCGTCTAGAAACACGGGCCGGGGAGTTTACCTGCGTGGCAAGCTTAAGGGTTCGAAGCCCGTAGGCGTAGGGAAACCGAAGCGCGAACAGCCGGCTTGACCGGTGAGTCGCTGGGTCTGAAAGGGCCCGGAGTCACGCGGGTAAGACTAGAAACCAGGTGATCTAGCCCTGGGCAAGGTGAAGTCAGGCGAAAGCCTGATGGAGGCCTGAAGGGGTGCTGACATGCAATTCGCTCCTCTGACCTGGGGCTAGGGGTAAAAGGCCAATCTAACCTGGTGATAGCTAGTTCCCTCCGAAGTATGTCGCAGCATAGCTCCGGGGGAGGCTGCCGGCGGGGTAGAGCACCAATCGGGAGGCACGGGGGAGAGATCCCTCACCTCGCTTTTGAACTCCGAATACGCCGGCGCCGCAGAACCCGGGAGACGGGATGCGCGGGTTAAGCTCGTGCTCCGAGAGGGGGACAACCCAGACTGGGGTTAAGGCCCCAAAGTGCTGGCTAAGTGATAAATCAAAGGGCGTCGTAAGCCCAAAACAGCGGGGAGGTAGGCTTAGAAGCAGCCATCCTTTAAAGAAAGCGTAACAGCTCACCCGCCGAGGCTTAGGGCCCCGAAGATGGACGGGTCTCAAGCCAGCCGCCGATACCCCAGGGACGCGCCTGCGGGCGCGGTCTGGTAGGAGGGCGTCCCGATTGGGCAGAAGCAGGGCCGTGAGGTCCTGTGGACCGGTCGGGATTGCAGATCCCGGTGGTAGTAACAGCGTAGTCGGGTGAGAATCCCGATCGCCGGAAGGGCAAGGGTTTCCCGGCAATGCGTCGTCAGCCGGGAGTTAGTCGGTCCTAAGGCCAGCGTTAACATGACTGGTCGAATGGGAAACGGGTTAATATTCCCGTACTGCGGGGGTACACGCGGCAACGCTAGGCCCCGCGCGCGACGCTTCGGGGTAGGTCGAGCAGGGTCGTCGCCCTGTTTAACTGTCCAAGCCTGGGGAGTACCGTAACGGTGAGAACCAGGCGAAGGCAGGAATAGCCCCCCGTTTAGGGGGGTTCGATCGATCCCTGGAGCCCATGAAAAGCGCGCGGGGATGGATCCCCCGCATCCGTACCCAGAACCAACACTGGTGCCCAGGGTGAGAAGCCCAAGGCGTGTCGGGTGTACTCTAGGCGAGGGAAATCGGCAAATTAGCCCCGTATCTTTGGTATAAGGGGTGCCTGCTGCGCTTGCGGAAGCCGGCGTGGCAGGTCGCAGTGACAAGGGGGTCCCGGCTGTTTAATAAAAACATAGGTAGCCGCTAGACCGAAAGGTTGCGTACGGCTATTGAATCCTGTCCAGTGGTGGTACCTGAAACCTGATTTCAACCGGGCTAAGGGCCGCTAAACGACGGGAGTAACTCTGACTCTCTCAAGGTAGCCAAATGCCTTGTCGTGTAAGTTACGACGTGCATGAATGGATCCACGAGGGCCCCACTGTCCCCGCCTAGAACCCGGTGAACCCACGTAAGCTGGATGAACAGTCCAGCGACTCCCAGCGGGAAAAGAAGACCCCGTGGAGCTTTACTGCAGCTTGTCGCTGGGACGTGGTCGCGTTTGCATAGAGTAGGTGGGAGCCCATGAGTACGCCTCTCCGGGGGCGTAGGAGGCGCCAATGGAACACCACCCTAACGCGGCTATGTCCCTGACCGAGGCCTCGGAGCCCGGGACAACGGCAGGTGGGCAGTTTGGCTGGGGCGGCACCCCCTTGAAAAGGAATCGAGGGGGCCCAAAGGTCAGCTCAGGCGGGACAGAAACCCGCCGTAGAGGGTAAAGCCAAAAGCTGGCCTGACAGGATCCCGAACAATAAGGGTTCCTGAGGCGAAAGCCGGGCTTAGCGAGCTATCATGCCCCTATTAATGAGGGCTGGTAGTGTCAGAAAAGTTACCCCGGGGATAACAGGCTTGTCGCGGGCGAGAGTCCGCATCGACCTCGCGGTTCGGTACCTCGATGTCGGCTCTTCCTATCCTGGCCTTGCATAAGGGGCCAAGGGTGAGGCTGCTCGCCTATTAAAAGGGAACGTGAGCTGGGTTTAGACCGTC
>Ga0180300_10000447_pt1 | contig 18043 bp, 12 predicted proteins | sample GuaBasSediGuay15_FD_121798 | JGI IMG/M metagenome (GOLD analysis project Ga0180300, IMG submission 121798) | Subseafloor sediment microbial communities from Guaymas Basin, Gulf of California, Mexico - Guay15, Core 4569-2, 21-24 cm | ecosystem: Environmental > Aquatic > Marine > Hydrothermal... | reverse complement strand
GGTTGGCGGTGAGCTGAAGAGGCTCACAGATTTGGCTGGTGTAACAGAGACTGAGATGATTGAGTGTAAGATGAGGATACGACCAAATGAGTCCTTTGATATTCTGCCAGGTTACATCCTAAAAGGTGTAAAGTTCTCAGACTGGGGTCTTGATATGGCTGCTGGTGACATGACAAAAGAGCACGCAGATTACTCGGCAACAGATGTTGAGAAGGAAGAATAAGCGTAAATTAATATTTCTATTACTTTTCTTTTCTTGTTATTAAAAGGAGGCTAAAAGCTATGAGCGAAATGAATTTGGAAGAATACCTGAAGAGGCAGAGAGAGGTGGAAGAGATAACTTTACCTTCGGGTCTTAAGGTCAAAATACGAAAGCGTCTTTCACCATTACGCTGTCTAAAGATATTGGGAAAAGCTAATGTGAGCTGGGATGAGATGGGTCCTGGTCTCTCCATAGATAAGTATAATGCGTTTTGTGAAATAGGCTTTTCTGAACTTCTTGTTGAACCTAAAGTTCCCGAAGATATAGCAGCCGAAGACTTTGAGGATAAAGACTTTAGTGAACTTCACAAGATACTCATACGAAACTTCCAAGGTAATATCGAGGAGGACGTAAAAGGGTTAGGACCCAAGGAGTTAGATAACAAGGATTTTACTACACCGTCCGAGTAATCTCGGAGAAATGTCACGTCAGACCATCGGATATTCTTGATCCTTATGACGAACTTCCATTTATAGATAAAATTAAATTAGATATCGCTGTGCTTACCTCCCGGACCAAGGAGGCGAGTCAAACCATGTCGCCTCAAGATGCTGAGGCTTATTTAGAACAACTGAAGATTAAGAAGAAAATTGGTAGAAAAGATTGAGGTTGTATTGGAAGGAGTAGACCGAACGCAACAGGCGTTCGCTACTTTCCGTAAGAATGTAGAGAGTTCGGTTAGTGAGTTAAGAAAAGCAAGAGCAGACGTATTAGCGTACAGTGAGAGCGTCAAGAACGCCATCAAGTGGCAAGAGATGACAGCAAAACAGTATGTTGAAGCCACGTCTCAGCTTCGAGAATACGACAAGTATGTTAGACGAATGACTACCCAGATTCCAGAGAATCAACAGGAGCAAGCTCGATGGGTTAAAGCTATTAAAGAGGGACTAAACCCAATAGAGAAGTACATTGCCAACTTTAAGGAAATCTCTCCTCTGTTAGATAAGGTTGCAGATAAAGCTTTAAATTATAACTACACACTATTAGAAAGTACAGGATACACAAAGAAGGGTTCAAAGTATACTGAGACACTGTCCAATAGATTTCGAAGATTAGCTCGTTCCTTCTCAGAGGCTCAAGGTCCTCTTTACAAATGGGGACGGGTATTCAACCACTACTTGCCTATCATTTTCGTGGGTGTATACGCATTCCGGAATTTAGAACAAAAACTTGAACAAATAACAAAAGCCTTTGCTGATTTCGAGTCCCAACTTGTGGTGGTAGAAAGGACAACAGGAATGGCTCACGATACAGTTGAGCGACTTGGCAAAATTTTCCTTACTCTCGGAGAACAATTACCTGTGCCTCTTGAAGGGTTAGAGGATATAGCTATCACAGCAGGACGATTAGGAATACGAGGAGAAGCTAACATCCTTGCCTTCACTGATGCTATAGTCAAGATGTCTAATGCAACTGTGCTTTGTGCCGATTCAGCTTCCAATGCTCTTGCACGTATAGCGAAAGCTATGGGAATTCCTATTCCTTATGTTGAGAACCTTGGTTCAAGTATAGACATCTTGGCAAACACTTCTGCTGCTAATGCTGAACAGATAGCAACAGTTATGAGAAAGGCTGCTGGTGCAGCTAAAACTATGGAACTCCCAGCTTCTGCTCTGGCTGCAATGGGTGCAACTCTTGTGGAAAGTGGTGAAGAGGCAGCACGAGCTGGTACCAGAATATCGAGAGCTTTAGTGTATGCTTCAACAAAGACTGGAGTGATGGCAAGACAAATGGGATTGTCAGTGAAAGAGCTCCGGAAGCGAATGGAAGAGGATATGCTTGGTGTGCTTCTCGATTATTTAAAAGTACTCAGAGACACTCCTTCCAAGGTAGAGCGTCTTTCGATGGCACATGAAGTCTTCGGAATGATAGGTACAAAAGCAATAGTGAAGCTTGCAAACAATTACGATACCTTAGAGAAACACATAAAAGACGCTCAGGACGATATGGTGTATAATATCACACTTGAACGAGAGTATGCGAAAACACTTGATACCACGGCAGCCAAAATGCAGATGTTGGATAACGCAATAGAACGACAGAGAATCATCTTAGGAGAAAAGCTTGCTCCAGTATACTTTAAGATGAAAGAGATTGTACTTTCTTTCTTCAAGGCTTTGGCTGGACCTGAACCAATTGAATATGGAAACATTGTAGTATCTCTTGGTGAAAACTTAGAAAGATTGTTAACGCCCAGTAAGTCTCTCTTAGCTATTTCAGATAAACAAACATCTTTTTATGAAAAGTCTTTAGAGGACATGCCGCATTTGATAGCTTATGAAGACGCTTTTGCTAAAGCCATAAACGCGACGTCTCAATATGAGTTTATAGGATATACTCGTGCGAAACAAAGATACGAAGAGATCAAGAAAAATAGGCGCACTATTGAGGAGTCGAGCAGAAGTTTGTTATCTCATGCCAAAGCGATGATGGAAGATGCTGCATTCACTGGAAGCTCCATCATCCAGCACGCATATCTCAATAAAGTTATGCAGGGCACAATTCACTTTGTGTCACGTTACGAAACAGGCATTCAAAGCTTAAATAAAGCCAAAGATTTACTCTTAGATTTAACTCTAAGAGGTTTGGGTATTCAGGAAGCTTGGGATAATGCTCTGATGCAGGAAATTAAGAACATTGAAAAAGATGTTAAAGCTCATCATGGCTCTGCTGTGGAATTTCTTGCGAGAGCCGATGCTGTCAAAGAAGGTGCTTTCTCTCAAATTGTATTCAACGACGCCATGAATAGAGGAATGCGAGTACTCGCTAAGTACTCTCCTCACATGAAGCGTGCAGTTTCTCTTGCAGGTTCTCTGACCAAGACTCTTATAGAAGAGGGTGTAGCATCAACTGAACTCGAGAACGTGTGGGAGAAATTGGGAGAGTTGTTAGAGGAGCGAATAGAACTGTCAACTGAATTATCTCAAGTCGAACTCCAATGGAATGCTACCACAGAACATAAACTGGACCTTGAAGCTGAACTCTCAAAGATTTGGGAAGATCAATTAGATGTGATTAGTAAGCTATTAGAAGGTAGCGATAATTTAGCTCAGTCTTATTTTACTCTTAATGATGCTCTTCAATACTTGAATGGTCAATATCCCACTTTTGAATCTCTTACGAGAGGAATACTTGCATCAGTAGAGGGAGCCGTGGTTCCTATCAAAGCCCTTGATTTAGGTATAATAAAATTAGGAGATATTCTCCCGTCTAAGTACTTTAAACCTCTCGATATCCTTCTAAAAAAGCATGCAAAAATAGTCGAAAGTTTTGATGAGTTAAATGCTGCTGAGCTTCAATATGGCGCGGGTAGTGAGGAAGTCATAAAGGCAAGAGCTAAGGCTCAGGAGAGTGTGGATGATTACAGTAAAACACTTACTGAATTTGCGCCCCTGTTGACAGAACTCAATAAAAGAGATAAAGAATGGGGACTCACCGAGAGCAAACGTTACAAACAAATTAAGGACATGGCTATACTCTCAAAGGACGAATTGGATACATATAAAGAGGCTATTGATTCTTCCTCTCAGTATCATAGCAATTTGGATCGTATAAGAGAGATTCGAGACGAAATAGCCTCCTTGACTCTACTTCAAACCAAAGCTGAAAGGCTATGGCAAGATGCTTCCAGAGATTCAACCAGTGAACTTGAGGCGTATAATAAAGTTTTGGACATGGTAGGGATTACAGAGGAAAAGGAAAGAGAAACCGCTTTAAAGCGAATACAAGAAATTATGGCAAGTGATCGTCCCCTTGAAGAGCGCAATAAATTACTTGTGGATTATATTGCAGGACTATTAACCGTTGTAGAAAAGAAAGAAAGATTAGTTTCGGTGGATGCAGAAATAAATAAGTTAAGAGCTGAAGGCAATAGACTGTTGTATGAGAATCTTCAAACCTTGGCTAATACAGGATACATATCCGGAACGGTTGCAGATGATCTTAAGCTTCTTGTTAATGCAGCTCAGGATGTAGCTCAGGTTTCAGCAGAGGACAAAGAAGCACTCAAAGATATGGTTCTGTCCTTTATATATGCTGGAGTGAGTACTGGGACTCTCGATAAGCAAATGCAGACCCTTGGTGAAACATTAGAGGGTTTTGGCTTTTCGTTTCAATATATTCCCGATAACGCGGAGACAGCTATGGATGAAACCAGATTAATCATCAAGGACGCTATGGGTGGGATAGTAATCGATAGCGCAAAGGAGTTCCAAGACATAAAAGCCATGATAAATGAATTGCCAGAGGACACTAAGCAAAACTTGGCAAAGGGTGTGGAGAAATGGGGCACTCTCTTCGAGAAAGCAAAAGTTCTCAACATCGCGTTTAGTGCTCCTATGGAAGATGTGTTCAGAAATCAATTGGTGGAGCTAACTGAAATTAAAGGGAACATAGAGACAATTGTACAGAAAGGAATTAAAGTAACTAAGGTGAAATCAATGCACACTGGGGGTAAAGTAGAATATACAGGACTGCACCTTCTACATAAGGGGGAAATAGTAGTTCCAGAAAAGATAGCTCGACAATTAAACACTTCACGTTCATCTGTAAGAGAAAGGGTAATATCTCCCATAATTAAGAATAATGTAGAGTTTGGAGGATTCAGTGTTCCTCTTGAAGATCTTAAGAAGCTTCTCTCCTCTTTAATGAATCAACCTGAAGTCCATTCAAGCGTTATTAAGGAGGTTTCAAATAAGGAAGTTCTTAAAGACATTAGGGAAAGGGAAATAGGACAACAATACATTAAACAGGTAATGCACGACTCTAACATCATAAGGAAGTCCTCAGTAGTAACATCCCTCTTACCAATTAACGTATCTACATCTTCTCCTGTACTATCCTTATCTCTCCCGAAAGTGGACGTGAAACCAAGTGATATGTCAGTGCGAATTGACACAAAAATACCAAGAGATAGGATCATCAAGACCCACCTCATAGATTCGCATGAGACATTCATAAATGGCGTACAACGCAATGTAATTGATAAGTCCGATACAAATATCATAGAAAGAACATTTAGCACCATATCTTCATATTTGCGCTCTAATGAAATTTATGAAAATAACCGAGAAATGTTCAGAGAGGTTAGTCACGTCTTTGACAACAAGGTGGTAAGAGAGGACAACCTTATTGAGAATCTACAAACATTGAAAGAGGTCATTCTTAAGGACAGAGAGGTGATCAATAATAACATTCAGAATGTTCGAGATAACAATGTGATTACTCGATATTCTTATGTTCAAAAGGAGAGAATTAACAATTTCGTTGAGAAAAACATAACATCGATATTAAGAGAAGAAAAGAGTCCTACACTTAATAAGGAAGTAGTGAAGGAGGACAATTATAAAGAAAAAATAATCACTCTTCGAGATAACATCCTTAAGAATGTAGAAACTCTAAGATATTACAATGAAACTGTGAAACCCTTGAAGATGAAAGATTGTACATCTTCGATAAGACAATTTGACGTCGAAAAAGAATTAGTTACGTCACAAGTCAATAATTTAATCGAGAAGAGTAAAATCTTAACATTAAAAGAAAAGGCATCCTCCTCTGATAGTGAGAAGACAACAAAGGATCGTATTCATGAAAAATTAAATGTAATAAAGGATATATACTTTAAGAGTAAAGAATTAATAAAATATAATAATATAATTAATAATATAAAGGAACAAAGCATTGTACCACAAACAGGACTATTCCAAGTTGAGAAAGGGGATATTGTGATACCAGAACCAAGGGTAAACAATTTGATTGAAAACTCGCTTAACTTGGAGGCATTGAATTCTTTGTTGACTTCTCTCAAAAGACTTCAAGGATTCTCTTCCAATACAAATTCAACTCTTCGAGAAATATTAAAGAAAGGAGTACTTGGTTCACTCCAAACAGGTGGTTCTGTTGGAGAGACAGGACTTTACCTCTTACACGAGGGAGAGTACGTTGTACCAAAGTCCGCTCCTTCACAAGTCTTGAATATCCACATAGAACACATAAGCTTGAGTCCAGAATACACAGCAGAGAAATTCCTTAAAGACTTAGAGTCATACAGATTTTCTCCACTATAAAATGACTTGGAAAGTTAAATTTGGAGATTTGGAATTGGAGTATGTTGAGTCATGGTCTCCAGGCATTGACCCAATGAAGAAAATCTATACGATGTACGATGGCTCAACTGATGTTGCCTCCTTTAATAAGGTGAGGTGGAGACCTAAGATAGTTGGGATATGCGATGAAACTAAAATTACTCAGATTGCTGAAGCCGCTAAGAAGACTCAAGACACTCTCCAAATAAACACAGAAGAAGGAATATTTGAATTTGAAAATACATCCATTATAAGCGTGAATATGGATTATTGGCGTCACGCTAATGGGACCAATTACTATCGTATAACTATGGAATTTATGGTGATAGGTTAAAATGAACATGAATTTCCTTCCTGGAGAAATTAAGGCTGAAGTTAAAGTACATAGAGCAGATGGAAGCGTAGAGACTCACAAGGCGATTGACATTGAAATGGACGAAGAAATCGAAAAAGAAATAGAAAATTATGTACTTCTTAGAAAGGCTCAAATCTTATCTCACTTGTTCTAATTATATTAGAGAGGTTGGAGGTTTAAAAAAAATGGCAGTAAGAAGTAGTGCAATTACCAATACAGCAAGAGTGAATATGGCTTACGCTTTGCTTAATCAAAATGATTCCTCCTACGATTATGTTTGTATGGGAGTAGGCAATGCCAGCCAGCCAGCAGATCCTTCAGATACCGGATTAGTGGGAGACGAAACCAAGTATGTTACTGTGAATGGGGTGTATGAGGCAGATTACACCGCTAAGTGGACTCACACTTGGTCTTATGATGATCTTCCTTCTCATAAATTCGGGGAAGCGGGCATTTTCAAGAACGAGTCAGAACTCGAAATGCTTGGTAGAATAGTATTCGATCCAATTGAGCTCAATGAGAGTGATTATATAGAGATAACAATGCGAGTTCGATTCCCATAGGCGTATGACGTGGTGGAATGGGAACTGGAAATATCGGCAAGAAGTAAAAATAACAAATAACGCCGGTAAGTATCTGTACGGGCATCAGGTATTGGTTACTCTCACGAATTCTAATTTTGATTTTCAACATGCTAATACTCACGGTAAGGATTTTCGAGCGATTTCTCCCGACGGTTCGACTTCTTATCCTTATTACATAGAAAAGTGGGATTGGGGTCAAGAAGCTAAAGTTTGGGTTAGAATCCCTATTATTGCACCTGGAGAAGAAACTACTTTCTTTATATATTACGGCAATCCCGATGCTTTCGATGAAAGTAGCGGAATAGCATTTGAGTTTTTTGATGATTTTGACGGCACAAGTTTAGATGAAGAAAAATGGGAAAAAGGTACCGACGTTACGGAAAGTGATTATTCTGTTTCCGATTCCATTCTCGATTTTTCGGGAGGAGGAACAGACTTTGAGTTCTTGAAATCAAAGTCCTTTTCCTCAGAACCTCCCGTCATTCTTCGTGTGAAACAGCGAGATTACACTTCCTATACATATCCAGCAGAATTGGGTTTTGGTTATAGAAACTACGGCGGGGTTCAAGGTGCTCCGGCGGACGATTGCGTGCTCAAGGCAGTAAGCACCTCAGATAAATATCACTTACTAACAAGAGCGTCAGGTTCTGAGTCTTCAGGAAATTCTCTGTCAAGTGATAACGAGTATCATATTTTTGAAATTATATGGACCGATTCCAAAGTATCATTACGTAAAGATGGAACTGAGATCTCCTATACAACAACTAACATACCGACTTCCGCTCTTTTTGTTGCAATAGGTCACCCTGAAACGGCTGCTCCAAATAGTTGGAAAGGTTCTTGGGATTGGATCTTAGTTCGTAAATACGCCGATCCTGAACCCGTGACCGAATTAGGGAGAGTTGATTCTCTCATTATTAATTACGAATTTCCTTTTGAAGTTGAATGTGAAGCTACTCATTCAGGAAAATATACTTATTTGATAAAAGATAAAAACGACATTTTTTCTTTGGTTTCGTCTGTAACCAAAAATAGTTTCGGTGGTGAAGTTGAAGTAGATTTGTGGTTTACTTCAGCATCTTATCCTGTGCAAGCTCCACCCTTTCCTTTTCAGTGTGCAAATGCTGTGTACGTGAGAAATGATTCTGATGAAACGCTTTATGACGTTCCCGTTCTTCTACATTTAGTTCCTCAACGTTTCGACTATGGCTGTTGCGCTTCTGACGGGAATAACCTCAAATTTGTAAGTAGCGATTATTCTGAAAATCTTCCGTTTTGGATTGAAGAATGGAATTATGGGGGGAATTCTAAGGTCTGGGTCAAACTTCCAGAGGTTCCTCCCGGTACAAACGTCTGTGCTTATCTGGTCTATGGCTTCCACGATGTCAATGAAATGCAACCTCAAGAACCAGAAAAAATCTTTTTGTTCTTCGACGGTTTTGAAGATGGAGATCTTAGTGATTGGAGTAAAAAAACGTATGATATCGACGATTGCTACTGGTGGATAAAATTGACTTCAGAAAAACATACGGGAGACTACGGTGTTCATTTCTTCATCTTGCACGGATGTTACTACCACTATCCTATGATATCAATTCGTAAAACCATTTCTTTACCACCTGGAGAAAAGGTTCTTCGTTTATGGCGAAAATCAAAAAATTCTGTGTACAGTACTCATCATTGGATCATGATTAACGGTAGAACTGTGCATAATGAATATGTAAACGAAGATAACGTATGGAGACTTATTTCAACTCCCGTTTTCGAGGACTCTGGAAATGTAACCATCGAAATAGTAGTTGATAAAAACAGAAATGAAGATTTAAATGCTTATGTGGATGACATACGTATTGAAAGAGTTGTAAATGCAACATTTGAGGCTTGGTTAGGGGATAAGATATGTCAAGCTCCTCTTTTTGCCATACTCCCTGTTAATTATGATTATATTAGTGCACTTAAAACTCAAGACACTTGGATAGAGGGTTTTCAATTTACATTCCCGTCTTCCTGTGCTCCCTCTTTACTCAGTGGCATTCAGAAGCTAAATAATTTTCCTCAAGAAATTGTAACTTGCTATAGTTATACTTCTCCTCTTCGATTCCCGTACAGTTGGACAAGAAGAAGAGCCATTACCATAAACAACGAGACGGGAGAGGACATTGAAGATTGTCAAGTTTGTCTTGAATTGAATCCTTCTAATTTCGATTATTCCCATTGTAATATAGACGGCAGTGATATTCGATTTGTAAATGTAGACTTTTCTAAGACTCTTCCTTTCTTCATTCAAGAATGGGAATATAACGGAACGTCTAAAATATGGATTAAAGTAGATAAAATACCTCAGGGTTCAAATGTATGTGCATACATTTATTATGACAATCCTTGTATCAGCACGTCCGCAAGTGATGCTTTAAAGGTCTTCAAACGAATACTTCCCGTTCGATATTGGTTCTCCTTTGAAGAATTTTATACTACCACACATAATGATGAAGAGGTAATATGGACTAAGAACACGTTTGAAGGCGAACCAGATCTCATTCTGTGGTATTGGGGGGAAGACGAATTAACCATAAATGATATCAGTGTGAACACTCCTTGGGGAAAGGGTGTTCACATGCCAGAAAACGCAAAATGGCAGTTATCGCTGGGCTATTATAATCCAAAATATGTTGATTCTCCTGATACTTCCTCCTTAGCTATTAAAGTGAAATTGGATCCAGATAATCCAGATCAAAATGGAGGATTCACGGGAGGAGGAGGTTGGGGTTTTGGATTGAGTAACGGCAAATTATACTCCTCTCGACACAAAGCATTTGGAGACACGGACACCTGGAGTGACATAGACACTCTCACTCCGGGGGAATGGGAAGATATAGTCATTACAGACAATGGTAAATACAGAGCTTATTTTAAGAATGGGCAAATTCGAGATACACATAAGAATACTACTGAAAATACAGGGAATCATGATTGGGAAGTAGGAAACGGTCTTAGTGGTAGTTACGATGAAGTTGTGTGGTTTGAGAGACCTCTCCTCGCAGACGAAGTGAAGGATTATCACGATTATAAAGGAATAGCACTCTCAGGAGAAAAATACAAATTCAAGATGTTCTTACGAAAGAACGTAGATCCTCTCCCGACTTGTTCTTTAGGAAATGAAGAGCTTGCTACTCCTCTTTGGGATATCGTAATTCAACACTCTGAAGATTTAAAATTTAACACGACTCACTTGCTTGGTGAAACTCTCAACGTTCTATATGAGACACTCGGAACTCTCTCTGCTCATTCACAATTACCGACTCTTGACGAAGAAGCAGATTTCCTTGTCTATGACATGATTACGGGAATCGTAAACCGAGATGACGTCCCTATTGAATTTGGAGACGTTTTCATACAAAAGAGACTCTGGGTCTTCGCTTTGCTTGAGGAGTATCCTGAGTTAGCAACTACTTTCTTCAACTCTTTTTAGGAAACAATTCCTGTTTCTCCCAACATTTCAATTACTAAACCTGTCCATTGGACGATAAGAGGTGCAGAAGTTCCAGACCTCATAAGCTATAAAGTTACTCAGGAGTGGGCAGCACCCGACACGGCAGAATTGAGGTTTAGAGGAGTTCCCCAATTCCTAATGGGAGATTATATTCACATAGTATATGAAACTGGGAATCCCAGTTATCCAGAAGTTACCTTATTCAAGGGACCCGTACTTACGATAGATAGAGAATTAGTGAAAGGAAGAGAGGAGACAGTAGTTCGAGCTGTTTCAAACGAGTGGTATCTCACTAAACAAAATTGTTTTTGGGGTGACGAATCTGTATTATATGGTTTGGATCCAGGTTTTACAACTCGATCTCTTCTGAGCATGTGGCTTGGTGATTGGACCAGATGTGGAAGTGGCTATGGATGCTTGTGTACATGGGTAACTATACCAGGAATCTTTGAAGGAATTTGCAAAAAGCTCAGAGAAAAGTATGGATGGGAAGAAGATAAGAGATGGGATCCTTGGTACGCTTCCATAGAAGAATGGTGGAGCATATTCAACGGAAGTTACGTAGGAAAATATTGGGATAAAACTACAGGAGTAGCGCCCTATTACTTTGAAAATGTACCTGAGTGGCAGACAAAATACGTAGAGAATGCAGGAAAATCGGGTTTCAACTTCTTTTATGGGACTTCAAAGTGGGACGGCATCATGCAAATATGCAACGTGTGTGATTGTGTATTCTATTGCATATACTCGGATTCAAACACTCATTTTCCTGGCTGGGAAGACACCAATTATCCACCGTATACAGGAGGGGACGGAAAGAGGTTAGCCATATTTTTAACAAGAGATAGCTGTGAAAATCAAACGCTTATCTACCGTCCTTCCAATCACCCACCCAAACACTCTTTTCAAAGTGGTTTTGAAAGTAGTGAATTTTTCAATCCTCTTGCTCGTGAATTTGCATTGAAGATAGATGATGATCCTGATCACGGGGAATACATTAAAAAATTAATCGGGATAAGAGAGCGAGAAGAACAGAGTTCAGAAGAAACAAAAATAAATAGATTAGCAGTTACGTGTCAAGATTTTCCTATTGTGACCGCAGAAGTGGATACAGGAGGAAAGCCTGTTGAGGAGTATATTGCAATTAATAACGTTGATGTCAACGATTTGGCAGATCTGGAAGCCTTTGCGAAAGAAAGATTACAAGAGTTACGTACTCCTAATGTAACTTTTGAGGCTCGTTTTCTCGATTTAGTCCTTTACAAATTCCGATTTAATTGGGAAGACGTTTATATACCAATTCACACTGGTGCGTATATAGGCTTAGAGGGCATAGAAGGTCTTCCTCCATCTTCAGATGAAGATGGTTATTATAGAATCATGAAAATTACGTATGAGATGGGAGAACAAACAGGAGGGAAATTGCTTACCACTCTCGAGTGCCGAGATACAGATCTTATACATCCGGGAAGTCCTAAGTTAAACGAAATTGAGAATATAATGCACAGAGAAGCAAAGAAAATTGAGAAGGGTCCCATACTTCCGGGACATCCGTGTCCTTCAAATCCGAGACCGCCAATGTTAGGAGAAATTCCTTGGATTGAAATCGGGGAGATAGTTGCTTATCATCCAGAAGACAATACAGTAGATGTTAAGATTACTAAAACTGGTCAGATAGTAAAAGGAGTGCCGTTAATATGACGGGAGAAAGAGTCTTTTTGTATAACAAGCAAGATGGTTTCGTTGCACGAAAAGGAACGATCTCAAATGAATTAATCACAGCAGGTAAATTTACGTATCACGGTACACCTCTTTCGTTGGACTCATTTACTTATGGGTTCTATCCTTGGATAGCCACAGTAAAAAGTAATCCCTCAACGGGTTGTAACACAGGATTCATAGTTGCTGGTTTTGGATATTTGTGGAGTTACGTTACCCCACCCGGTCCTTATGAGTGGGGCGAAACGATATGGTTGGATGATGAAGGAAACATCTGGGCTTCTCCACAAAGTGGAGAGATAGCTATCATACCTTGGTCTGTCTGGGGACGAAGTAGTGATTTTCTCGTCAAAAGTGCAAACTGTGATGGTTATTTCGTATTAGGAAATGATAAAATATTTACGCGAGACGGAAAGACTCTCTGTGCTTATGATAAAAACTTCAATTTGGTGTGGGATACTGAACTAAATTGTACTCCAAGGGAAGTTTATTGGAAAGAGAGTATTAATGGTTTAGTGGTTCCAAGCGAGGATGGGCACTGTGTAATGTTAATCGATGGTGACAATGGAGACATAATAGCCAATCAAAATTTAGGTGGTCCAGTTTATGATGTTACAGTCGATAAATGGGATAATTATCGTGCACTTCAGATCGATTACATCAGAACTCTGTATGAAACGGATCTGAAGCATCTGGAAGAGGGTGATATTCGTATTTGCAACGGAGTGTCAACGAGCATATCTGCTAACTCATTTAGAGACATAGCAATTGAGAGAGGAAGCAATTACCCTTTGGTATATCTGGCTTGTTTTGATTATACAAAACACATAGGCGATAACGATTTTTCTTCCTTAGAACCTCCTCTACCCCACAGTCATCTTTCTCCCATAGGAGGGCGAGGAGCTTATTTAGTAAATACTTCTTCAAGACGACATTTCTTTATTTATGAACGACAAACGGATTTCTCATTTTTTAATTTTGAAATTTACACATCCTATCTTTTCACGGACTTTATAATAAACACCAAGGGAGACGGGGGGTTATCTCAATATTTAATATGGGGAAGGAATTGGAGACCCTTAATCGAAGCTGTTTTTTTCTTTTTGTTTGGTAGAACTTTATCGCTTGAGTCTCAGCCTTCACAGATGGTTCATCTTGCAAATACCAAGTGGGGAAATGTCGCACTTAGAACACCTGCTGCACGGAGGCTCTACATTGAACTTAATGCTAACGTTGAATTAGATATGACTTCATCAATAGCCGAATTTCCATTTATTAGACGATTGGACAATCAAGCTTTCGTTTGTGATTCAAGTAGGTGTCGTGAGATAGAATTCCTTTATCCTGAAGAAATGTATTTTTCGGATCATGTTTATGTTGATTCAGCAGGAAGGATATGGACTCTCGATGAAGAATATCGAAGTTTTAGATTCTTCTTGCCCGAAGCGGGATACATCCTGTCCTCCATGTCTTTTCCAGTTACGGATATTCGCACAACTATATTTACTGTATCTGACAAATACGCCTTTGTGGCAGGAAACAATAAAGTTTATGTGTACTCAAGAAACGATACTCTTCTTGCTATCTTAGGAACAGTCGGAGTTGACACACCACACGAAATGTATTGGGACAATCGAAATGAATGTCTTTTTGTAAGGAGTACGAATCAAATTTCGATTATAGGTCTAAATGAGAAAAATGAACCTATACTCCTTGACTCGCTTAGTATTACAGAGGGAACATTTGGTGTGGCAATTGATAAATACGCAAGATACTGGTTATTGCTCTCAAACAATAAAATAAATGTCTACGAAGTAGAAGAGTCGGGAAACGCTAAAAAATTTAAATTGGTAGAAACAAAGCCAGCCATAGTATTAGATTCCTCAAGTGAAAATACAGCTCAGTTTATATGTGAAAACTCAAAATATGATATATTAGTTGCAGTCAATGTTCAGGGAGAAACTCCTCATCTCTGGCAAGAAGAAGGCGGAGCTCCTGTGTATATTTGGACGGCTTCTGGTGATTATACAAACGTGATTCGAGCAAGTTTAGGTCGGGACTTTTTTAAAGGAGTTGTGCCTTTTGGTAATGAGGGATGGCTACTTTATCGTGACAACAACATTACTCTGTTTGATTTTTATTCACAAGAGTATTATACGCTTTCTTATGGAAGTCCGACTTGGGGAGATCCTGGATTGGGAAGACATTTAACTTGGGGAACCATTTCCCCTAATAAAAATCCACTACTTGGTTTCTTGGAGGGATGAACATGAGCTTTGAGGGTCAAAAGGTGATAGTTCACAATTCGAGATCCCGAACGTTCTTCTACGGTCCTGAATTTCCTTCCTTTTTTTATTATGAAATTGATTACAGTGGCGATATTAATATTAGAGAAAAATCCGTTCACTATAAGTTTACCGATTTACATTATCAACCTTGGATTGACCTGCTTGACGGAGACATTATAGTAGGTGTAGGACCATTCTGGAAACGAGTACATACGGATATATATCTCCGAAAGCCGATTTATTTAGACGACAAGGGAAACTTATGGGCATATTATCAGTATAGAGACGCAGCTAATTATTTTCACGGTTGCATCATAAGAATTAAACCAGAAAATTGGAGAGAGTGTGAAAACAGTAATTACGAAATTTTTCTTGATAGAAAGGCTTGGAGTGATATGTGGACAGCATGGTATCCAGCATCCCTATTTGTAGTAAGTGGAAATCAATTATTATGGTTTGAGGATCAATGGGATTACTCCTTTGATATTTGGGAACGAGGCTTTGACGTTATAAACATCGAAAATAAAAATTGGATGTGGGGCTTGGGACCCCTTCAAAGAAAACTTCCACGAAATCGATTTTATTTCTGGTGGAATGTTGAAGGGAACTACATTGTAGTCGGAGGAGTAGATTGGATATACCATCTTTGGTGGCACTGGCAAGCTTGGGAGGCAATGTGTGTTTGCAATCCTCACGGACAAAGTTGTATTCACGAAGCAACTGGGGGAATGTGGGGTTTACCTCCTCCACATTACAGAAGAGGAGTTACTCTCGATAAATTAGGTCGGCTCTGGTTCTATTATAATGGTTGGCAAACGGCAGAAATCAGGGATACGTCTTTGAATCTAATAGGAACACGCCAAGTTAACTGGGATAGAAAACCTGTTGTTACAAAAGATCTTGATTACGTAGTGGGAAACAAAATATATAAAGGTACGTATTATAGTCACGAGGAAGTAATCAATATACCAGAAGGAGTCCAGTGGGGTAAATTTAAACCTCTCGGAGATAGTGTATCAAAATGGTTTGTTTCGTCTTCCGGGAACTTTAACGGGTGTCTGTGTGATGTTGATAAAGGAGAAGTTTTGTATCAAAGACGTATCAAGATGCAATGTGGTGACCAAATGAGCAGTGACGAAGGATTGTCATGGTATACTGTGTTTGGAGGTCCGCCACCTAAGACGGACGTCATCTTTAATTACGTAATGCGTCCAGATGAAATAAATAATGCGTTCAACTGTTAAGACTAAAAATTAAAAACACGGGTGGGATTTCTTTTAATTCTTTTCTTATCCCACCGCTTTCGACTTCTTATTTTACTTTTTCGATTTCCTTTTCTATTTGCTCTCATTTCCTATTGAAATGAAGGATCAACTTCTTCTCGTTTTGAATTCTTCTTTTCTTCGTCGGCTTTCTTCTTTTCCTTCTCGTATTGATTTTTGATTTCGTTCCACAGGATTTTTCCTGATATTATTGTCTTTTGATGTTGGAGTAGGTCTGCGAATATCTTATCAAGATATTTCTTCATCTCGTTCATGGCTTCTATGAATTCGTCAGACGCTATCCATCCAAAGTCTGAATTAGCATCCTGTTTGATTTCCAGATATACTGAATAGATTCCCTCAAGGTGCTCAACTATTGACTTTATGTAGTCTATGTGATTTCTTAGCCACATCAAATAAACGTCGTCGGCGTAACCCATCACTTCCTCTTTCGCTCTCGGCATAATTATCACCTCCTAACCAATCCTTTATATTTGTCATCATGAAGTTCGTAGTCCTTCCACATCTTGGGTAACATGTCCTCTGGTTTCCACTCTTCTTGACCATACTTGCCTTTGTATTCCCTGAGGACTTTACCGGTCCTGAAGAACGAGATTTGGGCAACTCGCATTCCAACGTGAAGGACTACTGACGTTGAGGGCAAATGATTAGTAATCTCCATTGTCCATTTGTTCACGAAGCCCACATCTCCAAAACCAGCACACTTGCACACAGACACGCCGAGTCTTCCAAGTGAGCTTCTTGCGTTCATCTTACTCGCTATATTGTTTCGACCACCGATCACCTCCTGAGTGTGAGCCAGAATCGTTTCCCCTGGACGGACAACTATGTGATCAATAGCTTTCTTAATTTCCCAATGCTTCTCCACAAGATATTTGTTGAAAGGATCAAGAAACTGTGAATACGGGAACTCTACTGCGTAATACTCTCCGAGCCTTACATCGTAACTATTAGGATTTAATTGTTCTTCTCTAAATGGTTCTATTACTATATTTCCTTTCTTTATTTCCTTAAGAATTTCAGCATCTGATAACATAGTCTCGTTTCACTCCTTAAGTTTCTTTATTTGCAATAAATTTTTAATGCACGTTAGGTTCCAGTGAAGTTCTTCTATTTCGTCTTCTATGAGTCGTATTTTACCTTCTAAATGGCTCTTTCTTTTCTTGAGAGCAGTCAAATGCGATTCTAAATATTTTATTGCTACTCGAGAAGGAAGGTTACGCACCTTAGAAATCATTTCTTGGATTTTCATTTTTATTTCCAAAAGAAGTGATTATAGATTAGGATAAGAAGTGGAAGAATTATCACCATAAACGCAAAGACATAGAACGCTATAAACGCCAAAGTTTCAATCATATCCAGTTTCATGTCCCTACCGTAGGAAGAAATAATATATTAAAAGACTAAGTGTTGCACCTGCAATCCAACAGACGAACCACACTCTGAATGATATACAGTTATCGTTTATTACTCTCCACATGTAATTCTTTTTCATTTCTTGACCTCCACCAATCTGAATGTCTTCTTTTCTACGAACCTTTTCTCTCCAAGTACATTCGTTTCGTAGAGGGTACATATAACGTGTGTGGGATATCTTTCACCTATTAGAAACACGAGTTCACATTCAGGCTCACACAATTTCCATTTCAATTCTAATTTACTATTTCCCATTTACCTCTTCCAGCTTCTTCAGATAGTAAGTATATAACCCTTTAGGTGTGGAACAATATCTTGCTTTGCACTCTGCTGCAACGTACTGAGCTATGAGTGGCATAGCTACTTTCTTATCCCTGAATTGTTCAAGACCCAGTTCTTCCAAAACCTTTTGAATTTCATTCATGATTTCTGCTTCTGGTAGTTCAGGAAGTTTGGGACGTTCTGGATCGATATCGACTTCTACCCTTTTCATGTCTGGAACGTCTAATCTTGCTTTATAAGAGATCTTCTTTCCACCTTCATACGTCTTATAGACTACTCCT